>ERZ773073.1265-NODE-1265-length-12116-cov-26.821159_pt1 | contig 12116 bp, 12 predicted proteins | sample MGYA00580616_ERZ773073 | MGnify/ENA primary metagenome ERZ773073 (study PRJEB29015, sample SAMEA2737960) | human oral metagenome | biome: human oral; feature: human-associated habitat; material: dental | place: China | collected 2131 ...
CGCCGCCGGATCCTCCAGCCCCTCCGCCGCGAGCCTGCGGCGCGCAGAAGGAGCGCTGCGGATGTCGATCACCCTCGCCCCGCCGCCCGCGGGCGCGCCGGGGGCCGGTGCCGTTGCGATCACGGTCTGGGCACTCATGGTCTTCCTCCAATTCACACCATCGAACATCTGTTCGTCGAACACCTGTACGATACCACGATGGGGACGCGAATGGCGCGACCCGCTCGAACACGTGTTTCATCCTGGCCGGTTGTTCACCTATCCTTGATGGTGACTAGTCCACGCCACGGCACACGCATCTGCGTCACGCCCCAGCGAGAGGAGCCAGCGGTGCCCGCCAACGAGCTCAGCCACCGGCAGGCCGAGATCCTGCGCGTCATCAACGACAAGCTCACGCGGGACGGCTTCCCGCCCTCTGTGCGCGAGATCGCACTCCGCGTCGGACTCGCCTCGCCCTCCACGATCAAGCACCACCTCGACTCCCTCGAGGCCGGGGGGTACTTGGAGCGCCACGCGGGCCTGCCGCGCGCGCTCGACCTCACCGACCGGGCCAGGGCGCTCCTGGGAGTCGGCAGCCCGCCCGCGGGCGCCGGAGTGGTCACCGTCGAGGTCCCCGTCGGGCACGCCGACTCCGACTCCGGCGCGGTGCCCCTGGTGGGACGGATCGCGGCGGGCTCCCCCATCACCGCCGAACAGCACGTCGAGGACGTCTTCGCCCTGCCCACGCGCCTCACGGGCCGCGGGGACCTGTTCATGCTGGAGGTGTCGGGCCAGTCCATGGTGGACGCGGGCATCCTCGACGGCGACTACGTGGTCGTCCGCGCCCAGGCCGACGCCCAGTCCGGCGACTTCGTCGCCGCCATGATCGACGGGGAGGCCACCGTCAAGGAGTTCAGCCGCTCGGGGGGGCACGTGTGGCTGTTGCCGCACAACGAGGACTACGCGCCCATCCCCGGTGACGGCGCCACGGTGCTCGGCAAGGTCGTCACGGTCATCCGCTCGTTGTGAGCCCCCGGGGCCGTCGCGCGCACTGCGCTCACCTGCCCGCCCTGGGCGCCTCAGCGGGTTCGGGTCATTCTCCGTCCCAGTGGGGAATGCGGGGGGCGGGTTCCCATGCTTTGCTGAAGCGGCGCTTGCGGGGAAGGTACTCCTCGGGGAACCACCAGCCGTTGTGGCTGGGTTTGTCGTAGCGCACCGCGCTGCCAGTGGTGGCAACGAGGACGCCCTGGAAGCCGGGGTACCTGATCAGGCACGATATGCCGTTCTTCGCCTTCGCTTCGACCCATTCGGCCAGGAGGCCGGAGTAGGCGGGGCCCAGCCACACCAGCCACGCCGGGATCGCGGGCAGGCCCAGGAGGCGGCCCGCCCCGTCCACCACGACCACCCGCTTCGCACTGGCCTTGCGGGTCGGCCACGCGACCCCCGACCCGCAGTCGTACCCGTAGACGAGCTCGCACGTGGCGACCTCCGCCCCCAGGTCCTCGGCCGCCAGCGCCACGAACTCGCGCAACTCGTCCAAGCACGGCCTATCGTCCCTCTCGAAGGCGTTGACGGGGACCGTGCACGACAGAGTGTACAAGCCCGGGTGCCCGCAGTCCCCCCCCCCCGCCGTGCCGTCCGAAACGGCACCAGCCCCGGGCTCGTGGAGCACGACATCCCCCCACGGCGGCCCGTAGCGCAGACAGAGCGCACCGCCCCCGACGACGGGCCCCACACCGGGGCGCCGCAGGGGGCAGCACTGGGGCAGATGCCGCTCCAGCGCCGCCGCCCACTGCTCCAGCGGCGCCGCCTGCGGGCCCGGGCGCCCGTACCACGACAAGTGGAGGGCGGGAGAACCCGGCTCGCGTTTGCGGGCGGAGGGGATCGGCCCGGACGCGAAGGAGTAGTACCCGCCGACGGGGTCGGTGTAGCTGATCGCGTCCCCCTGGAAGAAGGGGGCGTACACCCCGCCCACGCGTTCGGCGAGCCGGGCCAAGCCCGCCTCCACCTGGCGGCCGACCTCGGTCTCCTCCCCCTCCGACTCCAAATAGGACTCGTCGATCTCCGTGCTGTAGACGCGGGCCGAGCCGCCGAAACCACGCGCGTGGGCCACCCACCTGACGAAGGCGGGATTGACCGACGACGACGCCTCCGGGGCGATGACGAACCCGCAATCCCCGATCACCACATCCACCGCGCCCCCGCCCAACGGGCACACCCGCCCCCACCGCCCGAACACGGCCTCCACATCCTCAATACCAACCGGCCCACCAGCAATGATGTTGTACTCCATGACCCAGGACATAACCCAGCCCCCACTCCTCACTCGTAAACGAACACCAGAACAACGCACACACCCGCGGACCAGCCCCTACGGACCGGACCCCTGCGCGCCGTGCCCCACCCCCGCCCCGGCCACAACAGGCGCAACCGCCCGCGCACCAACCGCATGCTCCAAGGAGTGGTACTCGATGCACACCTGTTTCAGCAAATCTATTCCTGTTTCGAGGCTGTGATCGGCGAACTCCTTATTGATACGCGCGACGAGGTTCTCGAGGCCGACAGTTGATTGGGTGTAGTACTCGGGACGGAAGATGTGCAGGGTCGCATCACGGCTTCCCGCGCTCACGAGTTTCGTGAAGTCGCCGAGCTGCGGATTGCCCGGAATGTCTTCCATCCACTTCACGTCGCCGAACACCTTCCCGAATGGCGAATCGAGGAACACGTCCGGTTTCCGGCCAACGACCTCCCCGAATTTCCTCCCGGACGTTTGCACCATCCGGAACGTGGCCTTCGGCGCTGTGGAGTTGATGAGGAGTATTTCCTCACCCAGGCGGCCCACGGCGTTGTTCGCGTTGTTGGCCGCTTTGATGCGCGCCCACGCCCCGGGGCGCAGCAGGGTCCGCATCCCGATGCGCCCGGCGAAACGGAGCGTGCGGAGCCTCCGCATCCCCTCGAGGGTTTCCATGGCCCCCTTAGTCATCCCCGCGAGGGTCCCTATGACGTCCTCAGTCATCCCCGCAAGATTCGCCATGTGTTTGGCCGTGGTGCGGCCCACCTGTTGCACGACCCGGCTCGCCATGGCCTTGCACATGAACGTCCCCACACTCTTCATGGCGCCCAGGCCCAGGCAGCCCAGGGCGGCGAAGGCCACCGAGAGGAGCGCCTCGGTCCACGACTCCTCCCCGCTGACAGCCAACGCGACGTGCGCGATGGCCGCCACGATCCCGGCGATCGCCGAGACCGCGAACAGCACGCCCGCCAGGGCCTGCCCGATCACCGGGATCCAACACACCAACAACCCCAAAACCCCCGTGACCGCACTGATCATGTCGCAGACCGCAGCCACCCACGAGGCGACCTTGGACCCCCAGTCGTCCCACCACGAGTCCCCCAACCCGTCATCACCGGCCCCGTCAATGGCGCTCATCGCCTTGACCGCCGCGGCGTCGCGCTCGCCCATCGCATTGAGGACCACCTGCCGCTGGGCCCGCACCCGCCCCCGCGCCACCTCCGCATCACCATCCGCCGCAGTAGCCGCCCGCTCATAACGCGCCCGGTCATCAGCCCCATCCCCCTGCCCGGGGCACTCCCCCGCGCTCTCGCGCATCCTCCCGGCCCGGGCCACCGCCTCGTCCACATCCTGCTGCGCCGACCTCGCCGCCACCAGCGCGTTCAACGAATCCGTCTGCGCCCGCTCCAACGCCCCCGCATACTCCACCAGAGCCTGACCCGCCGAACGGTAACGCCCCTCAGCCACCTCCACCTTCGACAAGATGTCATCACGGGCCTCCAACAGGGCCTCCACCGACTCAGACCCCCGCGAACCCCCCGCATCCAAAGCCCGCAAAGAATCCGCGCACCTCCGGATAGCATCCGCAACCCCCACATAATCCGTCCCACCCGCGCGCACCACCACAGGATCCCCAGGAACCGGATCCGAATCAAACCCCACCACAGACCAATCAACCGGACGCACGATCACACGCCTCCATTTCCACTCAGTCGAATACCAAAACCAGTACGGGCCCTGCGCCGGACTCAGCCGCCCGACTGCTCGCCCTCGCCCCGCAGGGCGTCGGCACCCTGTTCGTCGAAGTCCTTCCACGTGTCCGCAACGGCCGTGGCCGCCTGCGACATTGCCTTGAGGGCGTCTGTCATCTTCTTGCGCTTGTCGTCCCACCCGTGGGCGAAGTCGTGCACGCTCTTCGACAGCCCCGAATGCCCCACGCCTGCGGCAATCGTGTCGGACTCCGCGTTCGCCCCCTCGAACTCGGTTGCGATGGTTCCCGCACTGGACCCCAGTGCCGCGATCGTGTCGACCTCGATGATCATCGTCTCGCCGCTCATGTCAACGCCTCCAAACCTAGTGACGACGGAATAGACCCGCAATGGGCGCGGGCCCCGCCACCAATCGCGCTCGCGCGGAACCAGCGGCAGGGCCCGTCCAGAAAGCCGGAGCCACTCAGCCCCGCAGCGACGAACTCATCTGCGTATCCATCTCCACGACGGCGTCCGCGTACTGTGTGAGGAAGTTCCCCAGGGGCTCCAACCCGTCGTTAACCTGGGTGAGGCCCTGGGACAGCTGGTTGAACTGCTCGGAGTAAGCGCCCGAGGCCGCCTGCGTGGTGAAGCCCGAGCCGATGAGCCCGTTCACAGCCGCAAGAGCGGCCTGGATCTTCTCGGAGATCTCCGCCTTCGTCGCCACCAGCTGGCTGCCGATCGAACGCATCTCCTCGGGCGAGTACCCATAAGCGTTGGCCATGATCAGTGTTCTCCTTGCTATCCGACTACAGAAGCTGGATTCCCAACAACTGGTGCGATCCACAGTAACCAAATCGAGCCCTCCGTCACAACCCTATGTGACGAAAGACTACAATTCGGTCAGCATTCAGCCCGCCACCACCCACCTGAAGAAGCCCTCGCCCAGTGGCGCGCCCGACAGCCCGTTCCCCGCGCGCGCCGCGGCCGCGCGGATGTGGGCCTCGATGCCGTCCATATCGGGGAACTGGCTGTCGTGGCACCGCACCGCGCGGACTTTCGCCTCCAAGTCGCACTCCTCGACGGGGACGACGTGGTTGACGGCGGGCCCGCCCTGGAACCACACCTCGGCCACGGCGTGGGCCTCGAGCCCGCCGCCCAGCAGGTCGCGGTAGTCGAAGGGGTTGCGGGCAGCGGGGTAGACGGCGTCGACCAGCGCCGCGCCGACGGCGCGGTGGTCGGGGTGGTTGGCGTAGATGGAGTCCCAGTTGTACTCCGGCGACAAGGACAGGACCAGCTGCGGGCGCCACAAGCGGATCTGGCGCACCAGGTCGCGCGTGAGGCGCGGATCCTCCTTGACGTGCCCGTCGGCGTACCCCTCCAGGAACACCACCTCCGCCACGCCCAGCGCCCGTGCCGCCTCGCGCTGCTCGGCCCGGCGCCGACCCCCCATCGAGGACTGGCCGTCGGCCTCGAACCCGCCCGCTCCCCCGTCGGTGACGACCACCAGGGTGACGCGGGCCCCTTGCCGGGCGAGGCGGGCGATGGTGGCGCCCGCGTCGACGTCGGCGTCATCGGGGTGCGCGTAGACGCCCAGGACCGAGGCGAACGCTTGGGCGCTCACTCGTCGACTGCCTTGTTGGCGGCGTCCTGCGCGGCTTGGACCCCCTCGGGGACGCCGACGCGGCCCAGGAAGACCTCCTTGAGCTCCTTGTTGTAGGCGTCCATGGCGGCACCGAGTTTCGCGCCGAAGGGCGCGGTGATCGTCCCGGTGGGCTTGGTGGCCATGACTGTGACGTCCACGCCCTTGCCGGACCAGTACTGGGACCAGGAGTCCTGCGCCTCGGCGTTCGCGGGGAAACCGACTCCCACGGCGCCCAGGGCGCGCCCGCCCTCGGGGCCCGCCAGCCATTCGAGCAGCTTCTTCTGCGCGTCGGCCTTCGAGGCGTCCGCGGCGTTGGCGACGGCGACCACCGAGTTGCCCACGGTCACCGCGCCCTTGGGGCCCTTCGGCTGGGGCGCCAGGCCCCATGTGAAGCCCGCGCCCTCCTGGACGTTCGCCAGGTTGTAGGCGCCGGACTGGAAAAGGGCCATCTTGCCCTGGAGGAACTGGTCGCGGCTGAAGTCGCCGTTGTCGTTGGTGTCGGCGGCGGAGGGGGCGACGTGGTCCTTGTTCACCAGGTCCACCAGGTAGCCGATGGCGGCCTCGCCCTCGGGGCTGGCGAAGGTGAAGCGCCCGTCGGCGTCCTGCAGCGACGCGCCGTTGGACCCCAGGTAGGGGAAGAGCATCGCCTGCCCGTCGAGGGCGGCGTTGTACCCGTACTGGACGACCGTGTTCGGGTCGAATCCGGGGTCGGCCGCGTTGCGGCCCGACGAGTCGAGTGTGAGGCGCTTGGCGATGTCGCGCAGGGAGTCGGAGGACGCGGCGGGATCCCACGCGAGGCCGTCGAGCTCCTCGACGCCCACTCCCGCGCGGTCCAGCAGTTCCTTGTTGTAGTAGAGGGCCACGGAGGGGTCGGTGATGACCGGGGCGCCGTAGATCTGCCCATCGACCGTGTACTGGCTGACGGCGGTGTCCAGCCACGAGGCGCGCTCGGAGTCGGAGAACACCTCGTTCATGTTCACCAGTTTGCCGCCCTTGGCGTACTCCGAGTAGTTGTTCGTGTTGGACCAGAAGACGTCGGGGCCGGCGCCTGCGGCGATCTCGTTGCGAACGCCGGTGAAGTAGTCGTTCCAGGGCACGACCTCGACGGAGACGTCGATCCCCGTGGCGGCCTCGAAGGCGGGCAGGGCGTCCTCGTACGCCTTGGCGGCCTGCTCGTCCCAGAGGCGGAATGTCAGGGATCCGCCCGCGCCCGACTGGCCGGTTGGCTGGCCGCCCGAGCATGCCGCCAGGGCCAGTGCCGCCGCGATCGCGGCGCTCGCGCCTGTGATACGTCGTTTCATGTGGGGTGCCTCCTTCAGGCGGTGGTGTTACTTCAATCCGGTGAGGGCGATGGAGCCCACGATCTGGCGCTGGAACGCGAGGAACAGGGCGATGAGGGGGACCAGTGCGATAGTGGTGGCCGCCATGACGTAGGTCCAATTCGCGTTGTACTGGCTCTGGAGGGCCGCCGTGGCGACGGTGATGACCTTGGGGCGCTGGGCGGCGATGATGCGCGGCCACATGAAGGAGTTCCAGTGGCTGACCACGGTGATGAGGGTGAGGGTGGCCAGGATGGGTTTGGACATGGGCAGGACCAGGGACCACAGGATCCTCCAGGTCCCGGCGCCGTCCAGGGTGGCGGCGTCGATGAGCTCCTGCGGGATCTGCCTGAACGACTGGCGGAGCAGGAACACCGCGTAGGGCGAGGCGAAGACGAAGGGGATCACGATGCCCCAGAAGGTGTTGTTCAACCCCATTCTGGCCAGCATGAGGTACAGGGGGACCACCAGGACGGTGGCGGGGATCATCATGGTGGCCAGGAACAGCCAGAAGACCAGGTCCCTGCCGGGGAAGTCGATGCGGGCGAAGGCATAGGCGGCCATCACGGAGGAGACCAGCTGTCCTGCGACCATGACGACCACCACCGCCAGGGTCGTGGCGATGGCTCCGCCGAAGGCGATGCGCCCGCCCAGGACGGCGCCGAAGGACTCCAGCGAGAAGGGGGAGGGCAGGGCGAAGGGCGAGTGGGACGCGAAATCCTTGGGGGACTTGAAGGCCGTCATGAAACTGAAGAGCAGCGGCGCCGCCATGATGAGGGCGGCGGCGGAGAGCCCCAGGTAGATGCCGAGGGCGGCCAGCGGGCCGCGCCGAGTGCTAGACGAACTCATAGGTGGTCCTCGAACGGAAGTAGAGGTTCTGGGCGAGGGTGATCGCCATGAGGATGAGCATCATGACCACGGCCATGACGGCGGCGCGCCCGAGGTTCCCGGTCTCGAACGCCTCTTGGTAGATCTTGTAGGCGAGGACTTCTGTGGCGCCGTCCGGACCGCCTTTCGTGAGCGCGTAGATCTGGTCGAAGAGGTTGAACACCGAGATCACGGACGTGACGGAAACGAAGAAGAAGGTGGGGCGCAGCAGCGGCATTTTGATGCGCCAGAAGATCTGGGAGGAACTGGCGCCGTCGACGGTGGCCGCCTCGACGAGCTCCTTGGGGATCGACAGCAGGCCCGCGATGAAGAAGAGGGCGGTGTATCCGACGTTGCCCCAGATGACGACGAAGGCGGCGGCGGGCAGCGCCCACGTGGGCGACACGAGGATCTCGAGGCGCTGGCCGGCGATGGCGCTGAGCAGGCCGCCCGTGGGGGCGAATATCCACGACCAGACGACGCCCAGGGCAAGCGGCGGGGCGATCCACGGGATGACGACGAGGGCGCGGAAGACGGTCGTGCCCTTGACGCCTTTGGTGAGCAGGTTCGCCAGGAGGAGCCCGAGGACGATCTGGGCCGGCACCACGAGGACGACGAGGAGCGCGGTGATGCCCAGCGACGAGAGGAAGCCCGGGTCCGACAGGACGGAGGCGATCTGGGGGGCGCCCACGTAGGAGGGCTCGCCGATGAGGTCCCATTTGTGGACGCTGAGCCAGACGACGACCAGGATGGGCACCGCCATGAAGGCGAGCACCCCCAGCAGCGAAGGGGCGAGCAGCGCGTATCCCGTCAGGGTGTCGCGCAAGCGCCTGCGCGATCGTATTGCCATGCGTCCCCCCGCCTCGATGTCCAGATACCGCAAGGCTAGCCGGACCAGGGGCGGCGCACCAGGGGGGTTCAGGGGGTGAACCACTGTGAAACCCCGCCTTCGGCACCGCCACCGGAGGTTCAGGGGCTGGGCCGCTGTGGAACCCCGCCCTCAGCACCGCTACCGTCACCGCCACCGGGGGTTCAGGGTGTAGGCCGCTGTGGAACCCCGCGGGGAGGGGCCCTGCGCCAGTCGGGGCCGCGGGGGCGGCGCCCGGGGCCCTACCCGGCGCCCTGGCCGGTGGGCCGGCGGAAACCGCTGTGCGCGCAGACGAAGACGAGGACCCCCACGAGCATCGCCGCCCCGATGACGATGGGCAGGGCGGGCGCCACCCCGTAGAGGAAGGTGCCCAGCGTGGGGGCGACGACGTAGGTGAGCCCGTTGGTCGCGCCGATCAGGCCCGCCAACCCGCCCTGCTCGTCGCGGCTCATGCGCAGGGTCGGGCCGGCCGTGTATCCGGGCATCGCCGTGCCGATGCCGACGCCGATGATGGCGACGGAGGCGATCAGGGCGGCCAGGCCGGCATCGACGAGGAGCAGCCCGAACCCGATGGCGGCCGTCAGGGCGCCGGCGCGCAGCAGTACTGGCGGCGCCCATTTCGACAGGGGGACGATGACGCTCTGGGCCAGGACCATTCCGACGCCCGCCGCCAGCAGGGCGCCCCCGGTGATGAGCCCGGTCGTGTCGGCGTCCAGGCCGAGCCGGTCCTGCACCAGGAAGCCCGTGACGACTTGGACGAGGCCGAGGGCGCTGAACATCCTGAAGCCAGCGACCAGGTAGGGCCACACGCGCGGGTCGCGCGGGCTGACTCTGGCGGGCTTGGCGATCAAGGCGGTGCGGGACTCCTTGCGCAGGGCCGCCGCGACGACCAGGAGGCCGATGAGCAGGAACACGGGGACGGCGTCGACGGAGACCAGCAGTGACAGGCCCGATAGCGCTCCGCCGATGAGCGCGCCCGCGATCGAGGCGAGCCCCTGGGCGGCGCCGACACCGGCCATGCCGCGGACGCGGGACTCCTCGGTGGTGGTGGCGTCGGCGATGCAGGCCTGCGCGGTGGGGAGCACCGCGGCCAGCGCTGCGCCGAAGACGACGCCCCGGACGATGACGAAGAGGGCGAACAAGGGGGCTCCGCTCAGGGCACCGGTGACGCCGAGGTGCGAGACGAGGGCGAAGACCCCCATGGAGACGGCCGCCACGGCGAGCGCGATCACGAGCACGGGTTTGCGCCCCATCGACTGGGAGCGCTTGCCCCACGCCTGGCTGGTCAGCACCACCATGAGCGCCGCGACGGAGATGGTGAGGCCGATCTGCCATTCCTTGAGCCCGACCAGCCGCGAGAGGGGCGCGATGACGGGGTTGAGGGTGGATTGCCCGACGTAGGTGATGAACACGGCGGCCAGGACGACTCCGACCTGCGCCTGGCGCCCCGCGCCGTCCGCGCCGCTCCGCGCTCCGTCTGCGGCCGCCGTCCCAGCGGCCGCGCCGGCCCCTGCTTCGGCCGTCTTCCCTGCCCGTGCGTCGGGCGGTGCCCCGTTCTCCTCTGCGGCTTCCATGAGTGTCACTTCCTCGATTGGTCCGGGGCGCCGACTTCCGGCGCCGTGCGTGCGGACCATGTGACCGAAGTCTATTCGAACAGTGTTCTAATTGCAATGGGCGGGCCTCCGGGCCCTGCAGCGCCGTCAGGCAGGTCCGCATCGGGGCAGGCAACACCGCAGTGGGGCAGGCAACGGATCATCGGGGCAGGCAATTCACCTACTCCAATGGGCGGTTTCCTACCCCGATGAGGTTCAGCAGGATCAGCAGTCTCCTACCCCGATGAGGTTCAGCGGGATCGGCAGTCTCCTACCCCGATGAGGTTCAGCGGGCCCAGTGGGCGGATACGGAACGCCCGGCGAGCGCGTTGGGCGGGCCGTCGCGCCCAAGGGCGCCCATGGTGGCGTTGGGCGGCTTGTCGCGCGCGGGAATGCGCCGGGCGCCGCGCGGCCCCTAGAGCACCTGGGAGTTCGGCGGCCGGTGGACCGTGCCGAGCAGCCGCAGCTCCAGGCCGTCCATCATCGCCTCGACGACGAAGCGGTAGTAGCGGTCGAAGGCGATGTCGCGCTCACGGGGCGTTCCGGCGAACTGGGCGATCATGTCCGCCGACAGCAGGGCGATCCCCGGACTGGCGGCCGCGGCCTCGGACAGGCCCTCCATCAGCAGCGCGTGGTCGGCGGGGACCTGGTCCCCGTGGAGGGCGCGGTCGTCCGCCGTGGCGATCGACATCATCGCGGTGTTGATGACGCAGGCGAAGACCAGGGCCGAGTTCCCACCGAATCCCGCCCGCTGGACGCTGGCGATCCCCGAGTCCACGACCGGCCCCAGTTCCGGCAGCGCCGCCGAGTGCATGAGCAGCCAGCGCGCCGTCCCCGGGTAGGCGGACAGGACGGGCCGCGCGGGCAGCAGGGCCCTGCGGAACCACTCGCGCCATTCCATCGCCTCCGTCGGCAGCCCCACCAGGTCGAGGACCCGTCCGACGACGCGAGCCGTCAGCGCCTCCCGGTTCCCCACGTGGTGGTGGACCACGGAGGCCGACACGCCCAGGCGCGCCGCGAGGTCCCGCATCGACCACCCCTGGATCCCCGTCCCGTGGGACATCCCCAGCGCCTCCTCGACGACGGCTTCAGGGGTCAGCCCGGCGTGGTAGGACTCCCTGCCCCGTCCGGCCCCGCTGCCGCGACGCGCCACAGCCGCCGCCTCACGCGCCCGACGAGCGCAGGCCGAGCTCGCGCGCGCGGGCCGATCCCTCCGGGACGGCCCCCGGGTCGTCCCCCGCCTCGACGACGCGGTTGTCCGCGTCCACGAAGACCACTGACGGCGCCATCGTGCGCGCCTGCGACTCGGGGACGTGCGCGTAGGCCATGATGATGACCAGGTCGCCGACGGACACCAGGTGGGCCGCCGCGCCGTTGAGCTGGACGACGCCGCTGCCGCGGGGGCCCGCGATCGTGTAGGTCGCCAGGCGCGCACCGTTGTCGATGTCCGCGATGTCGACCTTCTGACCGGGGACGATGTCCGCGGCGTCCAGCAGGTCCTCGTCCACCGTGATGGAGCCCACGTAGTGGAGGTCCGCGCCGGTCACCGTGGCGCGGTGGATCTTCCCGACCACCATCTCGCGCATCATCTCGCTCACGCGCCCGCCTCCTCGCAGACCAGGGGCAACTCCATATTGTCGATGAGGCGCGTGCCCCCCACGCGCGCCGCCACCAGGACGCGGCACGCGCGCACTCCGCCCTCGACGATGGTGGCGGGTCCCGGGTTGGCCGCCACCTGGGGGACGGCGCTCCCCGTGCCCGCCAGCACGTCGAAGGTGCCGTCGTCCACGACGGCGATGTAGTCGATGGCGATCCCGCCCTCCGCCTCGATGCGCTCGCGCGCCACCTCCACGGCCAGCGCGGCC
>ERZ773073.1268-NODE-1268-length-12110-cov-32.341601_pt1 | contig 12110 bp, 9 predicted proteins | sample MGYA00580616_ERZ773073 | MGnify/ENA primary metagenome ERZ773073 (study PRJEB29015, sample SAMEA2737960) | human oral metagenome | biome: human oral; feature: human-associated habitat; material: dental | place: China | collected 2131 ...
CCCGAGTCGGCCGGCTGCGCAGCGGCCGACGCCTCGTCACGGCGACGACGCCGGGCCTCGGCGGCGGCGGACAGGGAGCGCAGGCGGATGGTGGCGGCCCCGAGGTTGGAGACCTCGTCGATCTTGAGGGTGGTGTACACGTCACCGGCGGACTCCAGGATCTCCTGGACCTGGTCGGTGGTCACGGCGTCGACGCCGCAGCCGAAGGAGTTGAGCTGGACCAGCTCGAGGTCGTCCGCGCCGGTGACGAGCTCGGCGGCCTGGTAGAGGCGGGAGTGGTAGGCCCACTGGTCGCGCACGCGCAGGCGCACCTGAGAGCCCTCGGTGGCGACGCTCGCCTCGGGGCTGGGCAGGTCCTCGGCGCGCACGTCCGACCAGTCGGCGGGGGCCTGCGGGTCCTCCTTCTTCCTCCGGCTCAGGCCGCGGCGGATGGAGGCGACGGCGCGGGACAGCGCGCCGCCCGCCACCTGGTGCTCGACGCCGTCGTCCGCCTCGGGCCGGGCAGGCTCGGGCAGGATCGAGTCCTCCGACAGAACCGCCATGCCCAGGGTGTTGATGACGTCGGGGATGCCGTGGTTGATCTCGGGGTCGATGTGGTAGGGCCGGCCCGCCAGGACGATGCCCTTGCGGTCGTGCTCGCGCATCCACTCCAGGGTGCGGCGCCCCTCGGCTCGCACGTCGGCCTTGAAGGCGGCGTCCTCGGCGAAGCCGGCGGCCACCGCCCTGCGGGCCTCGGGAAGGGTGACGTCCCAGTCGGCGAAGACCTCCACAAGGCGCTCGGCGAGCTTGGCCGGGTCGGCCAGGTTGAGGAACGGGGACAGTAGGCGCACGCCCGGCCCCTCGCCGTCGTCGGTCCCGCCGGAGCCGCCGTCGCCGCCGGAGCCCCCGGGGCTGCCGCGGAGCTGCTCGACATTGGTGCGGATGACCTCGGGGTAGGTGGCCACGATCGGGCAGTTGAAGTGGTCGTCGGCCCGGTCGACGAGCTTGCGCTCGTAGAAGACGCACGGGAACCAGATGGTCTTGACGCCCTTGTCGATGAGGGACTTGACGTGCCCATGGGCGAGCTTGGCCGGGTAGCACACGTTCTCGCTGGGGATGGAGTCCATGCCCGACTCGAACAGCTCGTGGTTGGACCGCCCCGAGATCATGACCCGGAAGCCCAGCTGGGTGAGGATGGTGAACCACAGGGGGTAGTTCTCGTACATGCCCAGCACCCGCGGCACGCCGATCTCCCCGCGCGTGTCCTGCCCGCGGCGCAGGCGCCGGTAGGCGAAGGTGCGCCGGTACTTGTAGTCGTACAGGTTGGGCATGTCGGACTTCTTGGCGCGCCGCTCCTGGGTGGCGCCGCGCTCGCAGCGGTTGCCCGACACGTGGCGCTGGCCGTCGCTGAAGGTCGTGATGGTGAGCTTGCAGTGGTTCTGGCACAGCTTGCACACGGCAGTCTCGGTGGTCAGGCTGAAGCGGGAGAGCTCGGCGAGCGTCATAAGGGTGGAGGGCACGCCGTCGTAGGTCTCCCGGGCGGTCAGGGCCGCGCCGAGGCAGCCCATGAGCCCGGCGACGTCGGGGCGTCTGCGGCGGTCTCGCGGGCCCGGCCCGCATTCGAATCCTCGGGCCCGCTCACGGTGGGCTTCTCGGGCGCGGACGGCCCGGCGGACTGAGCCGGCGGCACCGGAAGCGACGCCTGAGGCTGCCCGCCACGGCGCATCCTCTCCAGGTCACGGGGATCGACCCGCACGGTCTCCATGGCGTAGGGGAGGTCGGGCGGCTCGGACTGCGACGCCGGGCTGGGTTCGGCACCATCGCGGGCCGTCTGGCCCGACGACGGCGGAACCGCGTCCGGTGCGGGGGTCGAGGGGTCGTTGATATGCGGCTGCTGAGACTCCGACACGACGGGGCTCCTTCGAGAGGGGCACCGGGAGGCTCCCGGTGGACACGACGCCTCCACCCTACGGCGCCGAGAGGTCCATGTCGGGGAGGTTCGCCGGTCGATACGACCTCATCCCCTCACCCTCCTGCTCCTCCTTGCTCGGAGTCGACTTTTTCGTACGAGGTTGACGCCGCCGTCGTCAACCTCGTACGAAAAAGTCGGCCTCGGCGGTGGGGGCGGCCGTATCAATACCGTCGTTGTATGGAATTCATCTGTGGTATGGGGTTCATTCTTGGGTGATGGGGATGTTGGTGAGGCGGAAGGCGTAGGCGCTGTCGGCGCCTTTGGGTCTTTTGGCGCCCTGGTGGTCGAGTGTGGCGGTGTCTTGTCCGGTGTCGGGCCAGACGACGCAGATGGTGGTGGTGGCGCCTTCGTTGAGAACGCTGTCTGCCAGGGTGCGTTCGGTCAATAGGCCGTGCATGTCCGAGCCGGCGGAGAGGTAGTCGGCGGGGAAAAGGCGCTGATTGTCGCTGGTCAGGAGGGTCAGCCCATCGGACAGTCCTTGGGTGGAGGCGCCTTCCTCCCCCCGCGGGTTGGACAGCACTTTGCTGGCCCTGTCGCTCAGCCAGGTGGGCAGACCGATATTGGTGTTGCCGGTGCCGCCGGGGCCGGTGGTCACGCTCAGGCAGCCGAGGAGGAGACCGCCGGTGCGGGTGAGGCGCTCAAGAGTCACGCTCACCTGTCCGCCGGGATCGTCGGGGCCGGTGACGGTCACGCCGTCGGGACCGTCACCGACCGGTCCGAGCGGGTCGGGCCACCGCGCCGATGATCCCGCGCTGCTGCCGGCGGTGGGGCCAGCGCTGGTGCCGGCGGTGGGGGTCATCGTGACTACGACGCGTCTGTTAGCGGCTCTGGCTTCCTCACTGGTGCCCTCGACAGCTGGTTCGCTCTCTCCTCTGCCGGACGCGGTCACCGTCCAGGCCGACAGATCAGCCACCTGCCCCAACCGGGTCTGGATAGCCCGAGCACGACGCTCGGACAAGTCCTGGTTATACGCCTCATCAGCAATATCATCGGTATAACCGACGATATCGAGCCCCCCGCCACCGGGATACTCGGCCAACCGGTCCGCGATTGCGGACAGCTGACCATCAGCCTGATCAGTCAAAGCATCAGAATCCGGATCGAAGGTGACATCCGAGGCCAGGGTCACAGTCACGTCCTTGTTCCCGGTCAGGGTGCTGGTCGACTCGTCCACAGCCCGAGTGAACGACTCGACGGGCACCGGATCCGCTCTACCAGCATCGAGGCTAAGACGTCCGATGGCCTTATCCATCGCCGCCAGATCAACCCCGGCGTCAGACGCACCCTCCCGATCGATCACCGCCACCGGAACGAACCCGGTCATGGGCACGAACACCGTCACCCGATCCGTATCATCAACCGGACCGAACGGCACATACACCGTATCAGACTCACCCGCGTCCAGGCTGATCGCACCGCCCTGAACGATTTCCTCCTTCTGCGCTGTTTCCCGCACTGTGCCCGCAGCAGGATCAAGCAGTCTTATCCCGATAACACCGGGCGGTTTACCGATCGGCGGGCTCAAACAGGCCATCACCCACAGCTTGTCGCCATTACTGCTGTTCCAGTTCCTCTCCGGGCCACCCATGGGAGCATCATCATCGGCCCGCGTGAACTCCACGGCCAGGGCCGTCGTCGCCTCATCAACACGCACCAGCGGGGAAACACCCACCGTCACATGATGCCCCAGCATATGACCGTCCAACTCCTGAAACCCCACCGGAACACCACCGCCCGCCACCGGAACAGAAGCCGAAGACAACCCCGACGCACCCCCAGAACCCGCAGAATCCCCCACCCCCGACCCGGACCGCCCCCGACACCCCACCGCACCAGCAGAGGACAGAACCGCCAGAGCAAGAAAAGAACGACGCGACGACATCGACGACACCAGCCACGAGAACCGAGACGAAAAACCACTGAACCATTTACCAACCATGAATGAGCCCCCTACCACAACACGAACCCACTGACCCGATCACCATACCCACCCCACCCCCGCAACCCCGATGGGGACAACCACACCACTACCCGTGCACTACCCACCACACCCCACCACTACCCGTGGAGATGGGTCGTCGCGGCGTCACTGCGATGAAGCGCCCGCCGGCAATGGCGAGGGGCGCTGGTCAGTGGTTGGGGGTGGGGACGTTGACGGTCTGGATCTCGGTGACGGGCAGCTCGGTGGTCGATGTGACTGTGACCGGATCGAGTGCGCCGGAGGACCCGTCGGTGGCGGTGTAGGAGACGTCGTAGGTCGCCGATGTGCGCAGCGGCGTGGTCTGGCTTGCCCGGTGGGCGGAGGCGCGGCCGAATACGATGGTGCAGTCGCTGGACCCCTCCGCCATGCCGGACTGCCATGGTGTGCCGAAACCCGAGCAGTGGGGTGTGGAGTCGGGAGCCGACAATGACAGTCCGGAGGCGGTGGCGGTCACTGTCGCCGTCACGGGGCCCGCTGTGGCGGTGGCGGTCACCGTTGCCGGTGTGTCGCCGTCGGCCCACACCCACGTGTCCAGGCCGACAACGGTGGCACCCGAGTCTCCCAGGGCCGGGTTCGTCCCGATCGACGGGGTCGGAATGTCGACCGCGTCCCATGCCGCCTGCGCCAATGTCTCACCGTCGACCTCCGGGGCTGGAGGATCCTCCCCGTCGGGAACCCATGCATACGGACGACCCCTGGCATCGTCAAGGGCCTTAAAGTATTCTTCCTCGCTTGATGCACGATTTTCATAACAGCTAAAATGATACCATTTCCCGGACTCATTCTCATGCTGTTCCCAGTCGGGATACATCTCCTTCGCAAACTGCTGGTCCGAGTGGAATACTGTCCGTATATCATGAGCCATGACAGCTCCGGTCCCCGCCGGCGAGTAGTCACATAGTGGTGCGACGGTCCCTGTCGCGGTGGTTGAGGTCGTCGCTCCGCCTCCGCTCCCGCCGCCCCCGTTGGAGACGGAGGTATAGGATACACTGACGGAGATCGTCGAGGCACCATCCACCTTGTTGACGGACGAGGCGCCGACAGAGTCGTCACTACTCTCACCTGCACGCGCAGGCGAGAGTAATAATGATAGGCACATGAATGTAATCATGAGTGAGGCGTTCCGGAGTATGCGTTGACGCTTCATCATTGTGTGCATAGTTTACTAGCCGTGTTCCTAGACCAAGATGTCACGGTCCACTTACCGTCGCTTCGAACAAGGGATATGCTGTAAGCCGCTAGTACTTTCAAACCGTCCTTCGTCACATCATTGCCGGAGCTGTCCACGATCCTGACTGATCGGAAGTCCGAGCATGCGGTGACCGTTGCGATCGGATGAACAACTTCGTCGTACATGTCAACGCGTAGGACAGAGTTGTTGAAGCTTCCTTCGGCGTGTTGACCGGCTGACATATATTCATCGTAAGACTTCTTGTAACTCTCCAGCGCGTCCTCACTTGTTGTGGCTTCTACGGCGCTCAGGTCCCCGTCCTCGGTTCTGTTCCCCTCCCATGTGGCGCGATCGTAGGCTATGTATGCTCGGAGAGCTTCTTGCTGAAGCTCGTCGAGGTCGTCGGGGATTGACAGAACCGTGTACTCCGTTGCCGGGTCGGACAGGCCCTCCGCCGTCAGAGGTCCGTCCGTCGCCGACGTGCTGGAGGCCGACGCTTCTGCGGAGGAGTCGTCCGCCGGTGCGCTTTCCGCCGCTGCTGTGCCCCCGCTGTCGGCGTCCGGCGTATAGGCGGGAACCGACGGGTTCGCTTTCTCACCGCCGGAAGAGCATCCTACGAGCAATGCGGCTGACAGGAAAAGTATTGTTACGGCCGATCGATAAGTCTTCATGCACAACCTCCGTCTCAGGGTGCGCAGACGACACGGAGGACGATCTCCCCACGGGGACGGCCCGCCATGACGGCTGCCGTATATATCAGGACGATGACGACCCTATCAGTGGCCCGCTTGTTCTTCAACCCGTGAGACTGCGTCGCATCTGCTCTTTCCGCGCCTTCCGCGCCGCCTGCACGCACCGTCCGGGTCGCGACCGTTCCGGTTGGGGCTTGGTTTCTCCGTCGCTCTGCCTCGGACGCGGGCAGCGAGGGCGGTGGTTGCGATGGGGGTGCGGGGATAATGGCGGACACCGTTTATCGTCGTCAACCGATGGGCGAGGCGGTGACGGTCCCGTTAGGCGGGTAGATCGCCTCCTGTTCAGGCGGGCCGGAGGTGGCCGCATGGATAATGCCCGCAACAGCTTTCAGCATGGGAATGAGGACCGTATCGGTCGGGTCACCGGACCATTGAAGTCTATCTTCTCCGATCACGCGCACGGAGAGCTCATAACCATTCATCGTCCCCGTCACTTCATGCCCGCCCCGCGCCGCCCGCGCGCCGGCCGGCTGAAGACGGGAAGGACGTGGTGGCGCATCGGGTATGAGTTATCCATCATGGTGTGGGGGCGGGGTCGGTGGGGTACATGCTCCAGCGCTGCGCTGGCCCGTCGGCGGCCTGGGGGGCGGCCGGCCCGATCAAGGTGAACAGGTCCTCCAGGTCCGCGACGTCCTGCGTGAAAGAGACGGGGCTGTCTCCGGACGGATAGACTCTGCGGAGGGTGGCGACGGTATCGGTGTCGGGGTAGGACCATACGAGAATGGCATGGCTGTGGTTGTCGGGGATGACCGCCCCCTGCCCCGGCACCGAGTCGAGGGTGACCGGCTCGGCCTTCGGAGCGGCGGCCACATCCTCGAAAGTCGAGCCCGTCGGGACGCTGTCGATGTTCCTGGGGTAGGTCGTGGTGACCCTCAGGTCGAAACGCCCGGTGTCGTTGCTGCCGGCCACGCCGATAGCGCACCACAGTGAGACGTGGTCCGGGGGGTCGGGGTTGTTGTTGATGGCGAAGCTGGGGATCTGACGGCCGGTGGTCTGCTGGATCTGGTCCACCGTGGCCAGGCCGCATACGGACACCTCCCCATCCAGAGGGGTCGGGGACGGGGAAGGCTCCGCTCCGCCCGTGCTGCGGCAGCCGGCCGAGACGGCCAGCACCGCACAGGCCAGACACGCCACCACACGCCCACCCCGCGCCCGCCTCGCGCCGGCTGGCCGGCTGAAGACGGGAAGGACGTGGTGGCGGATCGGGTATGAGTTATCCATCATGGTGTGGGGGTGGGGTTGTGATCCCCGGTGGGGTACATGCTCCAGTGCTGCGTTGGTCCGTCGGCGGCCTGGGGGGCGGCCGGCCCGATCAGGGTGAACAGGTTCTCCAGATCCGCGGCGTCCTGGAACAACCTGGGGCCCGCCGGCGGCCTGGAGTGGGTTCTTTTGAGGGTGGCGACGATATCGGTGTCGGGATAGGACCATACGAGAATGGCATGGCTGTGGTCGTCGGGGATGACCGCCCCCTGCCCCGGCACCGAGTCGAGGGTGACCGGCTCGGCCTTCGGAGCGGCGGCCACATCCTCGAAAGTCGAGCCCGCCGGGACACTTCTGACGCTATCGGTAGAGGTCGTACTGACCTCCAGCTCGAAGACGCCGGTACCATCATCATCACTCACATTGATAACGCACATAAAAAACAGATTACTCGGGGTCCTGGAGTTGTTGTTAATGGCGAACTCCTCGATCTGACGGCCGACGGTCTGCTGGATCTGATACACCGTGGCCAGGCCGCATACGGACACCTCCCCATCCAAGGGGGGCGAGGACGCCCCCGCTCCCCTTGTGCTGCGGCAGCCGGCCGAGACGGTCAGCACCGCACAAGCCAGACACGCCAGCACACGCCCACCCCGCGCCAGCCGCATGCGTCTCATGAGCTCTCCTTCTGGCGAGTCGCCTCGCTTTTGCCACCGTTCTGCCCAGAAGCGTATGTGCCGTCGAATTTCAAGCTAAGGTTGTCAAGGGTGGTGTGGTCGGCGGTGGAGGTCGGCGAGGTCTGCCTATCAGTCCAAGTCTTGACGTCCCGGTACGTTTGCGCGTCCGCTCCATCAAGGTCGATCGTGTACCTACCGGTGTCGGGATCCTGGGTGATCCAGTCGTAGTCCGAGTCCGCCTTGGCCAGCTCCGCCTGGTCGATCAGGTCGGTGTTCGCGGCATCACGCACCGCTGCAGCCCAGACGGCGGAGTCGATATCCGCGTCGACGCTGGGGTCCACGCTCTGGGCATCGGGGGTGACGGCGTCGGCCACCACCGGTGACAGGAAGGAGGACCCCGCCGCCCAGGCCGTCTTGCCCGCAGTACCTCCGGCCACGGCTCCCACCGGGCCGCCGGCGGAGCCCAGCGCCGCCCCCGCCACGGTGAAGAAGGCGCTCGTCGCCGTTTTGGCGGTGGACACGTTCTCGTTAGCTTTGTCCCGGGCGGAGGCATTGAGGTCCTCGGCCTTCTGATCGGCCATCCCCGACAAGTACCCCATGGCCTGCGCGCTGTTGGTGTACGCCTCCCTAATAGAATTCGTCTGCCCGGCCGGATCGCCCTCGTGCACGGCTATGCCCTCGGCCGAGCACCGCCGCGCATAGCCCGCCAGGCCAGTGCTCATAGTCCTGGCCGCATTCGGATTATCGATCACTCGGTACGTCAAGATGTTGATGTCGTCAATCGACGCAGCGTCGAATTCAGGAGCATCGGAGCGATCCACAGCGGTCACGTTTCCTTTGATGAACACCTCCTGGACCTCGGCGGAGCAGTTGGCCAGGAGAACTCCGATATGGGATTTGGTGCCGTCGGTGTAATTCTTGGCGTTCGTGTTCTGGGCCAGGTCGTGGATACCATAATCGGCCAGGGACGTGGCCCGCGCGGCTTGGTCGTCGCCCTCACTGGTGCGCAGAGAGGATCCCGCTGCCAGGGCCGCAGTGAATCCGGATAGGCCCTCCTCGTCCCAGTCGCGGGCCGACAGGTCATCAATACGACTAGTGTCGACCGAACCGTCACCACCGGCTGGCGCCAGGTAGCCCAGGGCGGCGTCAGGGTTGCCGCCCATGGCCTTGAGGACCCCGGTCATAGGATCGAAGGAGTGCCAATCCATGCTGTCGCCCAGGATCTTTGCACGGGTGTCGGCCTGTCCCAACCCGATCACCGGTTCTGATCCGAATACCACGTCGCCACCATCATACTTCGGGTAGGCGGTGGCCCGCCCGATCGTCTTGTAGTCGATGTCGTCGAGCTTGTTGGCCAGATCGATCAGGAAGCTGGAGCCGAAGTCCAGGTCGTTGACACCATTACCGTCGTCATCACGGCTGAGGATCGCATTCAGCGCTGTGACTCGTCCGTACTCGCCTTCCTCGTCAACCGACCCGGAGATGGCATCGGCGACTTCCTGAGAGCGCTCCTCATCCCAGATGGTTGACGCACTGGCCAGCACTCCGCCCAAGGCATCAGCTATACGATCGGCCTCCTCAACACTACTGGAACCGGCCCAAGAACTGACGGATATCGGCAGGCTGGTCAAGTTCTCCGGGCCGATCTCGGTGATGACGGCGTTGGCGTAGACGGGATTACCCTGGTTGTCCGTCATGGAGGCCATAATGTCATCGATGGTGCGGCCGTCGTCAGCTTTTCTGTCTTTGGAGTTGGTGGCCTGGGTCAGGGCGTCGGCGTCGGCTCGGGCGGTAGCGGCGGCCTCGAAGTTGTAGGTTCCGATGTTGGCGGCGGTGTCGGAGATTCCGTCGGGCAGGCAGTAGTTCACTGTTCCGTCGGCATTGGTGGTGGTCAACCCGTTGGAGTTGAGGTCGATGATCTGCTGATGTCGGTAGGACAGGTCGTTGATGACCGCGTAGAGGGTACTGATGGCCGACCCCAATTCAGGGACGTAGGTTTCGCCTCCGGACAGGGTTCCGGATTGCGACGCGGCGCCTATCATGGGAGCAGAGTAAACGAATGGGATGTGGGTGGCCTCTTCAACGCTGGGTACGGGATCGAGGGCGTCCGCGCTGGATGAACAGATTTTATAGCGTTCACTCTCAGCAGCCTCGACGTATGCGGTCAGATTGCGAATGAGCACTAGCACGAGTTCGGGATTGAATGTGATGAAATACATACTCCTCCTGTCGGTCAGCGTGCTGTTTTAGTGGTCTGCGCCGGCCCCTCTCAGACGGCCGAGATACTGACCTAGTACTGTCCCCAGTTGGCCTCGTCGCTGTGGGGCGGGACCTTCTCACCGGGGTCACGCTTCTGGGTGTTCTCGGCGCTGGTCACGACAGCGACGAGGGCATCGAGCACAGCGGTGATCGAGTCGATGGCGGAGTTGATCCGGTACTGATACTCCACGGCGGTGTCGGAGTTCCATGTCTCCTCGTCCAGGGCAGTCCTGAAGCTGTCGGGGCCCGCGCCGCCGACGACGACGGTCGGGTTGAGGCCGTCGGGGTCGGTGGCCGAGGGAACCGTCTGGGTGGAGGTCGTCCAGTCCTCGACCAGGAATGTTCTGGACTTCTCGATTTGTTCTTTGACATCACGGATTGCTCCGAGTTTGAGATTGTCCACCCAGTCGGGGTGATCCTCGACCGTACCGTCAGCGGGGGCGTCGTCCTGCGTGCTGGTATCGGGGGCCTCTTCATCGGGTCCTGATGCGGCTGCATCGGTCATGGCGGGTTCTCCTTCAGGGGTTATGGTTAGTGTATTCGGTGCGGCGAGCATGTTCAAGCGTTGTGTTCATTTGTTTTGTTGGGGTGATGGTGTGCGGGGGATTTGGATCCAGGTCCAGCCGGTGGGGGTGGCGAGGATGGCGCGTCCGGGTGGGACGGGGGCGCCGATGGAACGGGGAAGGCGGGCGCCGAGTAGTTGGCCGTCGGAGGAGTCGCGGGGGGCGAGAATGAGGCCGGTGCGGTTTTTGCGTACGGAGGCTAACAGGCCTGAGGCCATGCCCATGGCCTCGTCGATGTTGCAGGTGATAATGACGCCGCCGGGGTGGTCGCGGCAGGCGCGCATGTAGGTTTCCGCTTCTTTGGCCAGGGGGTGTGTTTTGCCGAGGGTGTCGAGGTCGTCGATGATGAGGAGGGTGTTGTGGTTGTTGTTCAGGAGGGTGGTGAGGTCGTCGGCTGTGTTGGTGGTGTCGAGGGTGGCGGTGATGGCGGGGTGGTGGGCGTAGTCGGTGAGGGGGGTGCGGCGGGGGGTGATGAGGATGGTGGGTGTGTGGTGGGCGAGGGTGGTGTGGAGGATGAAGGTGAGGGCGGTGGAGCGTCCGGAGCGGCGGGGGCCGGTGATGAGAATGCCGTTGCCGGCGTCTTCCATGGTGGTGGTGTGGATGTGGAGGGTGTCGCCGCCGATGCCCAGGGGGAGGTGGTCGGGTGGTGGTGTGGGGCCCAGGGCGAGAGCTTCGGGGGTGGTGATGGTCAGGGGGAGGTCGTCGATGTGGGGTGGTTGGCGGTGTGGTGGTGGAGTGGGCCAGCGGGTGGTGGCGGTGCGGGCGTGGTGGTAGAAGGCGGTGGTTTGGGCGGTGCCGGTGGGGGTGGTGTCGAGGAGGGGGGTTTGGACTTCTCGGGGATGGGATGGTCCGGTGCGGAAGGCGCGGCCGGGAGGCATGGTGGCGGGCACGTCGCGGGCGCGCATGCCGACCAGGTCGAAGGAGTCGGGGGTGGGCATGCGGAAGATGAGGCGGTCTTCGAGGAGCATGCCCATGTGGGAGCGGAAGGTGGTGCGGTCCCCAGTGATGGCGGCGCGCAGCCCCATGGCGGCGCCTTCGCGTAGCAGGATGCGGATCTGTTCGAGGATTTTGCCGCCGTCGACGGTTTCGTAGACGGTGGTCAGGCCATCCCAGCGGTCGATGAGGAGGATGAGGTAGGGCAGGCGGTCGTCGGGGTCGGCGGCGGCGCGTTGTTCGGCCAGGGAGGTGTGGCCGGCGGCGGCGAGGGTTTGCTGGCGGGTGGTGATCTGGGTGGTGAGTTTGGTCAGGAGGCGGCGCAGGCGGTCGGATTGGTCGCGGGTGATGATGGCGCCGGTATGGGGCAGGCTGATCAGGGGCAGCAGGCCGCCCGAGCCGGCGTCGATGCCGTAGATGTGGGCGTCGGCGGGGGAGGCGGTGGTGGCGATGCCGGTGGCCAGGGCGCGCAGGAAGGTGGTGCGGCCGGTGCGGGGGGCGCCGGCTATGCCCAGGTGGCCGGCGCGCGTGTAGTCCCAGGTCATGGGCCGCTGGGCCTGTTCGGAGGGGATGTCCTCCAAACCGATGACCAGCGGCGGCAGGAACCCGCCCCCACCGCCGGT
>ERZ773073.1275-NODE-1275-length-12073-cov-18.265435_pt1 | contig 12073 bp, 13 predicted proteins | sample MGYA00580616_ERZ773073 | MGnify/ENA primary metagenome ERZ773073 (study PRJEB29015, sample SAMEA2737960) | human oral metagenome | biome: human oral; feature: human-associated habitat; material: dental | place: China | collected 2131 ...
AAGAACTGTTTCCTCATTTTTTTCAAAATAGCTGTCGCTGCAATACGTTGTCGCAAGTACAGTCCCTCCTATTTCTTTTATATATTCTTCAAACATCATATATGAAGCTATTCCTCCTTTTTCAACAGCTAATTCAACATAAGATGCTTCTTTCCCACCTGTTCCTGATTGTATTTGGTCAAAAAATAATATTATTCTCATAGTATAATCCTTTCTGTTCTATCTATTCTATAAATAAATTTACTAAAAATAATTTTCTTAAAATAACTCTCTAATAATGTAATTGTCCTGAATAAGACAATATTACTCATTCAGGACAATCTTACTAATAATTAAAATTAATCAAAAGATATATCATCAAGTGAAATATCATCTAAATCATCATTTTCTTGTTTTTCTATTGGTTTATTTTCTTCTTCTAAATATTGTTTATCTAGTACGCTAAAGAATGGATAATATATCAAACATCCTACTACTATTAATATTATTTGGAAAAATCCTGCTACTATACTTCCAGTTGATAACCATCCTGAGAAAAATGGAGGAGTAGTCCAAGGGATGACAATTCCAGCTGTTTTTGCCACTAATCCAAAATACATAGCCCAGTAAGTAACTGATGATGAAATTAATGGCGCTAAAATAAATGGAATAATTAAGATAGGATTCATAACTATTGGTAATCCAAATAATATTGGCTCATTAATATTGAAAAATGCGGGTGCAATTGCCAATTTTCCAATTTCTTTAAGTTGTTGACTCTTTGAAAGGAATAACAGCATTATTGCCAGTGCAAAAGTTGCTCCAGAACCACCTGTATTATGGAATACATCAAAGAATGGTCCAGTTACTACATTTGGAATAGGTTGTCTAGCTACGAAAGCTGCTCTATTTTGATCAGCTAGAGCTAAAAGTGCAGGACTTGCAATACCACCAGTGATAAGGTTTGAACCATGAATTCCACATGACCATAATAAGTTGTTCATCAATGATAAAATAACCATTCCTGGGAAAGAAGCACCAACAGCTGTTATAGGTCCAGTCAATAAAACTTTTGCAACTTCGTGAATATTATCAAATGGTGATACTTCAAATCCGATACGGATAACTAGTGAAAGAAGAATCACAACACATCCTGGAATTAATGCCGCAAATGATTTTGCTACTGAAGGCGGAACTGAATCAGGCATTTTAATAATGATATTTTTCTTGACAATAAAGTTAAAAATCTCAATAGTGAAAATAGACATAATAATTGCGACAAACAATCCTTGGCTTCCTAATCGGCTTAGAGGAATAATACCATTTATAGATTCGCCAGTTTTTTCAATCATAAAAGTAAATGGAGTTACAAGGAAAAATGAAAGCAGTGATAAAATAACTCCAGAAACTTCATCAAGTTTGTAATATTGAGCTAATTTGTACGAAATACCGATACATGCAATAAATCCTAATAAATTAAATGTTACATCAACAGGGTAAGAGAGCCATCTTGCAATAACTTGTCCAGTTGCATTATTTGTATAAAAATTAGCTAGTGCTGGTATTGGCAGGTTTCCCAAAATCAAAAATACAGATCCTACAATAATGAATGGCAATGTAATAACCATTCCATCTTTTATTGCTGCCAAGTGTCTCTGATTAGCCACTTTTCCAGCAACTGGCATTAATTTTTCTTCTAAAAATTGTGTAAATTTGTCCATAATGTTTGCCATATTAATTCCTCCTAAATTATATTTATTTTAAATTTTAATATTAATTTGTAAAATTATATTATCCTTCATCTGAATTAATATTTGATTTTAATCAATAAATAAAGCGTTTGTTATACATTAAAATGAGTTGATAGTGTAATTATCGGTTTGTATTAAAAATATTTATCAAATTAATTTATAAGAATAAATTATTAATCATTAAAATAATTATGATGTGGATAATTATGAAGTTTTAAATCGTACTTTGTATTTAATTTCTGAAAAATTGAACTAAAAAATCATAAAATTTAAAGTTTAAGTAAGATTTTAAGTTTTAAAGTAGTTTTTCTAATTTAAATAAATTTATTTTAAATCCAAATACCAATATTTAATAATTATTTAAAATTTTGAATTAATTTTATGTATTATTTTTAACAAAAATTCTTGGTACTTTGTTAAATAATATTTGTTTTTAGTATAATTTTAAATCTTAACAATATACATCAAACAAGATTTTTCTATAATTTTGCTTGAAATTATAAATATCAGTATTTGAACTTTAAACAAAAAAATATATTATAAAGAAATAGACATCTTAAAGTAATTTTAAAGCTTGATCCAATACTTTGGCACCATTCATCATTCCATAATCAACCATATTAATTACATCTATGTTAATGTTATTTTCTTCAGCGATTTTTTTAGCTTCTGGTAAAGCATATTTTACTTGTGGTCCTAATAAAACAACATCAGCTTTTGCAAATTCTTCTTTTGCTTTATCAAGTGGCTCTGCCCAAATTTCTACTTCAATTCCTCTTTTTTCAGCTTCTGCTTTCATTTTGTTTACTAATAGGCTAGTAGACATTCCTGCTGCACAACATAATAAGATCTTTTTCATTTCTGATCATCCTTCCTTCTTTTCTTAAATTTTTTATTGTTTTGTAATTTCATTGTTTTATCAAATCAATGAGTTTAACTTTTATATTTATAGTATACCATTAAATTTTAATAAGTCAAATTTTATAAAAAAGTTATTATTTTTCGTCTATAATTCATATTAAATATAATTAAAATGAGATTTTATAAATCTAAAAACAAAATAAACGATAAAATTTTTCTTAGTTTTTCGTGCAATTTTTTAGACAAATATTTCAAAAAAAATAAAATTTTTATAAAAATAGATATATTTTTTTTAGAAAAATTTAGTAAGTTTTATAGTACTTTTTGTATTTTGAAAATATTGAATATAAATCTTAAAATTATAAAAGTCTTTTTTCAAGATTTGTCCGTTTTTTAAAGTAAGAATTTCATTAAAATAGCCATCATCTACAATTGTTCTAAGCTCATTTTCCAAATGATTCTGTCGCATAAGATTTGCTATATCCAGTTGAAGAAAAAAAGGAGTACTGTATTTTCTTTTTATATTTAGAATTTCCGATTCATTTCTAAAATTAATTTTTGAAAATTGTGCCAAGTCAAGCAGCAGAACTTTCTTTAACTGTTTTTCTATATTATTTTTAAAGTGTTTTTTTGCAAAGCTGACATTTTTGTACACATAATCATAATTTTTTTTCAAAATATATGTTTTTATTAATTCATAAGTATAATGAAAATCTTTTATATCATTTTTTATTAAATCCATAATGCTATTGATATTTTGAACAAGTTCGATATTGTTCTCTTTCAAAATTTTATTATTATCAACAATTTTAAAAAGAATCTTTTCCACTCTATTATTTATATGTTCTCCAATCTTAATTTTTTCATAAATAACCTTAATATCTGAAAAAATATTAATAGTTTCTACTGCCTTTTTTAAAATCTGCTTTTCAAAATCAAAAAATCTTTCATATTTATCTTCAATATGAAAAATTTCTTTCAATCTTTCAAGTGTAATAACAGTATCATTATTATAATTCTTATCTGAAATTAAATAAGTATAAAAATTATAAATGGCTTCGTCTCCCATAAAAATCATAAAATCAAGTCTAAGCAATGAAAATAGGGTATTATTTCTCCTAGCAGCTTGAATTTCCCTTGCAAACTGAAACTCAATTTTTGAATAAACAATATTGTAAGATGCCAAAATAGGAAAACGACTATAGATAACGACTTTATCATTACTAAAAATAGAAAATTCCAGCTTTTTCAGCTGTAAATTATCTAGAAACTTTTTTAACTGCTGAAAAGATTTAAATTTTAGGACTTTCATTATTTCTGTTAATTCAATATCGCGTAAAACAGCAGTTTGTTCTAGTTTTTTTAAAAGGCTGTATTCTGTAAAAAGGTACTTTAAAAAATAACGTTCTTTTTTGTTCAAAGCTTTTGAAAATAAAATCTTTATTTTTTTATTTTCTAAAAAGTGCTTATTAATAGGCATATAAATATCCATTTTCTAATTCTCCTTTAACAAAATTGATTATTATAAATTTACTAAAAAGGTTTATTTTATAAAATATTTTTTATATAAATTATATTTTTTAACTTTTTGATATATATTATACACGAAAAAACATATATTTGTAAATCGTTTATTTTAAGGAAAATTATCAAAATTATATTTTAAATATTGAAAATAATATTAAAAATAGACGAAAAATAGCCTAAAAAATTGAAAAATTGACATATAGAAAAACGTGTGTTATAACAAAGTTAAGAAGAAATTTTGATATAAAATTAAAAAAATAAATTTTTAGGAGGAATTACTATGGCTGAAGAAGTATTGGATATTGAAATCATCGCGATGACATTGATTGGACATGCGGGAGAAACTAAAAGCTTGGCTTATCAGGCTATGAATGCTGCAAAAGAAGGAAAATTTGATGAAGCGGAAAAATTTCTGAAGCAATCTACTGAAGAAATGTTGAAAGCTCATGAATTACAGACAGATTTGATTGTGAGAGAAGCAGGCGGAGAAAAAATGGAAGTAGGTTTAATTATGGTTCATTCACAAGATCACTTGATGACAGCAATTTTATTTAAGGAATTGGCAAAGGAATTTATAGAAGTTTACAAAAGACTGGAACAAAAATAGTTAGACTGGTATACAAAAGGAAATTAAAAATAATGGAGAAAATAGGAAGGTTATTGCCATGATGACAATAGGAATTATAGGAAATGGGAAAAGTGCGAACAGATATCATCTCCCATTTTTACTCCAAATAAAAGATAAAATAAAAGTAAAAACAATTGTAACTAATAACTTGGAAAATAGGACTTGGGAACGAATAGACGGAATTAATTATACTGATAAAATTGAGGAATTGTATAATGATCCTGAAATTGATTTGATTGTTATATGTTTGAGATCTGATTTACATTATCAATATGCTAAAGAAGTGTTGGAACACAATAAAAACTGCCTTGTGGAAAAACCTTTTGTTGAAACATTGGAAGAGGCAGAGGAGCTGTTCAGATTGGCAAAGGAAAAAGGACTTGTTGTGCAGCCTTATCATAATAGAAGATTTGACAGTGATTTTTTGACTACAATGAAAGTAATTGAAAGTGGAAAATTAGGAGAAATTTTAGAAATTGAGTCTAATTATGATTATTACAGGGCAGAAGTGCCTGAAAATGTGAAGGAATATGATGGAAAATTGGCAAATACATTTTTATATGGGCATGGAACGCACGTCTTGGATCAGATAATTTCACGATATGGAAAGCCTAATAAAGTGCATTATGATGTAAGGCAGCTTCTTGGAACAAATCGGATGAATGACTATTACGATATAGATTTATTTTACGAAAAAGAAAATGGGAAAAATTTGAAAGTTACTGTAAAAGGGAGCTATTTTAGAGTAAAACCAAGAGCTTCATTTATCGTGTACGGAACAAAAGGGTGCTTTATAAAAGAAACAGAAGATAGACAGGAAGAACATTTGAAGTTATTTTATATGCCAGACAATACAGATTTTGGAATAGATTTGCCAAAACATTATGGGACGTTAATTTATTATGATGATAACGGGAATTATCACGAGGAAAAGGTTATTTCTGAAAAAGGTGATTATGGCAGAATTTATGATGATTTGTATGAGGTGATAAAAAATAGGAAAGAAAAAACTGTTAAGGACGAAGAAATACTTTGCCAGATAAAGATTTTGGAAGAGGGAAGTAAGGATTTGAAATAAAGACTTGATAGTTTGATTTCTTTTTAGTAATGAAATAGGGTAAAGGAAGTGAAAAATGACGGAATTAGAAAAATTAAAGGCAGGACTCGAATATTATTTTTATAATAGTGTCGTGGGGGGAGTTCCTGCGAAAGTAATAAAGAAAATTGAAAATGATTTGTAAAAGTGACTAGTTGTTAAAAAACTGAAAAATTATATAAAAATCAGAAGAAAAATCTAAAAAGATAAACTTCTGGTTTTTTTGTTTTATTTTAATTAGTGTATTTTTAGTAACTATAAAATAAAAAGTACATTCAAAGATATTCATTTATCTTTAATATGTACTTTTTTATTTATAGTGCTACTTTTATAGTGCTACTTTTAGATTAATAATTTTCATTAACTTTATATTTTAAAACTCTAGTTGCATTTAATACAGCCAGTAAAGCGACACCAACATCAGCAAATACAGCTTCCCACATTGTTGCATCACCAAAAAGTCCTAGAATTAGAACGATTATTTTTACAGTAAATGCCAGGGTAATATTTTGCCATACAATTGTTTTAGTTTTTTTGGCTATTTTCATAGCAGTTACGATTTTTGAAGGTTCATCGTTCATTATTACAACATCGGCAGCTTCGATGGCGGCATCACTTCCAACACCTCCCATTGCGATTCCAATATCGGCTCTGGCAAGTACAGGAGCGTCGTTTATTCCATCTCCTACAAAGACAACTTTCCCTTTTTCACTTTTAGTCTTGTAAATTTCTTCCAGTTTTTCAACTTTTTCATTTGGAAGAAGTTCGGCAAATACTTTATCAATTTCTAATTTTTCAGCAATATTTTTACCAATTGCATTGTTATCTCCAGTAAGCATTACAATTTCCTTTATTCCGTTTGCTTTCATTCCTCTAATAGCTTTTGGAGAATCTTCCTTTATTTCGTCAGAAATTAGGATATTTCCGATGTATTGTCTGTTAAATGCGATATAAACCACAGTTCCTAAATTTTCTTTTTTATCAAATCTAATATTTTCCGAGTTCATCAATTTAGAATTTCCAGCTAAAATCTGATGATTATTTATATTAGCCTTTATTCCAAATCCTGAAATTTCTTCAAAATCTTTTACAATACTTTCATCAATTTTTGTAGCAGAATTTTCATATTCAGAAACTATTGACTGTGCAATAGGATGATTTGAAAATTTTTCAATATGTGCAGCATATTTTAATAGTAAAGATTGTGTCAAATCAGTTTTATTATTTTCAAAATCATTTATTTTTACATTATTTTCAACGTTTATTTCAGTAACTTTGAAGACACCTTTTGTCAAAGTTCCAGTTTTATCCATAACGATACTTTCCACATCGTTTAGAGCTTCCAGATAATTTGCACCTTTTACCAAAATTCCATGTTTTGAAGCACCGCCAATTCCGCCAAAGAATCCTAATGGAATAGAGATAATCAAAGCACATGGACAAGATACAACAAGGAAAATTAAAGCACGGTAAATCCAGTCTGTAAATGTTGTATTTGGAATTAATAATGGAGGAAAAATTGCCATAATTAAAGCTGTGATTACGACTATTGGAGTGTAATATTTTGCAAATTTTGTAATAAAGTTCTCTGTTTTTGATTTCTTACTGCTAGAATTTTCTACCAAGTCAAGAATTTTGGAAACAGTTGATTCAGAAAACACTTTTGTAACTTCGATTTCCACAAGTCCTGTTTTATTTATAAATCCGCTTAGGACAATATCTCCAGTTTTTGCTTCACGTGGCAATGATTCTCCAGTTAGTGCAGAAGTGTCAAAAGTCGAATTTCCAGTTATTATTTTTCCATCTAAAGGTACTTTTTCTCCTGGCTTTACTACAATAATGTCAGCAACTTTTATTTCATCAGGATTTACTTTTTTTATTTCACTATCAGTTTTAAGATTTGCATAATCAGAACGAATATCCATTAATGCAATAATAGATTTTCTTGAATTATTAACTGCAATACCCTGAAACAGTTCCCCAAGCTGATAGAATAACATAACAGCCACACCTTCAGGATATTCTCCAATAGCAAATGCCCCAATGGTTGCAATCGCCATCAAAAAATTTTCATCAAAAACCTGTCCTCTTAAAATATTTTTTACTGCAGAAACCAGCACATCTCCACCAATAATGAAATAACTTACTAAAAATACTGTGAATTTTGGAATAAACAAAGTTTTTGGAATAAAAATTCCTAAAACAAATAAAATTCCGCCAATTAACAATTTTTTCTTAATCTTATCAGTATCCCCTTCTCCATGAGTATGAGAGTGGCTATGAACACGGGAATGACTGTGGCTGTGATGATGAGTGTGTCCATGGGAATGAAGTCTTTTAGTGGAAATCTTAACTCCATCCTCAATTTTATCTACTTCAGTCTGAATAAACTTTGCCAGTTCATCTTGTGAAAAATCTTCAGACTCTACAATAACTCTTTTTCCAAGAAAATCAACGGTAGCCGCCTTAATCCTTTGCAATGTATTTAATTTACGTTCAATCTTAGCGGCACAGTTAGGGCAGTCTATCCCTTCAATAAATAACGTGCATTCATTAGTTTTCATGAGCCTAACCTCCCAAATTTTTTTATTTATCAATTTTATGTTATTTTAACATATGAATATTTATTCATATATAGTTTACTATATTTGATATTTATTGTCAACATATTTTTTTCTTAATTTTAAAGTTATTTTATACAGTAAAGATGTTGGTAATGAAAAATGGAAAAATAACAAATGACAAAAGAGTTGTTTGGCTTGATTCATCAGATATTAAAATTTTAATAAACGGAGAGGAAATTAATTAAATATCAACTCTTTTAAAAATTAAAATACCATTTTTATGACAAATCTTTTGACAGTGGAAGATTATTAGGTAATCTAATTTTGAAAGATTTGCCTTTTTTGTTTTTATAAAAATTATCATTGACTTTATATGTTATATCATATAAAAGGGAGGGGAAAATATGAGTAAATTTATCTTAGAATTTAAAGATGAAATCTAGATTATATCGTACATTAGCTGTGCTAGAAACAGATGGAAATAATATCAGAGAGCCTTATTCCAAATTTTTAGGAGATGGTATTTATGAAGTGAGAGTACAGCAAGTAAATAATATAGCGAGAGTTTTATATTTTTTTGTAGTAAACAAAAAAATTATTCTGACAAATGGGTTTATAAAAAAATCTCAAAAAACACCAAAATCATAGATAAATAAAGCAAAAAAATTTCGTTCTGAATATCTGGATATGAAAAGGAGTGAAGAAAATGAGTAAATATTTTAGAGATTCTTTGAATGAACAGTTAAAAGATGAAGAATTTAGAAAAGAATATGAGAGTCTTGAGGCTGAATTTCAGATTATAAGAGAAATTATTTCAGCAAGAAAAGATAAAAATATTACGCAGAAAGAATTGTCGGATTTAACGGGGATAACTCAGGGAGATATAAGCAAAATAGAAAATGGAAATGCCAATCCTTCATTAAAAACATTGAAAAAGTTGGCAGCTGCATTTGATAAAAAGTTAGTAATTTCATTTGAATAATTTTAATTTACAAAGGAACATTTTGCAAATATCAGGTATTACTAAAAGGCATAGTTACTAATAAGAAAAAAGCATTTGAAATTATAAGGGATATTTGTTAAAATTTGGGTGTAAATGTAGTGAAAATTGTTGAGAGACAGTTTGATGGATTATTTAGATGATTCAAAATATAAAATAAACAATGACATTGATTTAATCGAAGATAAAATTTTAAGAAGATTATTTAAAGAATTAATGATGGAAATATTGAATTTAAAAGAAAAAGAACTTAAAAAAGGACAATTCGTAGATTCATTTCTGACAGTGTGGATTTTAATAGTTTAGATATTAAAATAAGTGATGAAATTCTCAAAAATAATAATTTATATTTTAAAACTGGACAACAGTAATTTACTAAAAATATTTTAATTAATAATAATTTTAGGAGGGAAAAGATGGCATTAGAAAAGGTAAATTCGCCAGAGGACTTGAAAAAATTAAATAGAGAAGAGTTAATTGTACTGGCTCAGGATATTAGGGATGCTATGTTGCATAGAGTTAGCAATAAAGGGGGACATGTGGGTCCTGACTTTGGGGCTGTGGAATTGATAATTGCGTTGCATAAGGTGTTTAATTCTCCTGTTGATAAATTTGTGTTTGATGTTTCGCACCAATGTTATCCGCATAAAATTGTTACTGGGAGAAAATTTGGATTTTTGGATTTAGATAGATATTCGGAAGTTTCGGGGTATACTAATCAAGATGAAAGTGAGCATGATTTCTTTAAAATTGGGCATACTTCTACATCTGTGAGCTTGGCGACTGGACTTGTTAAAGCGAGAGATTTACGAGGGGAAAAAGAAAATATAATTGCAATTATTGGGGACGGTTCACTTAGTGGAGGTGAAGCCTTTGAAGGTCTAAATAATGCGGCAGAACTTGATACAAATATGATTATTGTTGCAAATGATAATGATATGTCGATTGCTGAAAATCACGGAGGGCTTTATAAAAATTTAAGAGAATTAAGAGAAAATAACGGACAGGCTCAAAATAATTATTTTAAATCGTTGGGGCTTGACTATGTTTATGTGGATAAAGGAAATGATTTGGATGCTTTGATAGAAGTTTTTGAGAAAGTAAAAGACATTAACCATCCAATAGTTGTTCACGTGCATACTCAAAAAGGAAAAGGGCTGCCTTACGCTGAAAAGGATAAGGAAACTTGGCACTATGGAATGCCTTTTGATCCAAAAACGGGAGAAAGCAAAGTAAATTATTCTGGTGGATTAAGTAATGACACTGCTGAATTTTTGATGGATAAAATGGAAAAAGATCCGACAATAGCCGTGGTAACTTCTGGAACACCGACTGTTTTAGGATTTACAAAGGATAGAAGGGATAAATTTTCAAAACAGTTTATTGATGTTGGAATTGCAGAAGAGCAGGCTGTGGCGATGATTTCGGGAATGGCTAAAAATGGCGGAAAACCAATATACGGAGTTTTCAGTACATTTATTCAAAGAACCTATGATCAGCTTTCACAAGATTTGGCAATAAATAATAATCCAGCCACAATCCTTATTTTTGGTGGGGGACTTGGTGGAATGAACGATGTTACCCATTTATGCTGGTTTGACATTCCATTAATATCAAATATTCCCAATATTGTATTCCTAGCCCCAACAAGCAAGGAAGAATATTTTGCAATGCTAGACTGGTCAATTGAATACAAAGGACACCCAGTTGTAATAAGAGTTCCGTCTCAATTGTCAGAAGATACAGGGAAAGTACAAAAAGACTTTAGTGACTTAAATAAATATCTTGTTACTGAAAAAGGAAAAGATGTCGCAATTTTAGGATTGGGTAACTTTTACAAATTAGGAAAAGAAGTGAAAGAATTGTTAAAAGAAAATGGAATTGATGCAACATTAATTAATCCAAGATATGCTTCAGGACTTGATGAAACATTGTTAAACGGATTAAAAGCAGAACATAAATTAGCTGTTACATTGGAAGATGGTGTAATTGATGGTGGATTTGGAGAAAAAATTGCAAGATTTTATGGTACTTCTGATATGAAAGTGTTAAATTATGGTATTAAGAAAGAATTTACGGATAGAGTGGCTCTAGCTGCGGCGTTTAAGAATAATAGGCTTACAAAAGAGCAAATTGCGGAAGATATTTTGAACATTGTGAAGTAAATCTGGAATTTTAAATAAAATCAGGAATGAGATTAAAAATTAAAGTACATTCCTGATTTCTTGTTTATTAATTAATAGGTATAACTCTCTTCACTAACTGGATGAAGATAGGTTTCCCATTGTTCTAGTTTAGGAGTCATAGTAAAATTTGGATTATGATAACTCTTAATATATTCTGCAGCACGATTTTCACAATATGTATAGTTTAATACTCTTCCTTCTGTGTCTATTTTTAAATTATTCATAAAAATAGCAAAAGCAAGTTCACCACAACTAGGTTCTTCTTTTATAGTTGATAAATAATCAATGTCCTCAAGAATATCATAACCTAAAGTTCCATTAAAAAACCAATATGAAAATTGCCTTACTGCTCCTTGTACATATTTACTAACTTTCATAAAATTTTTCCTTTTTAAATGTTTTATTTCATAATTCTTAACACAAGCTTCTCTTTTGCATTCTTCAAAATCTCATTAATTTCATTTTTTGAAATATTATTTGC
>ERZ773073.1276-NODE-1276-length-12059-cov-7.652033_pt1 | contig 12059 bp, 8 predicted proteins | sample MGYA00580616_ERZ773073 | MGnify/ENA primary metagenome ERZ773073 (study PRJEB29015, sample SAMEA2737960) | human oral metagenome | biome: human oral; feature: human-associated habitat; material: dental | place: China | collected 2131 ...
CGGCGCGCGAGTCGGGAAGGGCGCCGCCGTGCCCCGAGAGGGACAGGCCGACCGAGATCACGGGGGCGGCGCCCGCGACGGCGTGGGCGTAACTGATCACGGGGACGCACTCGACCTCGACGCCGATGGCGCCGAGCGGATCGCCGCCGAGGCCTCGGCCGTCGTCGATGGCGCCGATGAGCTCGCGTATCTCGCCCTGGCCCCGCGAGGAGCCGATGAGCCGGAGCGTCTCGCTGACCGCGACGAGGGCGGCCAGCGTCCTGTCGGCGTCGAAGCGCTGGCCATGGACCGCCTCGTTGCGGAAGCGGCGGACCTCGTGCAGCTTGCTCACCAGTCCTGGCGGCAGGGGCAGAAGGTAGCGCCTGTCGGAGCCGCGGGCGGTGAGGATGCGGATCTGGGTGGACAGATCGGCCAGGTCGGGGAGGTCCGGAGCCGAGCCGTTGCCCGCAAGGAGGGCGCGCAGCGTCTCGGGCGTGCAGCGGTCCCCCAGGGAGGCGCGGAGGTAGCGCTCCAGGTGAGTCGGCAGGATGCCGAGGAGTCCTCGCAGGACGAGGTCGAGATTGCTGAGCTTCATGAGTCCGGGTTCGGGATGCGGGCACGGTATGTCGAGTAGGGGCCCTGCTCCACGATGCTCCGGCTGGCAGGCCGACGCACCGGCGGAGGGCGGCCGTGGCGGGCGGGGTGCGGCCGACGTGTGCAGGCTACAACGCCCCTGCGACACGATTGTGCGAACGTGGTGACGGATCGGGCGGCAGCGAGCCGGGATCCGGTCGGGGCCGAGTGGGTCGGGGCTGAGTGAGGAGGGCGGCGATCGGTCCGGCTCGACCGCGCGGTCGTATCCGGGCCCGCGCGGTCGTACCCGGGGACGCGCAGTCGTACCCAGGGACGCGCAGTCGTACCCTCCGGGCGCTCTAAGGTACGACCGTGCGCAGGAGGGTACGACCGCGAGACATGGTGTACGACCGCGCCTGAGAAGGTACGACCGCGCGGACTCCTGCGACGCGGAGCAGCCGGCCGGACGATCCGGTCCGCATGAAGAGATCGCTCCCGACGCTCCGGGGCCCGCCCGGGGTCGCCGACCTGAGGCAGCAACTGCAAGACCCGGCGCGTGCGCCATCCTCCGTGACGGCGCGGCTCATCCCCACTCGCGCCGGGAGCCCGTGCGCCGCGCGGGCCGCCAGCATCGTCAACCCCGCTCATCCCCGCTCGCGCGGGGAGTCCGGTACTTCGCCGACTCGAACCTGGAGATGGCCAAGATCATCCCCGCTCGCGCGGGGAGTCCGGAGCGAACGCCGCCACCCGGACCGGCCTACTGCCCGTCCTCCCTCGTGCCCTCGACGAAGGTGACCATCTCCTCCAGCCCGTGGGCCCAGAACAGGACGAGACCATCGGACTGGGCCGCAACGAGGTTGCGGACCTTGAAGACGCCCGACAGGACCGCTGCGGGGACGCAGGTCATGGTCCCGAACTCCTGGATCCAGGTCTTCGCCTTCACCGCCGCGTCATTGTTGAGGCGCTTCACGGAATTGGTCGAGGAGTTCGAGACCTTGCACTCCGTCGGCATGACACGCCCGTCCCAGAGGCGCACGACGAGATCCGCCTTGCGGCTCCCGAACAGCGTCTCGGCGCAGAACTCACCGCGTCCGGGGACGTGCGACATGTTCGCGATCGTCCGGGGCGGAACCTCGGTGAGCCCCGCGGCGCGCAGTGCCCCGGCAACAGCGCCCTCCTGGGTCTTCTTGGCCTCGTTGCGCCTGCCCGTCTGAACCTTCTGGGTCGCGATGAGCGCGGCCGTGGCGACGACGGCGGTCCGCCTCTCCGCCTCCGTGGGATCACGATCCTCGCCCACCCACGGGAACCGCTCGCGGTCGAGGCCCAGGAGAACCGTCCCGATCACGCGTCGCGCCATCCCCGGGTCGGCCCGCAGACGCTTGGGGCTCAGCACGGCATCGGCGAGCACCTTCACGTCGTCCTCGCTGATCGCCGGGGAGGCCAGGTAGCGGATGGTGGTCAACCGCTCGGGGCCCGTCAGGAGCTCAACCGCCCGATCGTCGAGCCGGACACGTCCGGTGGGGTCGGTGAAGCCGGTGAGGTCGGTGAGATCCGCGGTCTCCTCGATGAGGGACTCCACCTGACGCCGGTACTTCTCGAAGTGGTCGAGGTAGGCCTCCAGGGGCTCGTGCATTCGCGTCTGACGGAAGTGGAGGATCGCCTCGGCGGCATCCCTCTCGAAATCCTGCTCGGTCCACCTCGGAGGGCTCAGCGCCATCGTCTACGCCCCCTCGGCCAGCATGTCCGGACCGGGCACCGGGATGCGCTCCATCTCCCTGGGCTCGAACTTCACCAGTCCGCCCGCATACGTCCGCCCCTGGGCGAGCGTGACCTCCGCCCGCAGCCGGTCGGCGAGACGATCCAGGAGCACATCGCTCATCCTCTCACGCGGGTAGAGGCCGTGAGCGATGTTGATGTGCCGGGCACCGGCGTCGTTGCGCACGAACGCCGGGGGACGACGAGCCATGTAGGTGGCCAGGATCGGAGCGGCCGCCCGCAGGCCCACGCTCCACCACGCCCTGCGATTGGAGGCGATGTAGCCCTCGTGAACGCCCCTGGCCCGGGCCTCGCGCAGGAACCGGTCGACCTGCTCGCGCTCGTCGTCGTCGAGGACGTCGAGATCCACCGGCAGGTCCACCACGCGACGGAGCGCCTCCAGGCTGCCGAGACGCGCCCCGGCGCCGAAGAGCTCACGGGCCTTGGTGATGCTCGGGAAGAGCACCCGCTCGGGCAGATCCGGGCTCGCATCGCGCCTGACCCACACGGCATTGGCCCCCGTGACCGTCCCGCGGTGGACCCGGCACAGCTCGCCGAGCTCGACGTACCCCTCCCGAAGCCTCGGGGTCTCGCGCGTGAGGACGGACCAGCGAGTCGTGCCGGCCAGGCGCTGCCGGGACACGCTTCGCCCTCCGGCGAGACGGCCCAGATCCGAGAGGGACTCGACACGGCGGATCCTCATCGTCGACGGCGTCTCGCCGATGCGGAAGCACGTGATCGCGCTCGTCGTCGTCGCGTCCGAGAACAGCGGGGCCTCGGGGGCCAGGACGTGGAGCGACTGACCCCCGAGGCCGTCCAGCAGCAGCTGCCGCACGAGCCCGCCGTAGTTGACGTCCAGCCACTCCGAGGAGGTGATGAAGGCGCCGTAGTCGCCGTTGCGGCCGTACTCGGCGGTGGCGAGGAAGAAGTGGACGTGCAGCCCGGCGAGAGCGCTCGCGTCCAGGCCGCGCCGGCGCGCCGTCTCCAGGAGCCACGTCTTCCACTCGGGGGCGATCCGGTGGTGACGGACGTACGGCGGGTTCCCCACGAACAGAGTCGGACCATCGACCGGGGGAAGGCTCAGCGCGCGGTAGTCGCCGACATGCACGCGGGCGCGGTCCGCCAGGCCGGCCGCCGCGAGGTTGGCGCGCAGCATCAGCGCGGCGAGCGGGTCGATATCCGCGCCATGGAGGGCGGCCCCGGGGAAGCGCTCGCCGGCCGCCACCAGATAGCGCCCCGACCCCGCACCGGGATCGACGACGCGGACCGGGTCTCCGTGGTCCGAGGCCCACCGCAGCATCGCCTCGATGATCGGGCGCGGCGTGTAGGTCTGGCCGAGCGGACGGCGCTCCTCGGGGGAGCGGATCGTGCAGTAGGCGTCCCCCAGCGGGTCCTCGCCCCGCCTGATCATCCCACGCACCCCGCGAACGAGCGCCGCAGTCGTCCGGGCGCCGTGCGCCTCGTCGACCAACCACTTCTCGGCGGCGCTCAGATCGCCGGCGTCCTCGGCGCCGAGCGCGAGGGCCAGGGACACCAGGGAGGGGACGGTCTCGATATCCATGCCGTCCAGAGTCTCAGACGGCACCGACATCAATCGCCCTCCTCGCCCGGCCGAGCCGGAACGTCCCTCGGAAGCCGACCCTAGCACGCACGGAAGCAAGCGTATTCAGCGCGCGCAGCCGGCCCAGGTCGCATGCCGCGCATGCCGCACACACCAAGACCCCGACGTGGTGTCACTCGCATACACGGGTGCAACCGGCGCCGGGGTCTCGACTGCCTCAGTCAGGTTCCTTCGGTGTAATACCTTGGGAGTCGCTTGTGAGACACTTCAAGCGACCCGTGATAATTATGTGTCCGGACCCCGGGCGACGTCCACCACGTGGATGAGGCGCGGACGAAATATCGAGGATCCCCGCCGTCGGATCACCGGCGCGCAGGCGGCCGCCAGGGTCTTTCGTCTCACATCGTCCCGCTCACCCTCCCGCCCCGACCGCACGCCGCGCCTCGGCGCCCCGTCCCGTCAGCCCCCCCCCGCCGGTCGGGAGGGACTGAGGAACCCGCCCCTGCGCACCTCCATCATCCGCGCTGGCTCCGCCGGTCGAGCGGGGCATCGGCGCCGGGGCCGGGGGAAGAATGCCGCGGATCGTCAAGGGCCGAGATGCCGGGGGATCGAAGGGATCGAGAGGAACAGCAGGGCCGGGGGAACGGGGAAGAGCCGTGGACGACGGCGTCGGCTCCGATCGACCGCGCACCGGGATCGGAAGGACCTGGCGAGCCGCTCAGCGCCCTCGCCCGTCACGACGTCGCGCTCACGGGCTCGCTCGCCTCCGGCAGCAGCGTCGCCCTGCTCGATATCGACGCCGACTACACGCCGGCCCAAGTGGCACAACGCCTACGAATGAGTCGAACTCACCCGTACAAGCCCCTCGACTCCGGGAGGATCCCATCCCACCGCGTCGGACGCGACCGTCGCATCGCCGGGCGCGACGCCGTCGCCTTCGAGCGTCACCACCAGGAGGAGCGCCGCGCACTCGCCGAGCGCTTCGCCGGCGCTCAGACGATCCGCCGAGGCGCCGTCGACGGGCTCGCCGCAGAACTCTGACATCCTCCTCCGAGGCCCGGGCCCGGCACCGAAGTCGGCGTCGGCACCGTGTCGCGCGATGTATGCGTGCGTCACGACCCTGCTGCCCGCCCAACCCTGAGACTGCTCACCGAGCTCTCGGAGAGATGGGCGAATGGAATGGAGTGGGTGGTTCTCGGACTGGGGAGGTTCTCCGGTCCTTCGTGTGTGAGGGTGCGGTCGGGGCGGGCGGGGGCCGGCGGTTCGGTGTCCCGGGGTCCTGCGCGGTCGTACCCGGGAGCGCGCGGTCGTACCCGGGAGCGCGCGGTCGTACCCGAAGGCGCGCGGTCGTACCTTAAAGACCCTCTAAGGTACGACCGCGCGGCTTTACGTACGACCGCGCGCGCCGGGGGTACGACCACGCGGCTTTACGTACGACCGCGCGGGACCGATGACGCACGGCGACGAAGCGGCATACACTCCCCGGCGCCCCGGGCTCCACAGGCCGACGGCGCACGCCGCGCGGACCAGCGGCGCGGGACTGCGGGGCCTATGGAACGCAGCAGAACCCATGCCGACGCCGATGCGCGCACCCGCAAACAACGCGCGACGAGCACCCGGGACCTCCGAGACTCATTCGCGCAGGGGCGCGCCCGGAACGCTCTTAGCGCCGAACGAACCCCGCCGGCGGATAGTGCGGCGCGGGCCGACGTCCTCCGCGGAGACGACGACGAGCGGGCCCCGCCGGCAGGACGACGCAGGCCCGGGACCCGCGCCAGCACCCACCCCGGAACCATGCCCCCCGCACCGGGGACCGGGAGACGTCACATGCCTGATGACCTTTTCATCCTCGTGCCCGCTCCCCCACCGGGGACCGGGCCACACCCGCACCCGCCCCGGAACCATCAACCGGCACCCCAAGACCCCGACGAGAGAAGACCCGAACAACCCCACCCACCACACCCCCACAACACGAAGAACCGCAAAGGTGCGGCCACGCCCTGGGACCCCTCCGGGCGGATCCTGCGCATCCCCGGCGCGGCCTCCGGTGCGCTCACGCCCCGGGAACCTTCCACGTCGCCCGGGGGTCACGCGGGGAGCGGCCATCGCGCTCGACCAGCCCCTCATCGCGCAGGGCTTTGAGTCTCTTGAGCGCGGTCTGCCGCGTCACTCCCATCGCCAACGCCACGTCGGCGGTCCCGAGCGGCCCGGTCCACCGGAGCAGGGGCACGATGTCAAGCGCAGCATCGCCGACCCGCTGCGCGACCGGCTCAGCGATCCGCGAGGATGCGTCGAGCCGCACGATGACGCTCGTGGAGGTCTGCCGGTAGACCGGGTCCCCCAGACCCGACTGCCGCATCTCCCCCACCATGCGTCGGATCCCCTCTCCGAGCTCCTGAGCATAGCCGAGATCGGAGCACGCCCGGGCGATACGCGGATTCCGGGCGTAGCGCGCGATCTCCAGAGGGCGAGAGGGATCGATGAAGCCGGGGAAGCGCCCGGGCGACGAGACCTCGATGCGGTGCGGGAAGATCGAGATCCTGATGTGGTCTCCGGCCATCGAGTAGGAGCGATGGATGACAGCGTTGACCACCGCCTCCATCCAGGCCTCCCGCGGGATCACATCGACAGGTCCGAAACGCCCGTCCGCCCTCAGGGCCCGACGACGTGGCGCCCACTCGTCGACGAGCATCCGGGCGGCGTCGATGACATCCGGGATCGCGCCCTCCAGACGCCGGTCGCCGTCGGCGATCATGGTCTGCCGCGAGCCAGCGCCGGCTTCATCCTCCTGGTAGCGCAGGACCCGCACCAGAGACTGCGGGAGATACCGCTGGGGATGCTCGCCGAGAAGAAGAAGGCCCGCGATGGTCAGCCTGTCCTCCGCTGTGACGAGGCTCCTGGCCCGAAGCACGTGCAGGTCATCTCCGAGCGCACCAATGCACTGGCGGAGTCGATCCACGTGCCCGGGATCGATCGCGCTCATCCCGACCGGCGCCGGTTGAGCCTCGTATCTGTCCGCCTCCCGATCGTAGACGAGCTCCTGCCACGCCGCTCGATTCAGTGCGATGGTCGAATCGCCCGCCCGGATGAAAGCCTCTCCGTCCGTACGCTGGTGGGCGTGCCGGCTGGGCGCCACGACGAAGAGCAGGACGCGGCCGGAAGTCCCCTCGCCGTCGACGACCTCGACCTCCTCGGTTCGAAGCAGCAATGGGGGCTCCACGAGCTCCACGGGAGTGCGGCGCAGGCGATTGATGCGACCGAGGTCGGCGTCACCGCCCTCAGCCCTCCCCTCGCTCAGTCCAACGGCGACGATCCCGCCCTCGGCGTTCGCCATGCCGATGACCGCGGCGGCCAACTTCTTGGCGTCAACGCGGAAGGCCTTGCGCTCGAACCACTGCGACTCCGGGGCCGAGAGGAGTCTCGCACCCCTCTCATCGGGATCGAGTCCGAGCAGCACGTCGAGATCAATCCAGTCCACAGAACCGACTGTAAAAGAATTAACAGTAGTTGTCAGTCGGGTTGTCAGTACTGCCAGAGCCGTCAACGACGCCACCGGTGACCGTCTGCGGTCCCCGGCAGCTGCCCGGCTGCCCGGATGCGGGTCTCCCGGCCCGGTGGCTCCCGCCCACGGGCCGCCGCTTCCGATGGTGCGCGGGTGCCCCTCACGGAGTCCAGCTCCGCCCCCGGACCGCCGGGCCGCTCCGCCCGGGGGCACTCGGGCCCACTCAGAAGTGCGAGCTCGACCCGGAGGAGCCGCCGCCGGACCAGTCGCCGCCGGACCCGTCACAGCCGGACCAGCCCGAGACGGAGGGCGACCATATGGCCGCTGACGTGTACGTGATGACGAGTCCCGAGATCGGCAGTGAGTACTGCGACGAGTCGCCCGTTATCGGCACGCGTCGTCCGACTGCGCCCGAGCGACCGGCCTCCGGCGAGGACGGGTTGACTCGAATGGTCGAGGCCGGATCGTATGAGCCGCTCCTCCCGTTGAGACTCCATCTGCCCGAGTACCGGCGGGAGAAGTCGCCGGACCACGACTCCACCCCTTTCTCGAACATCCGGAGGCGCTCAGCGTGCCTGTGGGAGCGGTCGGCGTCGATCGCGCTCCTGGCCAGCTGCTCGGCCCAGAAGCGGATCTGACCGGAGATCGAGTCGAGCCGGTCCAGGGCCTCCGCGGGCCCCAGCCCGCCCCGGCCCAGCTCGACGGTCATCCGGTCCAGTGCACGCGCCTGCTCGCGCAGCCACATGCGCACGACGTGGATGTTCGTGCTCAGGGGGCGCCTGGCCTTGTGCATGCGGGGAGTGCCCGCCCCATCGCACAGGTTGTCGAGAACGGTCAGGTCCTCGCGAATCGGCCCCTGCTCATTGGCCCAGGCCTGCTGCCATCCGGCGGATCGCGTGAACAGTGCCGAGGCATGGGCGATGACACCGTTGAGCGAATCGAGCTCGGCCGCCCGGCGCTCCAGGTCCTGCGCCCTCGAACGCACCGTGAGCACCGCCCACTGCGCCCCACGCGGTCGCCCGAAATCGCCGAGGCGTCGGGGAAGCTCGACGTAGTCCCTCTCACACGGACGAAAGCGGGCGAGGACCTGGGCGCCGTGGGCGTCGTCGGCGGGGATGAGCCCCGCCCTGCTCCGCATGACCTCGTAGTCGCGGATGACCCGGGCGCAGTGACGACACGCCCGCTCGAAGGCGCTCCTGCCGCTGATGGAGATCCGGACGAGCGCCGAGAGCTCGACGACCCCCAGGAGAACAATGCCCGCCGCCACCATGATCGCCTTGAAGGACAGGAACCGGCTCCCGATCGAGCTCGCGGTCTCCCGCGCCATGTCCTCGAAGCCGCCGGCCCAGTCGCCCGAGCGGAACGCTTTCTCGCCGGCGGACCGGATATCCCCCTGCGCATCCGCGTCGACCTCGACATCCTCGCCGACGTAGCAGCCGACCCAGCGACCGGACGGCGAAGCCGCCAGGACGATCACGTCATCGTCCCACTGGCTGGAGCTGGAGGAGAGGAGCCACTCGGGGTGCTCCGCGCGCGCGTAGTCGAGGACCTCACGATCGAAGTCGGCGTCGTAGTCGACGTCGAGCGTGAGGACCACCAGGTGGACATCCTCTCGGAAGTCGACTTGTTCGAGCGAGGCCCGGACGGCGTCGTCCTGAAGGAGCCCGGCCTCGTCGTGGACCTCGACCCGAGGGGGATGCGTGCTGCTCGACGGCATCCAGATGACGACGACCGGCAGCACGATGAGGGCGACGCCCAACGCGACCTTGAGGGTGAGCACGCCAAGGGCCCGACTGCCTCCGAGCATCTCCATAACCCTCATGATCACGCACCGGCCCGCTCAGAAGTGCGAGCTCGACCCGGCTCCGGAGAAGCCCCCGCCGGAGTACCCGCTGCCCGAGAAACCGCTGCCGCCGCCCGAACCGGAGGAGGACGGCGACCAGCTGGCCGCCGAGCTGTAACCGGTGACGAGCTCGGAGATCGGCGTCGAGAACTGGGAGGCCGATCCGGCGCCGACCCACCGCACACCGGAGGCGTCGGCGGCCGGGGAGGAGGGGTTGATGCGGATCGTCGAGGCCGGGTCGTAGGAGGACTGGTGCCCGCCCATGGTCCACCAACCCGCGTAGCCGTTGGTCCTGCCCCACCCCCAGCCGCTCTGCGCGGACTCGTAGCGGCTGAGGCGGCCATCGCGATACGAGGACGTATCGGCCTCCAGCGCCCGGCGCGCCAGCGAATCGGCGCGGGCGCGCACGTCCCGGGAGATGACGTCCAGCTCGTCGAGGGCCGCGGAGGGCGACAGCCGCCCCGAGGAGAGCTCGTTGGTCATGGCGGCCAGTCGGTTCGAGCGCTGCCGCAGCCAGTCGCGATCCTGCGCCGTACTGAGGTGACCCTTCGCCTCCACCGAGGCGCACAGGCTCTGGAAGGAGGCCAGGTCCTCATGGACGGGACCCTGCTCGTTGGCCCAGGCCTGCTGCCATCCCTCGGACATGGTCAGCAGGGCGGAGGCGTGGGAGATGGCGTCGTCGAGGGAGTCGAGCTCGCTGGCCCGGGTGTTGAGACCCCTGGCGTCCATCCGCCGCCCCCAGGAGAACCACTCGGCGCCGCGCGGCTCCCCGAAGTCGCGGAAGGCGCGGGTCAACTCCGCGTAGCGATCCTCGAACCAGGCGAAGCGGGCCAGGACCTGGGCGCCGTGGGCGTCGTCGGTGGGAATGAGCTCCGCCTTGATCTGCGTGCCCTCGTAGTCGGCGGTGACCTGCGCGTAGTGGCGCCGGGCCCGGGTGAAGGCCAGCCGGGCGCCGCTGCGACTCACGAGCATCAGGATCCCCAGGGCGCCGCCGCTGATCACTCCGAGCCCGGCGACGATGATCGCGCCCGACGGCGAGACGATCGGGCGGCCCATGACCTCGGCGGCATAACCGGCCATCTGCTCGATCCCCAGCGCCCACCGCTGCTCTCGGAAGGAGTTCTTGCCCGCTTCCTGAATCGCCCCCTGGACGGCGGTATCGACCTTGACGTCCTCGCCGAAGTAGCAGCCGGTCCAGCGGCCCGACGGCGAGACCGCCAGGATGACCAGGCCGTCCGCCCAGTAGTTGGAGTCGGAGGAGATGATCCACTCGGGGTGCTTCTCGCGCGCGTAGCCGAGGACCTCGCTGTTGAAGTTGGCGTTGGGCTTGGCGTCGAGAGTGAGGACGGCGAGCTTCACGTCCTGGCGGAAGCGCAGGTTCTCCAGGGAGGAGGCGGTGGCGTCGGCCTGGAGGATCCCGACCTCGTCGTGGACCTCCACGGCGGGCGCGTGCACCTTGCCGAAGGGCCAGTAGGCGAATAGCGGCACCCCGACGACGAGCAGGATGACAACGAGAATCCTGAGGATCAATGACGCCACGGCGCGGGAACCGCCCCAGCGGATCAGCATGTTGCTCACGGCCGCAACGGTAGTTGAGATGCTCGGTGTTTTCTCTGACAGTGAGGTTCTCTCGCTGGGATGATGGGGTGCTGGGGGTGTGGTTGTTGGGATGCGGGGGCTCGGGGTGTGCCGCCGGGGACAGGGCGGGAGGGCAGACCCGTGGTGCTCCGGGTACTCCGGCAGGCACCACCGCCACGGGCCAGGATCCAGGTCCTGACCGACTCCAGGGGGCTCCCCGTCCGGGTCAGCCCCGCCGAGAGGGCCAACGCCCTGATCACACACGACAAGGCCCTCAGACACGTCATCCTCTCACCCACCAGGACCACCGCTATCGCCCGAGCCGCCCTCGCCCTACTCAAGATGAAGTACGAGCACCGGCGAGAAAACCTCAATGTGTCTCAGCGTATTGATCCTTCGACTTGCACCTGGGACGCCCTGGCTGTCAGTCCAGATCGTGGAATACTCGCCCGCCGCGTCGCGGATCCCGCAGGCGAGTTCTCGGGCCGGCCCGCTCTTCGTGTCGGGTGCCGCTTGGCGCCCCGTATGCCCGAATGAGCTGGAGTATTTCTCCGTGATGCGCTGTAGAAGGTTGGCGGCAGGCGGTGGTCAGCCTTCGAAGGAGAGCTCTCGCATGGCGCGCACGGCTCGTAGCGCAAAGACCATGGAGGCTGCGAGTATGAGGAGGCAGATCAGCGCTGCACCGAGCGCGAAGGCGCCTTGTGCGACGCCGCGAACCAACTCGACCTGGTAGGTCAGGGGATTGACGCGGGCTAGCAGCCGCAGCACGGCCGGCGCATTGTCGAGGGAGTAGAACACCGGGGCGGCGAAGGTCAGTGGCATAACGGCGACTGCTAGGACGAAGTCGCGCGTCTGGTAGTTGCGAATCACTGCCGCTACCGCGAAGCTCAGGCACTCCCATGTCACGACGCACAAGATCGCGACTGCCACCATGGCAATGCTGGACAACACGCTGTAACGCACGCCCAGTGCCGCAGCAAGGGCGAGCAGAACGAGTGCTTGTGCTGCGAAGACAATGACGCCCGGGAAAAGTATTCCCAGCAGGTAGGCCGATTGAGGCACCCCGGACTGGAGCTTGAATGCCGCCAGCCCCCATCGTCGTTCGGTGACCGCGCGCGCCACCACGCGATTAAGGCCGCTGAGGGCCTGCATCACGATCGCACCCGGCACCACGAAGCGCAGATAACCTGCGCCGCCGAAGGCCGAGGACAAGCCCACGCCAAGCAGACCGAGATATGTCAAGGGCAGCACGGCCAGAGCCAGCCATC
>ERZ773073.1278-NODE-1278-length-12056-cov-2.542455_pt1 | contig 12056 bp, 10 predicted proteins | sample MGYA00580616_ERZ773073 | MGnify/ENA primary metagenome ERZ773073 (study PRJEB29015, sample SAMEA2737960) | human oral metagenome | biome: human oral; feature: human-associated habitat; material: dental | place: China | collected 2131 ...
TACCAGGTTGGCGTCTTCGCCGAGGCGTCAACCCACACGAACCCCTGAAGAGCCTCAGATTACGGCCAGCAAATGAGCCAGTGTCAACTGACAAGACCCATCCCTATGCTGCGGATTGCGGCACCTGATGGAAGGGACGACGCCGTCTCACTGGCTTGCCTTAGCCTTCCTGGAAGCTCTTCCCTTCGCCTTCGCGCTCGTCGCGACGAGGGAGTCATATGACGGAGAGTGCCGCACGAGCGCAGCGGTGATGACAAGGACGCCCGCAAAGACAGCGAGGGATGTGAGCGGGGCGGCGGTCTCGCTCGCGGCCGCGTACCCCACCAGCGCGTAGCCCGCCGTGATGGGAAACACGTCCGAGACGCTTGAGCTCCCGACGAACAGGCAGGTCAGGCTCAGTAGGAACGCGACACCGGCACCTACGGTGTACAGCCCGCGCCTCCTTGTCGCCAGGACGATCACGGGCGTGACGGCAAGGTAGCACAGCAGCGACATGCCGCAGATCTGCCAGCAGGCCAAGCATATGCCATCCACCGTGACGCCGTCGAGCCGCAGGAGAAGCGTGCCAGACGCAAGCGTGAGCGTGAAGCTCGTGACCCCAAACAGGAGCGATACAAGTCCCCCTGCCAGTAACTTTGCGACGAGAAGCCTCTGAAAGGGCACCGGAATCGTCAGAATCGACTTCAACGTGCCCGCGCCGTACTCTCGATCGATCATATGCCCCCCAACGAGGGCGAGTGTCGCCGGGAGCACAAGCGTCGTGTTGTTGAACACCACCACGTAGCTCAAGAGGTCGAAGTACATCCTCTCCCCTACACTCATGCCCAGGTACATCTGGAAGGTCGAGTATCCTACCGACAGCAGGACGGCGGCCAGCCCAGCAAGCAGGATGTTGTCCCGCCTTGTCTTGGTCACCTCACAGCAAAGCAATCCTCGCAGGCTCATCTAGCACTCCTCCCTTCCGTATAGCACGAAGGAGACAACGGAAAAGGCCGCGCCGCCGCCCGCCAACGAGAAAAGTGCCACAGACGTCGGCAGGACGCGAGCCGCCAGCGACGCGGGCATTCCCGAGGGTGCGAAGCTGCCAAGATACCAGCGAAACTCGATGACCCGAGGCAGGCAGGCCGCGACCGGATTGGAGGTGGCTATCCCAGCGGCAAAGGCGTTGACGATGAGGATCCCCGCGATCGCATAGACGAGGCTTGCAACGACGCAGGCCACCTTGTTGCAGTGAGCGAGGAGGAACACGGCGACGAGCGGGAGGATATCGAGCAGGGCCATCATCCCGAGCATGAGACCTGATCCCATATAGACTGGAACGTTTTCAGGAAGGGCGCCGACGGCCAGGCCGCCTGCCAGAGTCGCGAGAAACATGGCCGCAGCATATGCGACTGCTAGGGCAAGCAGAACGCAGAGCTTCGCAAAGAGCAGCTGACCTTTTGAGACGGGGATGGACAACAGGTTCTTGAGGGTATCGTTGTCACGCTCCGCCGAGAAAAGCAGGGTTCCGACAATTCCAAGCGCGCAGGGCAAGAGAAGCAGGTAGCCGTAGAGGAACACAAGTCGAAAGAGCGCGTCGAAGTCTCCGTCCCGGCGGGAGGCGTACGCCGCCAGAACGATCGGAAACAGGCAGAGCAGCGCCAGGATGGCCTTCGGAAACGCCAGGCGCCTGAGCTTGAGGAGCTCACATCCCACGAGCCTAAGCAACTCCCTCACCTCGAGTTATGCGCTTGAAGTGATCCTCAAGACTCTCTTCGCAGGTGTGGGCCTCGCAGACCTCCAAGCCCCCTCGCACATACGCAGACACGACGGCAGCCACGGGCAGATCGAGGTTGTAGAGCCTGAGGCTGTGGTCATCCTCCACGGAGAAGCGCTCTTCACCGAAGGCCTCCTCCAAGACCCTGGCCGCCTGAGCGGCATCCGAGACGACGAAGTGGACGTTCTTTCCACTGGCTTGCTCAAGGTCCGCAAGGCTCTGCTCCTCGAGCAGCGTGCCCTGATCGATGATGCCAATGTCATCCGCGAGGAGTGCGACCTCGGAGATGATATGGCTGGAGAGCAGGATGGTCTTGCCGCGCTCGTCGCAGAGGCTGCGAATGTAGGAGCGGATCTCGGCTATCCCTATGGGGTCGAGCCCGTTGGTCGGCTCGTCCAAGATCAAGAGCTCAGGATCGTGCATCACGGCCAGGGCGATGGCGAGCCGCTGCTTCATGCCGAGGGAGTATTGGGAGAACAGCTTCTTGTCATTGTGGAGCAGGCCGACAAGACCCAGGGCGTCCTCTATCGCGTGCGCGTTGGGGATGCCCCGCAGCGTCGCAAAGATACGGAGGTTCTCCGTTCCCGTCAGGTTCGGGTAGAAGCCAGGCTCCTCGATGAGGCTACCGACCCGAGAAAGGATCTGCCGCTTGTTGCCCTCTAGCGGCAGGTCGAACACCCTCACCTCACCAGACGTGGGACGTGTCAGCCCCAGCATCATCCTCATCGTGGTCGTCTTGCCCGCACCGTTTCTCCCCAGCAGACCATAGATGCGCCCTCTTCTTACGTGAATGTTCAAGTTCGCCACGCTCGCCTGCGTCCCGTAGCGCTTTGTAAGGTCTTTTGTCTCTATGATGCAATCCGACATGTTGGCATCCTCCTTTCCTGACATTGTCCGCCTGCCACCTTGCCCCACCCTTGCCTCACCCTTGCATTAAGCTTGCATTTTCGGACTCCCCACACCGAGCTGATCTCCGCCTCCGCTTTGGTGCGCGCACGGAAAGGACAGGGTGAAGGTGGCACCCTTCCCAAGAGCGCTTGTGGCGGAGGCGACCCCGCCCATCATCGTCGCAAGCTGTCTGACGATGGCCAGGCCAAGGCCGCTACCCCTCCCGCCGCGTCCCTCGTCGCAGCGGTAGAGCCGATCGAAGACGTGCTCGAGGTCCCTCTCGGCTATGCCCACGCCGTCATCCGCGACAGAGAGCCGCAGAAACTGGTCCTGTTCCGACACCGAGATCCTGATCTTGTTGGCCCGGCCATGGGACACGGCGTTCTGGATGAGGTTGTTGAGGATGCGCACGTAGCCCTCCCGGTCAAGAGTCGCGACGATCGCATGGTTGGGCATATCCAGCTCGTAGGCTATGTCTTGCTCCTCCCAGAGGGGCACCCAGTCGGCGACGGCCTCTAAGGTGAGTCCCACCACATCGACCGACCCCATCTGCAGCGTCAGCTCTCCCGAGCTGAGCCTGGACCAGTCAAAGAGGGCATCAATGCGGTCCTTGAGATCGTGCGCCTTTTGCCGGGCCGTCTCCACGTACGTTTGCGCCTCTTCGTTGGAGACGATGCCCGCATGGACTGCGTCCAGGTAGCCGATCAGGGTCGTCAAGGGCGTCCTCACGTCGTGGGACAGGCTGGTCATAAGACGGTGGCTCGCCTCCTTAGACTTGCGAAGCTCCACGAGTTGTGCCTCGTACCCCTCGATGACCTCGTTTACCTCGTACATAAGCGGGGCCGTCAGCTGTCCGGGCGCCGCGAGGATGCGACGGTTGCCGCCTGTACCCCTCATGTCTTCCAGAATGCGCACGGCGGCAGCCAGCTGGCTCTTGATGCGAAGGGTCAAGGCGATGGCGCCGGCGGCGCACGCCACGGACAGAACGACGACACAGCCTTCGATGACCCCCATCTGTGGTCATGCCTCCCCGCTAAAGCGGTAGCCGACGCCTCTCACGGTCTGGATATAGGAGGGGTGACTCTGGTCAGGCTCGATCTTCTTCCTCAGGCGGCTGACGATGGCCATGATGGTGCTGTCGTCGTAGGCGTATGGCTCACCCCAGACCTCCTCGTATATTCGCTGCTTGGTCAGGACCCTTCCCTGGTTTCTGGCGAGAAGCAGCAGCAGGTCGAATTCCTTCGGGGGAAGCTCGATGGAGCCGCCTGCCGTCTGGACGACACGTGCGTCGGGATCGATGGAGAGGCCCGAGAAGCGAATCGGCGACTCGCCGCCCCCCAGTCCACGATTGAGGCAGGTGTAGCGACGGATCAAGGCGAGGACACGGGCCGAAAGCTCCTCTAGGTCGAAGGGCTTGGGCAGATAGTCATCAGCTCCGGCACGCAGTCCCCTCACCTTGGAGGCGCCGTCTCCCTTTGCCGTCAGCATCAGCACAGGGACACAGCTTCTCGCGCGGATCTTCTCCAAGGTGTCGAACCCGTCAAAGCCCGGCATCATGACGTCGAGGATCACGAGCTGATAGTCTCTGCCCTCCATGTGCAAAAGGCCGGATTGGCCCGAATGACAGCAGTCAGCGTCCACCCCCGCCGCGACCAGTGTCCTTTGCACCAGGGCGCAGAGCTCCCTGTCGTCGTCTATGATCAGGACTCTGTCCATGCGCCTCTCCCATCTGCGCCGTTTTGTCCAGTATCTTCTCGCTGCGGCCCATGGTATCCTAGTCCCGCATCCAGGTCTGGGGCGACCACACGGTTTTCCCCACGGTTTCAGGGAGGAGCGTTGCCACACATGCAATTCGAGGAGCTGTGGAGGGACCTTGCCAATCTGGACGAGGTGGAGGCGCTTGCCTTGGGCGGTTCCAGGGCAAGCGACAGTCACGACGAGCGTTCCGACTATGACCTATACGTCTACTGCAACCCAATGCCACAGGTATCGGCAAGGCGTCAGCTGCTGACACAGCACTGCCAATACATGGAGATCGACAACCGCTTCTGGGAGCCAGAGGATGACTGCACCATGAGGGACGGTATCGACATCGATATCGTTTACCGGAACCTGGACGCCTTTGCCGAGGGCATTCGCGCCGTCGTTGACCTGCACCACCCGTCCAATGGGTACACGACCTGCAACTGGCACAACCTCATCCGCTGCAGGGTCCTGTACGACCAAGACGGCCGCCTGCGTCAGCTGCAAAAGAGGTATACCGTGCCCTACCCGCACGAGCTGAGACAGAATATCATCGACCGAAACCTGCGCCTGCTGACGGGAAACCTTCCGTCCTATGACCGGCAGATACAGAAGGCGATCAAGAGGGATGACCAGGTAAGCGTGGGGCACCGGACCGCAGCCTTCATGGAGTCGTACTTCGACATCGTCTTCGCGATGAACGGGCTGACCCACCCCGGCGAGAAGCGCATGCTCGCCACCGCGCTCAAGGAGGCCAAGGTCCTGCCTCGCGACTTCAAGCGCAACATCCAGCAGCTCTACTCAGACCTGCACACCAAGCCGGAGGCCGCCATGGACGACATCCGGCTGCTGGTGGACGAGCTCAAAAGCTGCCTGTCGCGCGCGTAAAGGGCCGCTCGCCGACCGCGTCGACTTCTCCAATCCGGGAACATCTTTGGCTCTTCGGGGGTTCGTGTGGGTTGACGCCTCGGCGAATCGCGTCGCAACAGTGTACACAAATGCCCCAAAACGGCTCCGAAGGGCCATTTTGGCCAATCTGTGTACACTCCTGCATACCCACGGTTGTCCGCAACGGCGCAACAGTGTACACAAGTGCCCCGAAACGGCGTTGAGAGCCCATTTTCGCCAATCTGTGTACACTCCTGCGTCACTACGGCCACTCGCGCGACCGGGCGGGGCCCCATGGCCCCGTGCTACTCAGGTGTTCGGACCTGAGGCCCGCCCCATCGGGGCGGTGACGCAACCACCTACCCACACGAACTCACGAAGCCTCTCAAAATGTGGTAGCCATCACATTTTTTACCTATATAATGTGATACAGATCACATTTTGGAAAGGTTGGAATGGACAGAGACGTTCTAAGGAGCTTGGATACCTGGCGGGCGTCGCCCCATCGCAAGCCGCTCATCCTAAAAGGGGCTCGTCAGGTGGGCAAGACATGGGCCCTCAGAGAGTTTGGCAAAGCCCATTACCAAAACTGCGTCTACCTCAGCCTCGAGGAGATCGCCCCGGGCATGCCGAGTGAGTTCGCGCCGCTATTCCAAAGTACCCATGATCCGCGGCGCATGCTTCAGAACATCTCCCTTGCGATGGGTCAGCCCATCGACGCAAAACACACCCTCCTCATCCTCGACGAGATCCAGGACTGCCCTGCGGCAATCGGAGCGCTCAAGCCGCTCGCCGAGATGGCTCCCGAGTACCACGTAGCTTGCGCCAGCTCTTTGCCCGGCGTCATGCTGTCTCGATCGACGGGCTCGTTTCCGGTCGGCAAGGTGGAGTTTCTCGACATGCACCCGCTTACGTTCTCTGAGTTTCTTCGCGGGGTGGGGCATGGCAACCTCGATACCTACCTCAACCAGCTCGATCAGCTGGCACCGCTGCCCGAGGTCTTCTCAAATCAGCTTGTCGAGCAGCTGCGTCGCTATTTCATGACGGGTGGCATGCCTGAGGTGGTTGCACGGTGGTCAGAACATCAGGATATCCTTGAGGTCGACAAGCTGCTCTCGGATCTTCTTGACTCCTATGAGCGCGACTTCGCAAAGCATGGCGGTCGCGGCCAGTTCGTTAAGCTCTCCCTGATCTGGAATTCCCTTCCGGCACAGCTCGCACGAGAAAACAAGAAGTTCATGTGGGGCTTGGCGCGGGATGGGGCACGTGCTCGCGAGTACGAGAATGCCGTCGAGTGGTTCTGTGACGCCGGCCTCCTCACGCGGGTTCGCCTCAACGCCGCGCATGGCATCCCGCTTGCCGCCTATGATGACCCCTCCTCCTTCAAGCTGTACGCCCTCGATGTGGGGCTCCTGAGGCGACTTTCCCGGCTTGCGGCCTCGGCGTTTACCCAAGAGGATGCCCTCTTCTCGGAGTTCAAGGGAGCGTTCGCGGAGAACTACGCGCTTCAGGCCCTCCTTCCCCAGCTGGATGTGACACCTCGCTATTGGACGAGCGACAAGCCGCGCCACGAGGTTGACTTCATCGCGCAGATCGGCAATGCCATCGTTCCGATGGAGGTCAAGTCGGGTACGTCGGTCACGGCCCGTAGTCTGCGCCACTACGCCCAAAGGCACCCGGAGGGCACACCTGTGCGAGTGCGGTTTTCCATGAGGGAGTTCTCGCGTGACGGCACAATGCTGAACATTCCGCTCTACCTTGCGCACCGGGCAGTTCCTCTGATCATGTCTGTTCTCGCGTAGGCGACCCTTCCCGTAGTGTCAGGTAGTGTCGAAGGGCTGGGGTTATGGCGCGCCGGTCCCTCCATATGCTTCAATATATTTCTAGATTTGTGTCAGCGTGCTTGCTCGCTCATGATATAGTACTATTCAGATGAGTATGAAGGTTTTGACGATAGAGTTAAAGTGTTGTGACGAAAAGAAGCGGCAATGGATGGGGTTGACGCCCCGGTAGGGCCGCTCGCTTCGCATGCGAGGAGTCCGATGATGGCTGACAATCCCATCGCCATTACCCAGAGCCTCTCCGAGCTTTTTTCTGATGCGATTGGAGGCTGTCGCGTCATCCTGTTCAGCGCACCGGCGGGGTGCGGCAAGACCTCAAGCGCAATCGAACTGCTGAGGCGTGGGGGCATCGAGTACAAGAGCCTCGATGCGGGCGCTCCTGACTTTGCGCTCAGGCTCGCAGACATTCTCCCCGATGAGCGAAGCGCACCCATCCCTCTCGGAACGGCTTCTCCTGTGGTCTCGGACGGCAAGACGGTTTCCTCGCTCGGCGGTGGGGTGCTGCTTGTTGACAATCTGCAGAGCATCGACAAGGCGGGGGAAGACGCCTTGAGCGAGCAGATAAGGACGCACCCCCTCTCACGGTTCATCCTCTGTGGGCGCTGTCCTCTGCCGGGCTGGTTAGTCCAGTATGAGGCGGAGCGCACGGAGCTGACCATCGAGCCCGAAGACCTGATGCTCGACTCGACGGCTCTTGAGGAGGTCAGTCGCGGGCGGGGGCTTGAGCTCTCCCGCGATGAGCTGAGCGAGATCATCCAGCTGACCGAGGGCTATCCGCTCATGGCAACGCTTGTGTTAGACGAGCTCGGTCGACGCGCGGCTCGGGGCATGAGGGCGGCTCGCTTCTCCGAGGATGTCTACGAGTCGGTGAGGACGCGAATCTTCAATTATCTGCAGAAGGTCATATATGCTGACTTCTCACTTGAGGAACGCTCGCTCATGCTGAGCGTGTCGCCATTCGAGTACTTTGACGCGGGTCTGGCCGAGGTGCTTACGAGCAACCCGCGCGTGGAGTCAATCATCGGGAGACTCCAGCGTGATACGCGCATGTTCAGTCAGAATGCCTTTGGCAGACTGACGTTCTGGCCCCTCTGGCAGTCGTTTTTGATCTGGCAGATGGAACAGGAGTGGAGCAGGCCCGAGCGTCAGGCGCTCTATGCGCGAGCGGCGATGTACTTTGAGCAGAGCGGCGATCACGTTCTGGCCATTCGCTGCCATGACCTGTGCGGTGAGCGTCATAAGGTCATAGAGCTCCTCGAGCGCCACTCGCGCCTGAATCCCCGCAGGGGGTACTTCCGTGAGCTGGCACCATATTACCTCGCGTTGCCTGAGGACGACATCGCCTCGTCCCCGGACCTTATGATGGGCATGAGCATGCTCATGCTGCTTTTAGCGGACTACCCCGCCTCACGGTACTGGTACGATAGGCTCAAGGCCTATGCGAGCGGGAAAGACGTGACGGCAAGGCGACGTCGTGCCGCAGAGTCCGACCTCCTCTACCTGGATGTTGCCTTGAATTTTAGGCCAGACTCCTCCTTGTCTCAGCTCCTGGTGTCAGCGGCGCGCGCCCTGGGGAGCGGTTCTCTGGATCGCGATGTCTTCTCGTTCTCCGTTACCAGTGGCCTGCCGTCTATCATGAACGGGGGCCGTGACTTCAGCGAGTGGTCGCGACATGACTGGATGCTCTATAAGACCCTTGCGAAGCCGGTCGCCCGCGTGCTCGGCAGGGACGGCGTGGGACTTCCGCTATGCGCGATCACCGAGAGCCGCTTTACGCGCGGCGAGGATGTCAGGGCCTCTGTACTCACGCTAGCCGCGACGATTCCCGAGATCTGCCTTCATGGGACACCCGACATAGAGTTTGCCGCCACAAGCCTCATAGCTCGCGTTCAGCTCGATTCGGGCTCGGCCGATGACGCCCGCCAGACCTTAACGGTGCTGCGACGCGGCTTTGTGGAGCGTGGGGAGAGCTTTTTCTTGCCCAACATCGACGCCGCGCTCGCCCGCATCGATCTTAGGCGAGGTGACAGGACTGCCTGGGAGAGCTGGCATCGCAGCAAGGCGCCAACGGACCTGCTCACCCCCTTCGTTATGGACCGGTACCGCTACCTGACACTCGCCCAAGTCGAGCTTGCCTTGGGGGATGCCGCACGTGCTCTGTTGGTGCTCGCCCCATGGCGCCGTATACTATCCGAGACGCACAGGACCATCGACGGTATCACACTTCACGTGATCGAGGCAATCGCCCAGTGGCGCCTGCGCCAAGAGCCCGATGGACCAGTCGACGTCGGAGAGTGGCAAGACTCGCTGGGACAGGCGCTCGACGTGGCCCAGTCCTATTCCTTCGTGCAGCCTATCTCTACCTTCGGCATTGCGGTTCTTCCGCTGCTGCAGACCGTAGAGTGGAGCAAGGACCCTACGTTCATGCGTCGGTTGCTTGCCGCAACGCGGCGTACGGCATCCTTCTATCCAGATTTCCTGCGGGAGCCCATGAGGCTCGCAAGACCACTCACGCCCACAGAGGAGAGGGTCCTTAGGCTCCTTGCCTCGGATATGTCCAACGCAAAAATCGGAGAGGTTCTTGGGATCAGGCTCCCCACGGTGAAGTCGCATGTCAGCCATATCATGCAGAAGCTTGGTGTCACCTCCCGCGCAAAGGCGAGGACTGCGGCGCAGCAGCTGGGCATCCTGTAGGTCGCGAAGCGATCCTGGGGCCCATGATACTTTGGTATGACTCATCTTTCTCGAAGCGAGCTTACTATCTTCTTGGTCGCAGAGGAAGGTCGCGTCTCCATCAAGGTCCTTGTCATGCTCATTTGCACAAGGCGTAAGCGAGGAGAGTGACCTTGCCTGCAAGATAGGGAACGGGCGTTTAGAAGGGAAGTCACCATGAAGAAGGAAGTTCGTGCCAGGATCGTTGCCGTTGGGCTTGCGCTTGCGCTAGCCTGCATACCCCTGAGTGCCTGCGGTGGTTCGCAGGGTAACTCAAGCGGTGGCTCGCAGAACACGACAAGTAGTTCCAGCTCGGGTAGCTCGAACTCAAAGAGTTCTGATTCGGAGAGTTCCACCTCAACCAAGGATTCGAGCTCCAGCTCTAGCGACTCCAGCTCCAAGGATTCGAGCTCCAGCAAGGCAAGTGACTTCACGATTTCCAAGGACGAGATCACTGAGGCCTACATGGGGACCGACACGGGCGACGAGGGGGTCTACTGGATCTGCAACGCCGACGGGTCCAAGGCCGGCCTGTTCATCCTCGCCTCTTCTGGCGATTACATTAGCTTCATGGGCAAGGCAGAGGACGAGGGTAATATCATCACCGTCACGGACGCGGTCTCGGGCAACGCCGTGGCCATCGCCGTTACGAACAAGGGAGACGGTACCATCGGCCTGAGCGGCGGCATTGCGATGACCGATGGCACGACCACGAACTTCGAGGCAACCGTCGCTCCCGTGAGCGTGGACCAGGCGTTCAAGACCATACAGGGCATCAACAAGTACGGCAACATGATCGCGTGACGAATTCTGGTCGCGTGGCGGGCGCCTGCCTGCCGTGACAGATCCCTAAGGCCCGCGCCGGGCGCATCCACTGCGATGTTCCCGGCGCGGCCTTTCATCGGGCGGGACCTTTCAGGTGGAATGGCTATGGAATTTAAGATGGGGTCCACCCTAGTCAGGCCAGGCCACGGACTCGGGGAGCGGGTTGACGTGGTAGGACGGGACGGAGAACCCCTCCGTCCACGCCGTGTCCCTGTCTACGACGAACTCGCTTATCTGGAAGCACTCGCGCGGGTAGTCCCTGAAGCCCGGGAGCGGGAGGTACCTGTCTGCCGCCTCCTCGGCGAGCTCCCTCGTCGAGTACACGCCGAGCTCCTTCACCTCCTCGTGCTCGCTCTCCTTTCCGTAGTCGTAGTAGTGCTGCAAGAGATAGACCTTACTCAAAAGCCCTGTCACCCCACCTCTATTATCCATAAGGTTTCTTTTTCATTGGTTACGGTGTCGCTATCATAGCATATGGCTGAGCGTTCGGCCATATGGACGCTGCCGCCCATCCCCAAGACGGCGGCCCCGCGTGGCGGCAGCGCGAAAGGCCCTGCGCTCTCAAGCTGGTTTGACAGAAGTGCACCGGAGGCACCGAGCGCGAGGATCCGCCGCCGCTCGGCTCTGCCGCATGGCGACGTAGACAGAAGATCAGCATGCGTCAGAGGTCCACAAGACCCCGCCTCAGATCTGGCCGTGCCACTGGGACAGGCGGTCAAGGAGGATTCTCATCGAGTCTGCATGAGCCTTGGCTCCGGCCTCGGCCGTTCCGCCGAGCATGATCTCCCAACCGCTGCCATACTCGGGAAGGTGATCAGAGAATGCGTGGCCAGCACCGGAATAGATATGGGCCTCGAAAGAGTCCGACTGGGAGGCGAGGTTCTTTGCCGAGCTGTCGCCCTGCCACATGGCATCCTGATCCCCTGCGAAGAAGAGGGCGTTGCCCCTAAAGCCGGACAGGTCGATTTTCGTGTCGTCGTCGGCGTTGGCGGCAGCGGACTCATAGGACGCGCGAAACGAGGGCGGATAGTTTGTCGCGAGGTCCCACATGAGCTTTGCCGAGGCACTGGGATCCGCCTTGCGAAGCGACACGAAGGGCACAGCCTGACCCCGGTAGGTGAAGCTCGGGAATTCGTTTTGGCTCGTGTAGTCGAGGCCGGCATAGCTGTGGTCTGCTGGGGTGAAGTTCACGAGGTTATCAATGGCAAAGCCGTGTGCGGCAAGCTCGGCGCTGAACTCGGCGCCCTTCGACGTGCCGATAACGGTGATCGGGGTCGGCCGGTCTACGTTGTCCCTTATGTAGGTCTGAACCTCCTCGAACTGATCGAGCGGGACGTTTGCGAGGGTGGGAGCCTGGTCCTCCTGCCCCCAGAAGTAGAGGCCAAGAACCTCATAGCCTTGCT
>ERZ773073.1284-NODE-1284-length-12041-cov-3.592942_pt1 | contig 12041 bp, 14 predicted proteins | sample MGYA00580616_ERZ773073 | MGnify/ENA primary metagenome ERZ773073 (study PRJEB29015, sample SAMEA2737960) | human oral metagenome | biome: human oral; feature: human-associated habitat; material: dental | place: China | collected 2131 ...
AGACTTCTCCTAATTTTAAATAAGCTTGTGGCGATGATGAATTTATTTTAAAACTTTCCATATAATATTTTAGTGCTAATTTTAAGTCATTCCCATATTTTTTATCTAAATAATAATTCCCCAAAGCTCTATAAGCGTAATAATTCTTTTTATCTAGTTCTACTGATTTTAAAAGTAATTCTTTTATTTGTTCTTTATTTTCTTCATTCGTAGCTTTTAAAAAAGATTTTATAGACTCTTCTTTTATAAAGGCTTCTCTCATTTTTTCTTCCATTTCTTTACTAGATATATCTATTTTTTTATTATCAGAAAAAGTTATTGTATTTATTAATAATAATATCAATATTAGAGATTTTATAATGCTCTTTCTCATTTTTATACTCCTCCTTTAGAAATTATTTTACATTTTTTATTAATTTTTATAATTTCTAATTTTTAATATTTTTACTTTTAATAATAGTATTTTTTAATTATATTTTATTTTTTTAGATTTAATTTATAAATATATTTTATTATATCTACTTTTATCCATATTCTCTATGAGGTAAAAATATCCCAAAATATTCCTTTAGATTTATTTTCTATTCTTTTTCTTTTTTCTTGACTATAATCTAGTATATTTCCATTTTCTGCATCTATATCATATTTATATTTTTTATCTTCTGTAAAAAATTCTATAACATAAAAATATTTTCTATTTTCTTTATTTAATAAAAGTTTTGTTATCCTTACTTCTTTTTTAGATATTCCTGCGTGAATAAACATTAACTCTTTTGCTTTTTCAGTAGAAATTTTTACATTAGGATTAGAAATCTTTATTCCTTTTTTTATATCAGAATATGAAATAATTGACAAAAATAGTATTCCGGTTAATATTTTTCTTAAAGTTCCCATCTTCATATTACACATCTCCTTTATCTTTTTCCAAAAAATATAGAGGTAATTTAAAAATAAATGTAGTACCTTTACCAACCTCACTTATTACATCTATTTTTCCTCTATGTGCTTCGATTATCCATTTTACCATAGATAGTCCTAGTCCAGAATTATCACCCGACCTTGCTTGATCTATCTGGTAAAATCTATTCCATATTTTATCTATGTGTTCACTTGATATACCTATTCCATTATCTATTATCTTACAAACTGCTTCTTTATCTTTTTCGTATATTTCTACTATAATATATCCATTTTTTTTGCCATAACATATTGCATTTGATATAAGATTTATAAATTTTTCTCCAACTATAAAAATAAAGAACAATTCCAGCTATTGAAAAACCAAGACAGCCAATAAAAACTACTTTAAGAGAAATATATGTGTTATTACTCCCAATTCCCCGCAAATAATCAAGAAAAAAATTTAATACTACAGCTAAAATAAATTGAAGCCATGGCATAATAAATATTATTACTATATCTTTTATTGTTTTATTTCTTTTGTTTATAGTAAAAATAAAGTTAATTAAATTATTTTTCATGGAATTATTTTTATTGGAAATATTAGAGCCTATAATTAATAGTGTGTTTTGAATAAATTTTTTATAGTATTTCTAAATAAAATTTTTTTAGTCTGGCTTTTGAAGTAAAGTAGTAATATTTAACTGATATACAGGAAATCTTTTGCTAATTGATATTCCTATGGATCTGCTGATAGCTGAAGCTTTACTCCCAACAAGAGTTTCCCAATAATACCATTCAAATCACTAAAATAAATATTTTTAAGTCCAGTATTAGCTGTATTGTTAGTAATAGCTAACACGATACTATTAAGCATGTGGAAACACGTACTTGCTGGTGTTGTAGCAGTGGCAGTTGCTTTGGCAAAGAGGTTTTGTTCCCAGCGTACTGTTCTATTCAAATGATATTGTCCAAGCACATCCATCGTGCCGGTAATAATTCGTTAAATTTATTCCTTTCGTAAAAAAACCCATCCTAAGTTTTTTGAAATATGAGAAATGTTCTGACTAATAGGAATTGTCAATAACTCGAGATCACTTGTGTAACTATGGGTAGAAATAAGCTCTGCCTCAATATTTTGGAGATTTTCAATTTCTTCTTTTGTGGGAGCAGTATCAAATATTGCCGTAATTTGTACTGTTTTACCATCAAAATTTAGTGCAACTCCTCTCATAGATTTTGAGATAGTTCCAATTAATCCCAGGGCAATTGTCATGAATGCAGTTCTCCAAAGATCAAAGTTTCTTTGTCGATTTATTGTAATATCTTGGTTCATTTACAATTTGATTGGCCTCAGTATTGATTATTCCGCACATCCCGATGCCGAGCAGATTCTGGCTCAGCCTCGCGGCATCGAAGTTCCCGGTGATTGTACCCCATCTGCTCGATCTCAGCCAGCTGGTTGATGCTTTGCAGACTGTCGCCAGCTGCCTCGATCAGCGGTGTATTGAGCAGACCCGTCGTGACGGTATTTGTCGGAACAGCAGATGATACAGAGAAGGTTCATCCCTCGTTGTCTACAGTATGTTTGTCTGAAGTAGCCGTCTTTGTGTCCGATTGTCTATTCCGCTCTTGAAAGTGTTTGATAGTGAGCATAATCATCGCATGGATAGATAGTAATATGCTCCCACCACCAATTATATTAGCCAAGAGTCTATGCCAGTTTCTATCGGCTTCTGTGGGCTGATCGTATTCAAGATTCAGAAAATTCTCGATCCATGTACTCATATTATCGATATGACGCAATAAGTGCCATGCAACAAGATACATCAGTAATGAGCGAAATGCGCCACTATAAGTATGGAGGTTCAAATATTTGCTAAAGAATTTTTTTTCGTTCAGCTAGTTGCTTATCTAATGTATTCCAACGTCCCAACAGACTCATTTCTTCTCACCTTTTTCAAAATTAATAGATGCTTTGGAATTTGAAATACTTGTCTCAATCACGTCTGTTTCTGAGGTTGTCTGTTCTAGATTTTTGGGAGATTGGATGCGCCTGAGGGTAATCATGATGATTGAAAATAAGGTTACAGTAATACCAGTACCAAAAATGATTTTTGCCCAGAGCCGATACCAAGTAATTTCACCTGATGTCAAAGGTCTGCCGCTTGTGCCAAGTTTCTGTACACATAAGTAGATTACGTCGGGATGCCACATTACATACCATCCGGCAGATAAAAAAATCAGATTTCGAAAAGCGCCGCTGTAGGTATTGATATTCAAATATTTCTTAATGAAAGCATCTTCCCATGCATCCATTTTTGCAGTGAAAGTACGACAGCACGCAAGCATTTTTTTCAGCCATTTCATTGCTGATTTTCCCTGGACTTAATATTTAGTAAGATAAAAGATGAATAATGTACTTCCCTAAAATAGTAGGCAGGTAGTAGTTCGTATTGCGTCTATTATTTTTATAATACTTCTCCCCAATATCCTTTAAATGGCCCATCTGGATAAACTAGCCTCCATTTCTTCCCAGGTATTGAATTGAATTCAAACCAGTGTTCTTCAAAATTTACTCCAGCATAATAATCTTGTACAGCTATTTCTCTGGCTGAGCCAAATTCCAATTCGCTATCAATCCATTTTATAAATCTCAGGAACTCATTTAATGAGTAAAGCTCGTTAATCTCTTCTAGATTTGTATCCATATTTTTTAATATAGCTTCATTGGCTAGTTTTTCTTTGTTTGGCAGTATTATCGGCATAATTTACTGATCCTGATGATCGGTTATTTCACTCTTAAATAGCTGGGTATCGGTTTCCTGCTTTTGTCGTTTGGCGCGGTAGCGGTTGATTGGGAGCACAATTAACGAAATTATGTAAATCAGAACTCCTGTGCCGCCTATTGTAGACGCACACATTCTGATCCATCTTATCTGCCCGGGCTTGACGGGGTCGAACCGGGCACCGAAGAGATTATGAAACCAGTCTATGATGTCATAGTTATGCCATAAGATATACCACGCGACCGCCCAGGTCAGTAATCCCCTAAAGATGCCAGCATAGGTTTTATGATTGTAATATTTCTCAATGAATTTATCCTGCCGCTCAGCATCACGCCTGGCAGATTCGTGCCAACGCTCAAACCAGTTCATTTGCGTTTTCCTTCTTCCGTGAGATTGAAGAACGAAGGGATACCAGAAACGCTTTGTTCAACAGTTACCCCGACGGCATTGGGAATCTTTTGAAGGTAAAGGTTGGATGACGACCAGCCGAATTGGAAAGACAACGCGTCCAATATATTGCTGACGCCTTTAGTCGCATACGGCCTTACCCATGTTCCCAAACCGGAGAATGTCATACCTATCGAGAATGCGTCTGAGACGCTCTTGTTCTCGTTGTAGATCTGGTTGGCGATAAAGGTATTGGCCGCATTGACGCTACTACCAGCTGTTTCGATCAACGGCGTATTGACCAGACCTGCTGTTGTGGTAGCCGTTGATCCTGCTTCCGCTTTGACTTGGAAAGTCTCGTCAAAGTAACCTTCGATAGTATTGGCGCAGGTCTGAAGTTGGCTAAATACTGCTAATGTTGGTGGGAGTCTTTCCATCATTATTTACCGTAACTCTTTAAAGTTTTCAGTTCATCGTCTAGCCACGTTTTGTGCTCTCGAATAATATGCTCATAATTAGATACTGAGTGATAATCTTGACTAATTTTTGTCTGACTAGGATTAACCATACAAGCAGGCGCATCAGTTGGCCAGCCCCAATTCATCCAAAATTTAGATAATTTTATTAATCCATATACTGGTTCTTGATCTAAGTGACAAAGAGTGTCCTCCAGTGCAAAAGCTCTCCATATTCGCTGAGCTTGTTGTATATCTGCACTTTCTGTTTTGCACAACTTGTGCAAAAGTGAACACAAATCTGAAGCAGGTAAATTACTATCTGTTGCTAGATCAGAAACAATGTTTAATAAGGGATTTTCTATCCCTATTTTCTCTAGCTCTAATGTTGCGAAGTCTTCAATGCAAGACGAAGATAATTTGCCTAAAAATCTGCTTATGCCGCATACAGCTTCAAATATAATTATCCAACTAGCTAAACCTGATTGAAGGATTCGTTCAAATATTTTCTGCACTATGGCCTCACTGGTATTCCATTAATCGTACCATTTGGTACAAATATTCTGTGCATAAAACAGCCCATATTAGGATCAACAATCCACTCAAATTGACTAACAACCCCGTTATAGCTTCCGGAAACTTGGTATAGCGTTGCACCCTTTTATTAAGCGGAAATTTCTTAGCACTACTCGCATAATTATCTACGATATTAGGGAAACATGGTGTTCCAGCGTATTGAGGACGTCAGCTCCGGTTGGGCTCGCTTTTTATGCCCTTTGCCAACACATCGACCAGCTGATGATCCTACGTTTCGCCCAAAGCAAGCGCCATTCGACGCAACCGCGCTTGAGCCTGTGCATCCCACTGCTTCATTTGCCGATAGGGCTGGCGTATAATCGGCCCCAGCCATGGATTGAGGGGCATCGCATGGCGTTTTACATTTTGCAGGGCTTCAAGCGTGAGTGCAGTTTGATGAGCAAATGAGCGACATAGACCGGCGCTGATCGGCCAGGTTTGCCGTTGCGCTTATCGCCAAAGGGGGTGAGTGCGCTTTGCAGCCGGCGTTTACGGGCGTGTTTTTGGGATACGGATAACCATGATGATTTTATATTCGGGCACGACATGCCCGTTCAGCCAGCGTTGCCGCATCGTGCTTTACGAAAAGGGCATGGATTTTCAGGTTGTCGATGTCGATCTGTTTGCCAAGGCCGATGACATTGCCGCCGTCAATCCGTATGGTCGGGTGCCGGTGCTCGTCGAGCGTGACCTGATTCTATATGAGCCGAACATCATCAATGAGTATATCGACGAGCGTTTCCCGCACCCTCAGTTGATGCCGCCCGATCCGATCATGCGCGCGCGTGCGCGTCAGTTGCTGGTCAGCATGGAGCGCGAAATATTCGCCTATATCGAGCCGCTGGAAAAAAATAATCTCAAGACAGCGGAAAAGGCGCGCCAGATCATCCGTGAACGCCTGATCGAGATGGCGCCGCTTTTCGTTAAGCAGAAGCATATGCTGGGCGAGGAATTCTCGATGCTCGATGTGGCCATTGCTCCCTTGCTTTGGCGGCTTGAACACTATGGTATCGATTTGCCGAAATCGGCGGCGCCGCTGATGAAATACGCTGAGCGGATTTTCAGCCGTCAGGGGTATATTGATGCGCTGACGCCTTCCGAAAAGGCCATGCGGCGTTAAACCGTCGGTGCCTATTTTTCCGCAGGAGCCATAGACGCCGTGAGCCTTCCATCGACCCGTTCTTATTTCATCCGGGCCCTCCATGAATGGTGTTGCGATCATGGGTTTACGCCCTATATCACTGTCGTCGCCGATGAATGGGCACGCGTGCCGCGCGAGTTCGTGCGCGATGGACACATCGTTCTGAACATCGATTATGAGGCAACGAACCGACTCAACATCGGTAATGAAGAAATTTCTTTTCAGGCGCGTTTCGGTGGTGTGCCGCGGGATATCCTGATTCCGGTAGGCAATGTTGTCGCCATCTATGCACGGGAAAATGGTCATGGCATGGCCTTTGAGTACGAAAAAAGCAGCCCCGCCCAAAATGATGCGCAGGAAACGGATCAGAAAATGTCGCTCGATCGGGGATCTGATGCCGTTGCGCCTAAATTGACGAGTCATGAAGGCCGGAACGGTGATGATGGTCATGATGATGACGGCGCGCCATTACCACCTTCCGGGCGTCCAAAGCTGCAGCGCATTAAATAAGATGGGCAGGGTATTCCCCGGATACCGTCGTATCGCCGTCGTTGTGCCTATCAGTCGAGGTACATCGTCACCGTTGCAGGATATAGACAGGCTCCCAGAGACCATGAACGCGATAGCGCCATATGGCAACGGATCTTTGTTGAGATAGCCTCACGGTTGCGGCCATGGATCTCCTGCTGCTGTTTCTTCTGATCTGCATCAATGGTGTTTTTGCCATGTCCGAGATCGCCGTCGTTTCGGCGCGCAAGGCGCGTTTGCAGAAACTGGCCGATGACGGTAGTCCGGGTGCACAAGCGGCACTGGCGCTGAGCAATGAACCATCGGGCTTTTTATCGACGATCCAGGTGGGTATTACCACCGTCGGTATTCTGAGCGGCGCCATCGGGGAAAATACCCTGGCTGCGCCGCTGACTGAATGGTTGTCCCAATGGCCGGGGCTGGCCCCTTATGCGCGCGGAATTGCCCTGACAGTCGTCGTCGTCGCGCTCACTTATTTTTCGATCATCATTGGTGAGCTGGTGCCCAAGCGTCTCGGCTTGTTGGCGCCTGAGCGGATTGCCGCCCTGATCGCGCCGCCGATGGGCGTGCTGGCCAAGATTGGCAAACCGCTGGTCTGGCTGCTTTCTGCTTCTTCCGGACTGGTGCTGCATCTGCTGGGGGCGCGGCAGCGCGCTGAACCCCCCGTGACCGACGATGAAATCAATGTGCTGATGGAACAGGGGGCAGAGGCCGGCGTTTTCCACGAAAGCGAACAGACGATCGTTTCCAACGTGCTGCGTCTGGATGAGCAGCGGATTGCTTCGATCATGACGCACCGTAATGATATTTACGCGCTCGACTTGGATGCCCCGGAAGCGCAGATTCGCGCCCGTGTGGCGGAAAGCCCTTATACGCGTATCGTTGTTTGCCGTGATGATCTCTCCCAGGTCGTTGGTATTCTACGCACGGTGGATCTTCTCCAGCCGGCGCTGGCTGGTGAAAAACTCAATATCGAATGCTTTTTGCGCCGACCGCTGTATGTCCCGGAGGGGGTGACGACAACGCATCTGCTTGAGAATTTCCGCAAGGCGCGCGAGCAGTGTGCGTTGATTGTCGATGAGTATGGTGAGCTGGAAGGCCTGGTGACGCTGACGGACGTATTGACCGCCATTGTCGGTGAAGTGCCGTCTTCGGATATCGATGAGGAACAGGAGGCCGTTCAACGCGCGGACGGTTCGTGGCTGATCGACGGTGGTTTGGCCATTGAGCGCGTCAAACAGCTTTCTGGTATCGAGGATGATCTGCCTGGCGAAGATGAAAATGCTTTCAACACGCTGGGGGGCTTGATGATGTTCGTACTCGGCCGCATCCCCATCGCCGGAGATTATTTTGAGGCGGCCGGCTACCGCTTCGAAGTCATCGACATGGATAAAAACCGTGTTGATAAAGTGCTGCTTTCCCCTTTGCCGCCTGAGTCGGAATCCACCGCTAAACGCCGCTAAAGGTGCCCGCGGAAAAACGCAGCACGTTTGACGGCTGACATGCCTGAAATAAATATCGTGCCCAGAGCAGTTTTAGCGATCGGCGGCTACCGGTAATCCTGATAATTAATCAATCCGCTCAACGTACTTCTTGCGGCTTTCGCGCCGAATCATCATCTAGTTTGCATTTTCAAATGATAAGAATTATCATTTCGTGCGTTGATCCTTTTTAGGAAAAGGATCTTTCCCTGGTTTTTTAGAATTTCAAAAATCAAGAAAAGGAGTGTGTGTATGTATCCATATATCCGTGCATGTGCGCGTGTGTTGATGGCGGTTTCAGCCTTGGCTTTATGCGGGCAGGTCTCTGCGTCCAGCAAGCCATTTACCGTAGTGACGACGTTCACCGTGATTGCCGATATGGCAAAAAATGTTGCCGGCAACGACGCCAGAGTGCTTTCCATTACCAAGCCGGGGGCTGAAATTCACAATTACGAACCGACGCCGCAAGACTTGATCAGGGCGCAGCAGGCCGATCTGGTTTTATGGAATGGGCTGAACCTGGAGGTTTGGTTCGAGCGCTTTTTTTCCAACGTGAAGAATGTGCCTTCCGTGGTTGTGACCGCGGGCGTTACCCCCATGTCAATCCGGGGCGGTGAATACGATGGCAAGCCGAATCCGCACGCCTGGATGTCGGTCGCCAATGCGCGGATCTATGTCGACAATATCGAAACCGCGCTGGTGAAGCATGATCCAAAACATGCGGCCGGTTACCACAGCCGGGCGCAGGCTTACCGGGAAAAGCTCAATGCGATGGACGGTGAATTGCGTAAACGCGTCGAACGGGTGCCTGCCGAGCAGCGCTGGCTGGTGACGAGCGAAGGCGCATTCAGCTATCTGGCGCGCGACTTGGGATTGCGTGAAGCATATTTGTGGCCGATCAACGCCGAGCAGCAAGGTACGCCGCAGCAGGTTTCCGCGCTAATCGAAACGGTGCGTAAAAATAAGATTCCGGTGGTTTTCAGCGAAAGTACGGTATCCGACAAACCGGCGAAGCAGGTCGCCAAGGAAAGCGGCGCGCGCTATGGCGGTGTGCTCTACGTAGATTCGCTTTCTGCTGCGAATGGCCCGGTACCGACTTTCCTTGATCTTCTGCGTGTGACAACGGACACCGTGATGAAAGGTTTGGAGGCGAAGTGACTCTGCCTGCGTCCTCAATTCAGTGCCTAAAAGGCCGTTGCTCTGTGGCTGCATTGAAGTTTTGTCCGGGGCGGGCGATATCAGTAGCGAAGGGTGTAGGCATGAGCAGTTTGGTCTGAACGAAACCGATACTGCGAATGATTGGAAATCTGAAAACGGCTTGGCTGCTGATTGAGATCACCGTTGTAAATGGACTGGAGAGAAACGCGCGCAATTGAAATAAAGGAACTGGAATGAACCTCACAGGCGTCATGTTTGCCAGCTTTTTAAAGCTTCGCAACTGCGCTTTGCGGGTTCCAGAATCGCCGAAATTAATGATGGAATTTGCCTGCTGATCATGACTCCGGATGAAATGACCGACACTTCGCTTAACACTTCACTGGAAGTGGCGGATATCGCTGTAACGTATCCGAACGGACACCGCGCTATTCACGATGTATCGTTTTCTCTGCGCGGCGGGGTGACCTGTGCGTTGGTTGGCGTCAATGGCAGCGGCAAATCCACTCTGTTCAACGCCATTATCGGCATCGTGCATCCGCAGAAGGGGTCGGTGCGGATCAACGGCTTGTCCGTGGCGCAGGCGCTCAAACGCAACAGCGTTGCCTATGTGCCGCAGAGCGAAAATATCGACTGGCATTTTCCAATCCTGGTCAAGGATGTCGTTATGCTGGGACGTTACGGCCATATGGGGCCGCTGCGTCGGCCGCACGATGCCGACCGCATGGCGGTACACGCGGCAATGGAGCGCATGGGCATTGCCGATCTTGCCGAGCGTCAGATCGGCGCACTCTCCGGAGGCCAGAAAAAACGGGTATTCCTGGCGCGTGCGCTGGCGCAGGAGAGTCGCGTCATTCTGCTCGATGAACCTTTTACCGGCGTCGATGTGCAAACGGAATATGCGGTGATGGACTTGTTGCAGGCGCTGCGTGAGCAGGGATATTTGATGTTGGTTTCCACGCACAACCTGGGGGCGGTGCCACGCTACTGCAACGAAGTGGTGCTGCTCAACCGCACCGTCATTGCCTGCGGATCAGTGGCGGATGTTTATACGGTAGACAATCTGGAGCGCACCTTTGGCGGCATGCTCAAGAATATTGGTCTCGGTGAAACCGCGCCGCAGGTGCGTATTGTCAGCGATGACGAACATCCGGCCGTCTTTTTTGGTGGGCAGGCTTGATGGTCTGTGGCCGGAATCATTCTCCCAGGTGATGCGCCATGAATTTTCTGCTTGAGCCTTTGCACTATGACTTTATGCTCAAGGCGTTGTTTTGCAGCGCCTTGATCGGTTGCGTCTGCGCGTTACTTTCCGTGTTTCTTTTACTCAAGGGTTGGTCGCTGATTGGCGATGCGCTTTCGCATGCCGTCGTGCCGGGCGTCGCCGTGGCCTATTTGTGGCAGTTGCCTTACGCACTGGGGGCGTTTACCACTGGGCTGTTCGCCGCCGCCGCCATGCTGGTGTTGCGTCGCCTGCCGATGCTGAGGCAGGACGCAGTGATCGGTTTTGTGTTCTCCGTATTTTTTGCTACGGGTTTGCTGATCATTTCGCTGTACCCGACGGCAGTGGATTTGCAGGCCGTGATTTACGGCAATATCCTGGGTATTGCCGACAGTGACCTGTGGCAGATGCTGGTCATTGCCGGCGTTTCCTTGCTGATTCTGGCGCTGAAGTGGCGGGATTTCATGCTGCTGTTTTTCGACGATGTGCAGGCCGTGACCACGGGTCTACCGGTGCGCCGCCTGCAATGGCTGTTTTTCGCACTGGTCAGTGCAGCCGTTGTGGCGGCCTTGCAGACTGTCGGCGCCATTTTAGTCATTGCTTTGCTGATTACGCCGGGCGCAACGGCTTTTTTGATGACCGACCGTTTCGGTCGCGTGCTGATCTGCGCGCTGATCATCGGTGTCGTCACAGCCGTTGTCGGCGCCTATGCCAGTTATTTTCTTGATGCCGCGACCGGCGCGGTCATCGTCGTTCTGCAAAGTTTTTTGTTTCTGCTGGTTTTTGCCGTCAAGCATCTCGCCGTACACCGTGCGACGCAGACGAAGAGCGCTCATCGACTGCAATGCACAGCGCCCGTCCGATACGGGGAGGAGGGCAGCGTATGAGCGGCTGGCTGGAGGCATTTAATTATCCGTTCATGCAGCAAGCGCTCTGGGTTGCCTTGCTGCTCGGATTGACCTGCGCCATGCTTTCGTGCTTCCTGGTGCTCAAAGGCTGGGCGCTGATGGGTGATGCCATTTCGCACGCCATTCTGCCCGGCATCGTTATCGCAGCTATTTTTGGATGGCCGCTGGCGCTGGGCGCATTCTGCGCCGCGCTTGTTTGCGCACTGACGACCGGCTGGCTCGAATACCGCAGCGTCCTGAAGAGCGATACGCTACTGGGCATCGTTTTTTCCGGCATGTTTGCCGCCGGCATCATTCTTTTCCAGAAAGCGGATAGCGGCCAGCATTTGACTCACATTCTGTTCGGCAACCTGCTGGGCATGCAGCCCGGGCAGCGCTGGCAGGTTCTCTGGATCTGCCTGACGGTCCTGATTGTGCTGGCCTTGAAATGGCGCGATTTCATGTTGTTCGTTTTCGATGCCGCCCATGCACGGCTCAGCGGCCTGTCCGTGCCGTCCCTTTA
>ERZ773073.1287-NODE-1287-length-12022-cov-7.103618_pt1 | contig 12022 bp, 8 predicted proteins | sample MGYA00580616_ERZ773073 | MGnify/ENA primary metagenome ERZ773073 (study PRJEB29015, sample SAMEA2737960) | human oral metagenome | biome: human oral; feature: human-associated habitat; material: dental | place: China | collected 2131 ...
AAACTCGCTATGCTCAAACAGTTTTGCCAGCACAGAAAAATGCTCCGACGGATTAGTTCATACTAAACTCTGTTTAAAAAATAAAAATTATATCTTAAATTACTTGAAAATATTAGGTTTATATCCTTTATTAGAAAAATTTGTAATAAATTCGTTATTTAAATGGGGTTTAGTATAAATTACTTTGTTATTAAAAATATTTAGATACAAAAAATTGTAAGTACATATTGATTTTGAAAAAAAATAGGGTATACTATTAAAGTCTAAAATAGTATAATAGGTGATTGTAAAAGTAATAATATAAAAACTCAAAAATATAGTATTTTAATCTGAAATATTAAAATTTTATATCAAAAATGTTGGAGAAAAATAGTAAGAATTACAAGTATAAAAGCATTGTAATTATTGGAGATTTTAGACTTTTACAAATGACTTAAACATAGGAGGGAATAAGATGGCAACAATGAAAGCTGCAAGATGGCATAATAGAAAAGATGTAAGAGTAGAAGAAGTTGAAATTCCAGAGATAAGAAGGGAAAATCAAATAAAGATTAAAGTAGAATATGCAGGAATTTGTGGGAGTGATTTACATGAATATTTAGGAGGACCAATTTTTATTCCTGTAAATGAACCACATCCTTATACAGGAGAAAAAGCACCGATTACAATGGGACATGAATTTTGTGGAAAAATTATAGAGATTGGAAGTAAAGTTACTAAATTTAAAGTTGGAGATAGGGTTACAGTTGAGCCAATTTTGGCAAAAAATGGATTAATTGGGAAGTATAATTTGGATCCAAACTTGAATTTTGTTGGACTTGCAGGTGGAGGAGGAGGTTTTTCTGAATTTGTAGTTGTAAATGAGGATCAAGCTCATAAATTGCCAGATGAAATTGATTATGAACAAGGAGCATTAACTGAACCTGCAGCAGTGGCAGTTTATGCTGTCAGACAAAGTAAATTTAACACAGGAGATACAGCAGCAGTATTTGGATGCGGACCAATTGGTCTTCTTATTATTGATGCTTTAAAAGCTTCTGGAGCAACAGAAATTTATGCTGTGGAAGTTTCACCTGAAAGACAGGAAATCGCTAAAAAACTGGGAGCAATTATTGTAGATCCTACAAAAGTAGATTCAGTTAAATTTATAAAGGAAAGAACAAACGGAGGAGTAAATGTCTCTTATGAAGTAACAGGGGTTCCCGCAGTATTACAACAGTCACTTGAAGCAGCGGAAAAAGATGGAGAATTAATGGTTGTAAGCATTTGGGAAACAGAAGCACCAATTCAGCCTAATGAAGTAGTAATTCAGGAAAGAACAATAAAAGGAGTTATCGCATATCGTGACGTATTTCCTAAAACATTGGAATTAATGAAACAGGGATATTTTTCAAAGGATTTGTTAGTAACAAAGAGAATTAAACTGAAAGATATTGTAAATGAAGGATTTGAGGCATTAGTTAAAGAAAAGAGCCAAGTTAAGATTTTAGTGTCGCCAAAATAATTTGATAATAATCTCAAATTATACTTAAATAAATAATGTTTAGCAGGAAATTTTATTTTCCTTGATATTGATAAAATTAATTTTTTATTTTTAAATATAGATTAATATTAGATAAATCTGCTTTTATTTTTTAGAATTTCTAAATTAGGAAAAGCAGATTTTTTTTGTTTAAATAATAGAAGTATTGTAAATTCCTATTTAATAGTAGCTTAAAATTTTTCTGTTATTAATAAATTGAATATAAGTTCTATTTTTTATATGATTTAGTATAGAAATATATAATTTTATTTTCTTTGACAATATATTTTTTTGTAGTAAAATTTACGCATTGAAAAAAATTTGATTATTTTTAGAAAAAATTTTAATTTGAGAGTTAGGAGGAAAAATGAGAAAGAGGACATTAGTTTTAGTGTCGCTCGTATTGGCAATTTTAATATTTTTTACAGCTTGTGGGAAAAAAGAAGTGAAAAATCCAAATGCAAAGACAGGTAAAAAATATATTATTGCTGTAGATTTGATTTATCCGCCGTTTTCTTTTAAGGAGAATAATGTGGATAAAGGAATTGATGTGGATTTGATGAAGGCGGTGGCGAAAACTCAAGGATTTGAAGTGGAAATTCAGCCGATGGATTTTGGAGGAATTATTCCTGCGATGGAATCTGGACAAATTGATGGTGCGATTGCGGGAGCGAATATTACTGAGGAAAGAAAAAAAGTTGTAGATTTTTCTGATCCATATTACGATACAGGAATTGTTGCGATAGTTCATAAAGATAATAACACAATAAAAACTGGAAAAGATTTAGTTGGAAAAAGACTTGCAGTTAAAAGTGGAACTGCGGGGGAAAGATATGTTCAAGAAAATTTGAAGGGAAAATCTGAAGTAAGAATTTATGATGACACAGTTTCAATGTTAAAGGTGGTTGAAAATAAACAGGCTGATGCGGGATTTGAAGATTTACCGGTAGTTTTGTACACTTTGAATCAAGATCCAGATACACAGTTAAAAGTTGGAACTGGAAAGCTGACAAATGTTGGAAATGGATTTATGGTAAAAAAAGGGACTCACAAAGATTTAGTGGAAGAATTTAATAAAGGTTTGAAGACTTTAAGACAAAATGGTGAATATCAAAAAATTGTTGACAGATATACTAAAGGCGGTAAAACTGTGGAAAAAGGCGGAATTGCTGGAGTTATTGATTCTTACAGGGGAATTTTGACTGGTTACGGACTAAAATTTTTAAGAGGACTTGCGGTTACCATCTATATCACAGTTGTTTCATTATTCTTTGCAACATTAATTGGTTTAGGAATAGGATATTTAAATTTTGTGCCGACGGATAAAAAAGGTTTTCACTCGAAAATGATAAAAGTTTCGCAATTTTTAGGAAAAGAATATATTGATTTAATAAGAGGAACGCCACTTATGGTTCAGACAATATTCTTTTATTTCGGAGTTGTGCCACTGCTTCCAAAACTTTTAAAATTGACATTTCATTTCAGCAGCGAGCCAGGAATGCTTTCTCCTGAAATTTCAGGGATAATTATAATCGCACTAAATGCTGGAGCATTTTTAGCTGAAATTTTTAGAGGTGGAATACAGGCGATTGACAAAGGACAAATGGAGGCGGCTAGAAGTTTGGGGCTTTCTTTTAACAAGTCTATGACTAAAGTAATTTTGCCACAGGCTATTAAAAATATGATTCCTGCCATTTTAAATCAGTTTATAAGTTCGCTAAAAGACACTTCCTTATTAGTTGTAATTGGAGTGGCAGATTTGATGAAAGAAGGGCAAGTTGCTTATAAAACTAATTTTAAAACATTTGAAACTATGCTTATAGTTGCGGCAATTTACTATATAGTAATTAAATTATTATCTAAATTGTTTAAGAAAGTGGAGGATAAGTTAAAAGTATGATTAAAGTAGAAAATTTGAAAAAACAGTATGGAGATAATGTTGTTTTAAAAGATATAAGCCTTTATGTAGAAAAAGGGGAAGCGATAAGTGTGATTGGGCCGTCAGGTTCGGGGAAAAGTACATTTTTAAGATGTATAAATGGGCTTGAAGAACTATCTGACGGACATATTTGCGTGGATGAATTTGACCTTGCGGATAAAAATTTGAACATTGACAAATTTCGTGAAAAAGTTGGAATGGTTTTTCAAAATTTTAATTTATTTCCACATTTAACAGTTTTGCAAAATATAACTTTAGCTCCAGTAACGCTAAAAAAAGCGGCAAAGCCAGAAGCTGTAAAATTGGGAAAAGAACTGCTTGAAAAAGTTGGACTTTTAGATAAAGCCGATGTTTATCCATCAAGTTTGTCTGGTGGGCAAAAACAAAGAGTGGCAATTGCAAGAGCTCTCGCTATGAAACCGGAAGCATTACTGTTTGATGAGCCAACAAGTGCATTAGATCCTGAGATGGTTGGAGAAGTTTTGAAAGTTATGAAGGATTTGGCTAAAGAAGGAATGACAATGATTGTCGTGACGCATGAAATGGGATTTGCAAGGGAAGTTTGTGACAGAGTCATTTTTATGGCTGACGGGGAAATCGTAGAGCAGGGAAAACCTGAAGAAGTATTTTTGAATCCGAAAAATGAGAGAACTCAGAATTTTTTGAAGGTGCTGTAAGAGCACGTTATTATATAAATTTTAATTTGTTTTTTTATTAATATTGCTTCTTAATCAATAAAAAATTTACTATATGTTATTTTGATAAAAAATTTTTCAAATATCAAACATAGTTTTCATTTTTATGTGTTTTTGTATTGTTATAAAGTAATTAGAATATAATTTTTGTCATTTTAAATTAGTCATTATTATTAATTTTTTTTAAAATAATAAAATAAATAAAGTTAATTATTGGTAAATCCAAAATAAAAATTATGAAAAGTTTGGGTACAATATTACTAAGTATTTTTTAAGAATAATAAATGGCAGATATATGTTAATATAACTTTTTTTAAGAAAATATAAAACAAAAAAATTAAATAGGAAAGGACATCTGAAATGGAACAGGGGAATAATAATAGGGTGAGAAATGTTCTGATAGCGATTATAATTGTTTTAATAACAGGGACAATTTTTAGTATCGGATTCTATATTTTTTCTACTCAAAGTAAAATGGCGAGATTGGAAAAAGAAAGGGAACAAAAGCCAAATATAGTGCAAGATCCAAATATGATTTCAATAAAGTCGGTAAAACCAGAAGTTGATAACAGTCAAAAAAAAGACTCATATAGTAATAGTACTCAAAGCAGACCAAAAACTATGTATGAAAAAGCAATGATAAATAGAATGGCATCAGTTGAAAATGAATTAAATAGTTATACGCCTGATAATACTTCTTCTTGTGATGAATATGTAGGCTATCGTGTATCTTTACATAATAAATGGGATAATGAATTAAATCAAATATATAAACTGTTAATGGCAAGCTATCCAGATTCACAAAAGAAATCCCTTAAAAATGAAGAAATAGCTTGGATAAAGGAGCGGGAAAGAACAATAGATGGAATAAGAAGCGAGGCATCTGATGACTGTTCGGCAAATATAGAAATTGAGAACAGGGAAATTGATACGATAAAGGCTAGGGCAATAGAATTGGCAGAAAAATACGATAGATTGAATTAATGGAGTGATAGAGATGAAATTTTTTTGGAATTCAGATGAAAAAGGTAAATCGGAGGGGAAAAGAGAATCTGAAGAAAAGGATGAGTTAGAAAAAACAGACAATTCAGAAGAAGAAATGAAACTGGAAAATGAACCTGAACAGGCGGAAGAAATTAAAAGTGATGAAGTGGATAAACCTGTAGAAGAAAAAGTCGAAAAGGAAGAAAACGGAGAAGAATTAGAATCAAAAACTGCTGAACAAGAAGAAGCAGATAAGAACGATGATAGTAAAAATGATGAAAATAAATTAGAAAAGATTTTGAGAAACATTGAAGATATTGATGGAAAAGTTGAAGTGCTAAATGATTTATTTTTGAAAAAGATTCAAAGTATTGAATTTGAAAAAAAGACGACAGATAGACTTTACAAGGAACTTCAGGAATATAAAAATGATATGTATTTTCAGCTCATAAAACCTGTTGTGATGAGTTTGGTAAGTTTGAGAGAAAGTATGAAGAAAAATTTGAAGAGTTTTGGTGTGATGTCAGAAGAGGAAAAATCAGAAATACTTCAAAGTTATATTGAAGAAGTGGAAATTATCTTGGAAAATAATGATATAGAGATTTATGAAACTAATATAGAAAATGACAGTTATGTGGATGTAAAAAAACAAAAAATAATAAAGAAAATTGAAACACCTTATGAACAGCTGCATGGAAAAATAGAAAATGTTTTGAGCAGCGGTTATAAATATAAGGATAAAATTATTTCACCAGAAAAAGTTGAAGTAAATATTTATAAAAAACCAGAAGAAGATTTGAAGGGAGAATAAAATGTCAAAATATGTATTCGGAATTGATTTGGGAACAACTTATTCGTGTATAGCTCGTGTGGATGATACTGCAAGAGCGGAAGTGATTAAAAATAATGAAGGTGAAAATATTACACCATCTGTAGTTGCATTTGAAGGGGATAATGTAATTGTTGGAAATGATGCAAAGGCTGAAGCAGTTTTAAATCCTGAAACGACAGCAATGCTAGTAAAGACTCTAATGGGGAAAACAGATTTTGCAATTAGCTATAACGGCGAAGATAAGACTCCAGAAGAAATATCATCGTATATTTTGAGAAAATTGGCTAAAGATGCTTCAGAACAGCTAGGAGTTGAAGTTAAAGATGTGGTAATAACTTGTCCAGCTTATTTTGGAACAGCAGAACGTACAGCAACTAAAAATGCAGGAATAATAGCCGGACTAAATGTATTGGAAATTATAAGCGAACCTACAGCGGCAGCTTTGTACTATGGATGTGCAAAGGAGCAAAATGAAAAAACAATTTTAATATATGACCTTGGTGGAGGAACATTTGATGTAACGATTATGAGAATAAGTTCTGATAAGATTGAAGTTATCTGTTCAGATGGTGATCATGACTTAGGTGGAAGAAACTGGGATGAAGTTTTAATAAGATATTTGGCTAATCAATTTACAGAAAATGTTGGAGCTGAAGTTGAATTTGATGAATATGCAATACAAGATTTGAGATTAAAGGCTGAAAAGATGAAAAAACAGCTGACTTCAAAAAATCAAGCTAGTGATATGCTGGAAGTAAACGGAAAGAGATCAAAAATTACTGTAACAAGGGGAAAATTTGATGAAATAACTTCTACATTGCTCGATGAAACTTTGAAAAAAACGCAGGAAGCTATTGAAGTGGCTAAAAATAAAGGATATGGAAAAATTGATGAAATACTTTTGGTTGGTGGTTCTACAAGAATGCCTCAAGTAAAAAGTATGCTGACTGAAAACTTTAAAGAATCTGAAATAAAAATTCTTGAGCCAGATGAAGCTGTTGCCAAAGGAGCCGCTATTCATGCTGTAAATGTTTACGTAAATAATCAAAAGAGTCTTGCAGGTCATGATTTTAATTCTGATGAGGAAGTGAAAGTATCAGTTAATGGAGATGAAAAGGAATTAAGTGCAAGTGATTATAAGGAAGATTTGTCAGTATCGCCTGAAATGATGAGTATTGGTGGAGCTGCTAGACAAATTGTAATAGCTACAACGAAAAGTTTTGCAATAAAGATAATTCATAACAATGAAGAAAAATGTTACAATATGATAGTAAAAAATGAACCTATGAATAATGGATTTGTAACTGTTTCTCAAATTTTTGGAACTAATGTCAATAATCAGAGTACAGCAAATATAGAGATTTATGAAAATGATTATATGGATGAATATTTTAATGTTGATGATGATTTAAAAATTGGGGAAGCAGTATTAGAACTTCCTGCAGGACTTTCACAAGGGGCACCGGTTGAAGTTACTCTGAAATTAAATAAAGAAGGAATCTTGGATGTTAAGGGAGTAGACAAAACTGGAAATAGAGAAGTAAATGTAAGAATGGAAACAAAAGGTGTAATGTCAGAAGAAGAATTGGAAAAAATAAAACGACATTCACAAGGAATAGTAGTTCTATAAGTTCAGTTAATTAATGACTTATTCAATAATTTTAAAAAATTTGGTAAAGGGTCTTTTGTTTCTGAAAATAGAAGTAGTTTTTGAATATTATTAAAAAAAATATTCAATAATCAGAATCTTTTTATAAAAGTTCAATACTCCCTTGCTTTAGAAAATTTTTTGATAAACTTTAAATATATAGTTTTTGAATAAGTTAAATTTATAAGTTACAACTAAACGTAATTAAAATTACTCAAATTTCTTTTGTTAATTCTGTTTTATATTTTTTGAAAAATTATAAATGTAATTTAGAGAAGTTTGAGTATATTTTAATTGGGAAAAATATTTTCAAGAAATCATGGGAGAAAAGAAATGGCAGATAGAAATAGAATTGAATATAACTGGTATGAAATACTTGGCTTGGAGTATTATCCGGTTCCTGAAGAGAATGAGGAGAAAATAAAGGCTAAAATAGAAGAAAAAAGAAAAGAATGGCTAAGAAAAGAAACAGATCCGTTAAATGGTACAAAATATAAGAATTATGGTGAACTTTTAAAACATGGTGTTATAGAAAGCGAGATGCTTAATAGCGCAAAAAGAAAAGAATTGATTAGAGATGCGCAAAATAAGCTGTTTGAGCCAATAGATAAATTTTTGAGATTTTTTGAGGGAAGTATAATTACATCAGGAAAAATACAAGAAATAGCAGCTAGGATTAAAAGAAAAGAAGATTTGATTAAAAAGCGAATTGAAGAAAATGGTAAAATAGAATTGTATGATGAAAAAATTTATAAAAACTATTGCGAATATATTAACAGAAAATATGAATTTTTAACAGTTGAGCAAAATTTGAAAATATTGGATAAGAAAGATTTGTATGAGTTTTTAGATTCTGAAAATATAAATGTGAATAGGTTGGATGCAAGAGGAATTATTGAGAATATCAAAGAAAAGAGAAAAGATTTGATTAAATCTGATAATGAAACTTCTGCCAAGAAAAAATTATTTACTGAATGTGAAAAGATATTTGGAGATGTAGCAAAAAGGAAAGAATACGATGAATATTTGAAATATTTAAAATATATAAATGTAAAAAAGGAACTGGAAGAAATAAAAACTATCTATGAAGTTACTGATAAACAAGTATCGAACGAGGAAAATGATAATTTTGATAATATAAAAAATATATTGAATAGTGAAAAGGAAGCTAAAAATATATTTATAGGATTTTGTGAAGCAAGTAAGATACCTTATAATATCTCAAATAGTTCAAAAGATACAAATAGACCGCAAAATACATATAAAAATGACAATAATGAATTAAAAAAATTAAGTGAAGCTGCTTGTGAAAGGGCTTTGAACGCCATAGAGAATTTTAGATTTAATGAAGCTGTAAAATGTTTGAATGAGGCAAGGAATTATTGGCCAGGAAATCCACGGATAGAGATGATAAGAAAAAGAATGAATGAAAAAGCTGGAGCAAATTCTAATAATAATTACGGTAATAATAGTCAAAACAGAAATAATTATTACAACAGTCAAAATGGAAATGCTGCTACTAATGGCAATAGCGGGACTAATGTTATATTAATAGTTATCGGAGTAATACTTTTTATAATAATGGCAGTTATGATATTTTTAACAGCGAAAAATTTATCACCAAATTTTTCTAATAATAATCATCCATTAAAAAGAACAACTCGGGATGCAAATAATTTTTCAGACGGGACTGGTTCAACTCCAGAAACAACTTACGAAAATACACAGCCTGTAGATCCTGATCACGAAACAATAAATGGATACACTTATTTAAAGGATGATGGGAAAGGTTCAACATTTTCAAAAAGAGATCTTGGATATGAAGAAGGAATGATGGGTGTAAGTGATAGCTCATCTGCTTATGAAAATATTAAAACAGAATATTGCAATGCAGTAAATGAAATTGTAAAAGTAGATGATGGAATTGTTCCAGGAACAAATACTCCATTTAGACAGGCTACATATACAGAAGTTGATGATGCATACAAGGAATATTTACAGAAAATAGCACAAATGAGACAAGTCATTTTCTTGTTAAATAATAGGAATGACAGTGTGATAGAGCCGGAATCTGGATGCTTTTATAAAGGAACTCGTTGGAATACGGCAAATTCCAAGTACAAGGCAAGAGAATTTGAGAGAAAGGAAATAGATGATTATTATAATAATTATGGGAATCAATATTAAATGAAAGTGTTCATAATTTTATTTGATTTAAAGAAATTTGATTATACTTTAATTAGAAAAAATATTTTGGATAAATATTTAGTAATAAATTAAAGGAGAAAAAGAGATGGCAGACAGAAATGAAATTGAATACAACTGGTATGAAATATTGGGACTGGAATATTATCCAGCTGCTGAAGAAAATGAGGAGAAAATAAAAGCTAGAATAGAGGAAAAAAGGAAGGAATGGTTAAGAAAAGAAACTGATCCGTTAAATGGTACAAAATATAAAAATTATGGTGAACTTTTGAAACATGGTGTTATAGAAAGCGAGATGCTTAATAGCGCAAAGAGAAAAGAATTGATTAAAGATGCGCAAAATAAGCTGTTTGAGCCAATAGATAAATTTTTGAGATTTTTTGAGGGAAGTATAATTACATCAGGAAAAATACAAGAAATAGCAGCTAGGATTAAAAGAAAAGAAGATTTGATTAAAAAACGAATCGAAGAAAATGGTAAGATAGAATTGTATGATGAAAAAATATACAAAAATTATTGTGAATGTATTAATAGAAAATATGAATTTTTAACAGTTGAGCAAAATTTGAAAATATTGGATAAGAAGAATTTGTACGAGTTTCTTGATTCTGAAAATATAAATGCTGGAAGATTGGATGCAAGAGGAATTATTGAGGCTATTAAAGAAAAAAGAAAAAAATTAATAAAATCTGATAATGAAACTTCGGCTAAGAAAAAGTTATTTACTGAATGTGAGAAGATATTTGGAAACGGTGCTAAAAGGAATGAATATGATGAATATCTTAAATATTTGAAATATATAGAAGTAAAAAAAGAATTGGAAGAAATAAAGTCTATTTATGAAATAACTGATAAGCAAATTTCAACTGAGAAGAGTGACAATTTTAATAATATAAAAAATATACTGAGCAGTGAAAAGGAAGCTAAAAATGTATTTATAGGATTTTGTGAAGCAAATAAAATATCTTATAATATTACAAACAGTTCAAATGGATCACAAAAAGCACATGAAAATGATAATAATGATGCGAAAAGATTAAGTGAAGCTGCTTGTGACATGGCTTTAAACGCCATAGAGAACTTTAGATTTAATGAGGCTGTAAAATATTTGGATGAGGCAAGGAATTATTGGCCAGGAAATCCACGGATAGAGATGATAAAAAGAATGAGTGAAAAGGCTGGGGGAAGTTCTGGTAATAATTATAGTGGTAATGGTCAAAATAGAAATAATACTGGTAATAATTATTATAATAGTCAAAATGGAAATGCTGCTACTAATAGCAATAGCGGGATTAATGTTATATTAATAGTTATTGGAGTAATACTTTTTATAATAATGGCAGTTATGGTGTCTTTGACAGTGAAAAATTTATCAGGAAAAATTTATGGTGATCATGAAACAATAAATGGATATACATATTTAAAGGATGATTCAAAAACTTCAACTTTTGAAGATACTACCACTCCATGGTTAGATAAACTTTATGTAGATGGAGTGAATTTTTATAGTAATCCTGAAGTGAATAATGCTTATAAAGATTATTGCAGTTTGGTTAATGAAATAGAGAAAGTCGATAGAGGGATAATGCCAGGAACTGATAAAAGTTTTAGAGAGGTAACTTATACAGAAGTTGATGATGCATATAAATATTACTTAAAAGAAATTAGTCAAATTAGACAAATTTTTGATCTTTATAATGGAAATGATGATGATTTGGAAATGAATGCAGGATGTAATTATAGAGGAACGAAATGGAATACTAATAATAATAAATATAAAGCTGCTAGTTTTAAATCTAATGAAATAACAGAAAGATGGAATCACTACGCAGGAACAATTTAAAATTAATTGGGAAAAGTAAGAATAGGAATTTTATGTAAATTATTCTTCCTCAAATTTAATTATAATTATTATTTAGCAAGGGGTCAGTTTAAAACCCCTTATTTTTAAATAAAAATAGAAATTCTTAAACATAATATTTTTCTCCATAACTTTGCATAAGTTCCAAAATAGGCAGCAAATCTTTTCCTTTTTCTGTGAGAACATATTCTGTCTTTTTTGGGTAAACATCATATTCCCTTTTTTCGATGAGTTTTTCTTCAATTAAATAGTTCAGGTGCTCGATAATCATTTTTTCGTTACTGCCTTTTATTTGATTTTTGAAATCTTTTGTTCTGACTTTTCCGTGTCTTAAAA
>ERZ773073.1288-NODE-1288-length-12016-cov-139.376306_pt1 | contig 12016 bp, 14 predicted proteins | sample MGYA00580616_ERZ773073 | MGnify/ENA primary metagenome ERZ773073 (study PRJEB29015, sample SAMEA2737960) | human oral metagenome | biome: human oral; feature: human-associated habitat; material: dental | place: China | collected 2131 ...
CGACGAAATCGAATTCTAACGAATTACCGATTTCTGTCCCACTCTCTTTTTTGCTAGGTGTGCTGCATTGGTAAAGGTATAATAAGAATCGAAATTTAGAGCTCTTTTTTGTCACTAGACTGAATCAAAAGCTGAGGGAAGGAGCTTCCTAGTGAGCATGATGGCACATTTTTTGATTTTACATGGCTCTTAGCTGTACAGTAAGGGAAAAATTCGATATACTAAGTAAAAGGAGGAAAAAATGAAAATTTTTTTGCAAAAAGTAGAATATAGTTTATTGGCTTTATTTTTAGCTGTACAGACTCAAGTTCCTTTTGTGCTGATTCAGTTTTACAAAGGTCGAGATCAAAGTTTTTCAATGGGATATACCTTGCTTGTCCTGATGGTTTATTTGCTGATTATTTTTTATGCCCTGCGAATGGCCAAAAAAGAAGGCCTGCTGACCCTTGATTTTAGTTTTTTTAATTTAAAATCAGTGATTTGGTTGGTATTATCCTATCTGATAACTTTCGGAGTTAGTATTTTTGCTGCGATTATTATGGTTCTAGAGGGGCAACTTTCAGGAACGACAGCCAATCAAACTGCTTTGCAGAACTTATTTCAGAGTACGCCCGTTATTTTGCTTGTTGTGGGAGCTGTTTTTTCAGCACCAATTTTGGAAGAGATTCTTTTCCGTGGTTTGATTCCCAAAAAGCTATTTCCCCAGCATGAGTTGATTGGTTTGGTGGTTGGTTCTATCCTTTTTGGTTTTTTCCACGGTCCGACCAATATCGGTAGTTTTATCCTTTATGCTGGTATGGGGGGCGTTCTAGCTTTGGTGGTTCACCAGACTAAGCGTTTGGAAATGGGAATTTTAGCCCATATGTTGCGGAATGCCATTGCTATTCTAGTGATGATTGCCGCACAAGGCTAACGATAGATAATTGACAGATGAAGAGGTCAGCTTGACCTCTTTTTTGATATTTCAGGGATAAAAAGTGACTTTTTAGGGCAGCGAGCCAACAGGGTAAATCTTTTGCTTTATAATGAAAATTGTATCTTAGCTTTAGGGAGTGAAAAATATGCGTCTCAAATTTCAAAAATCTATCCAAATCTTATTGGTAGTTATGCTACTTCAATCGGGTTTGTTGCTTTTGGTTCAGCCAATGACCAACCGCTTGGTTTTATCAAGGCCTAGTCTGCTCTTTATCTCTCTGTTTTTGCTCATTCTTTTTGGGTATGCCTCTTACTTTTCTCGTGAGTGGCGGGATTTTAAGATAGAGCTGCGTGCTTCCAAGCGATTTCCACACTTGCGCTACCTCTACTTTTTGATGATTGCAAGCAATGCAGCAGGCCTTGTTCTTCTTTGCGGTCAGTCTAGTTCGGAGCTAACGCCTTTGCAGCAGCTTATCTCAAACAGTTTTTCCGCTTCCTCCTTGCTGCTACTTGGCATGGACTTGCTGGCTTTGTCGCCGCAGGTTGGCCAAAATAGGCAGATGAAATATGGGAAAAGTTTGGCTTTTTCCTTGGGAATCACTCTCTTTGCTTTCCTGAGAAATCCCGGAGAATCATCTTGCTTTCTAATTTATCTAAGTTTAGGCATGGCTTTTGTCCGGCTCTTAAAAGCTTGGGTTGGATCTCTGGAATTGTCCTTACTGGCTCATCTTCTTCGGAATTTACTTCTGATCCTCCTTTTGCCTTTCTGTTTGTAAAAAGTGTTTTCTTAAATAGGGGAATTGTGGTAAAATGGTAAATGAAACAAGAGTCTGAGAGGACTGCTTGTAGGATCAAGTGCAGTTTGTAAAACTGATGCTGCATCTGCTGTTGGCTTTGCGGTACACTAGATGGGTGTGCCTTTTTTGTTGAAAGGCAGTAGTAGCAAGGGGAAAGGAAATACGATGAATCTAAGACAACTTGCTCCAGAGGGCAAGACAGCTCTTTGTGGGATCCTTAATGTTACCCCAGATTCCTTTTCGGATGGGGGCAAATATAATACGGTGGAAAAGGCTCTGGAGCAGGCGCGCAAGATGATAGCTCAGGGAGCACATTTGCTAGACATCGGTGGCGAGTCGACTCGTCCAGGCAGCTATTTTGTGGATATTGAGGCAGAGATAGGGCGTGTGCTACCAGTCATTGAGGCTCTTCGTCGGGAGACTGATATTCTCATTTCTGTGGATACTTGGAAGGCGTCAGTTGCAGAAGCAGCTTTGGCCGCTGGAGCTAATATCATCAATGACATCACAGGACTCTTGGGTGATGAGCGAATGGCAGTTGTGGCTGCCAAGGCTGGAGCGCCAGTTATCGCCATGTTCAATCCAGTCATGGCTCGGCCCCAACACACCAGTTCGAAAATCTTTCCGAATTTTGGCTTTGAGCCAGCTTTTACCGAGTCTGAATTAGCGGATTTTGAACAGCTAGATATTGAGGCACTCATGTGGGCATTTTTTGAAAAGACACTGGCAAGAGCTGAGAAATCTGGCCTGGAGCGGGAGCAAATCATGCTGGATCCAGGGATTGGTTTTGGCTTGACCAAACGGGAAAATCTCTTGCTCTTACAGGAGTTAGATAGCATTCATCAGGCTGGCTTTCCTATTTTTCTGGGTGTCTCTCGCAAACGCTTTTTGGTCAATATCTTGGAGGAAAATGGTTTTGAGACCGACCCAGAGACCGAAGCTGGCTTTCAAAACAGAGACCTTGCTTCAGCTCATTTGACCAGCATTGCAGCTAGTCAGGGTGTCGAGGCTGTGCGGGTGCATAATGTGGAAGTCCATCGGATGGCGGCTGAGATTGGCGATGCCATTCGACTGGCTCAGAAAATGGAAGATCTAAATTTACGGCAGTATAAATGAGTATGATAAAAGAAGAATTGCCAGATTTAAGCTGGCTGGAAGCCTATCGGACGGATAGTCCTAATTTTGGCTTGGAGCGGATGGAGCGGATGCTGGCTCTGCGGGGAAATCCTCACTTGCAGCTGTCAGTGATTCATATAGGGGGTACCAACGGGAAGGGCTCAACCATTGCCCACCTGCGTCAACTCTTGGAAATGCGAGGTCTGCGTGTAGGAACCTTTACCTCCCCCTATCTAATCAGCTACAATGAACAAATCGCCATCAATGGACAGCCGATTTCTAATCAGGATTTGGGGCGTCTGCTAGAGACTTATCGGGCTCTCTTTGAGGAGCAAGCGCACGATGAGATTCTGCAGGGTGTGACTGAGTTTGAAATCATGACGGCTTTGGCCTATGATTATTTGGCTCAGGAAGAGGTCGATGTGGCCATTATGGAGGTCGGCATGGGCGGCCTCTTGGACAGTACCAATGTCTGCCGCCCTGATTTGACAGCCATTACGACCATTGGCTTAGATCATGTGGCTCTGCTGGGGCATTCTCTGGCAGCAATTGCCGAGCAGAAAGCTGGAATTATCAAGCCAAATGTGCCCTTGGTGACTGGGCGGATTGAGCCAGAAGCTCTGGCGGTCATTGAGGGCAAGGCTCATCAAAAGCAAGCGCCTCACTATGTTTATGGGCAGTCTTATCAAGTGACAAGCTTGGGCGGGACTGACTCAGAAGAGCATTTTAGCTTTTCCAATTCTTATCGTGAGGAGGAGCATTACCTAACGCCTCTTTTGGGGCAACATCAGGTAGATAATGCTGGTTTGGCGATTCAGCTCTGTGACCTCTATTGTCAGAGCAAGCAGCTACCGTTGTTAACAAAAGAGCAAATAGACACTGCTTTACTGGCGACAAACTGGCCGGGGCGGATGGAGCAGATTTCGCACCAGCCTCGCATCATTCTCGATGGCGCCCACAATCCTCATGCTATGGAGAGATTGACGAGGACTTTGAACCAACATTATCCAGACTTGGATAAGAAAATCCTTTTTAGCTGTATCCAGACCAAGTCTCTGGAGGAAATGGTAGGTCAACTCAAGCAAGTACCTAAGAGTCAGCTGATTTTGACCAGTTTTGCAGATCCACGGAGCTTTTCCAAAGAAAAAATGGAGGCGTTGGCTTGCGAGCAGGGATTGAACTATGCTGACTGGCAGGACTTTTTAGAGGCTTATTTGAAAGCTGAGCATAGGGACGATGAGCTCTTGCTGATTACGGGCTCCCTTTATTTCCTGGCTCAGGTCAGAGCCTATATCATTGACAAAGAAAAAGAATCTAGGAGTGAATATGGACACGAAGAAAATTGAAGCAGCTGTTGCTCAGATTATTGAGGCAATTGGCGAAGACGGAAGCCGCGAAGGCTTGCAGGAGACGCCACAGCGCATTGCTAAGATGTATCAGGAAATCTTTGCTGGGCTGGGTGAGACGGCTGAGGAGCATCTGGCCAAGTCTTTTGAAATCATTGACAATAATATGGTAGTGGAGAAGGATATTTTCTTTCATTCCATGTGTGAGCACCACTTCCTGCCGTTTTACGGGAAGGTTCACATTGCCTATGTGCCTAATGGTCGGGTAGCAGGCCTGTCTAAGCTGGCCCGAACGGTAGAGGTCTATGCCAAGAAACCGCAGATTCAAGAGCGATTGACCGTGGAGATTGCTGAAGCCTTGATGGACTATCTGGGTGCTCAGGGGGCCTTGGTCTGGGTGGAAGCTGAGCATATGTGTATGAATATGCGCGGAGTCAGAAAGCCTGGCACCGCAACGGTTACTACAGCAGCGCGTGGCGTTTTGGCGACGGACAAGGACCTGAAAAATGAAGCTTACAAATTGATGGGACATTAAGGACTTGACAATAAGGAGAGGAGAGTCATGGATCAGCTACGGATTAAGGATTTGGAAGTGTACGCCTATCATGGTGTTTTTGGAGCGGAAAAAGAACTGGGCCAGCGTTTTGTGCTGGACTTGATTTTGGACTATGATATGACTCGAGCGGCCAAAACAGGCGACCTGACAGCTTCTATCCACTATGGAGAATTGGCTCAAGATTTGACCCACTGGTGTCAGGAAAGCAAGGAGGACTTGATTGAGACGCTGGCTTACAAGCTGATTGATCGGATTCTTCTGACTCATCCTTTAGTGCAGAAGGTCAGCTTGGAGGTCAAAAAGCCTTGGGCGCCAGTGCCGCTGCCTTTAGAGACCTGCTCAGTCAAACTAGTGCGTCAAAAGCGGAAGGCCTTTATCGCTTTGGGAAGCAATCAAGGCAGCCCAGCTGCCAATCTGGATGCTGCTTTGGAAAAAATGGCAGAGCAAAATATAAGAATTTTGCAGGCATCAAGCCGCATTGAGACGGAGCCTTGGGGTGGCGTTGAGCAAGATCCGTTCCTCAATCAAGTTGTTGAAGTGGAGACCTGGCTCAATCCTGAGGAATTAATGCAGGCACTCTTGGCTATCGAAGCGGAACTAGGGCGCGTGCGGGAGATCAAATGGGGACCGCGCGTGATTGATCTGGATATCCTTTACATAGGACAAGAAGAGGTTTATAGTCCAGACTTGATTGTTCCTCATCCTTATGTGGCGGAGCGAGCTTTTGTATTGCAATCTCTAGTGGAAATTGCCCCACACTTTGTCGATCCCGTGCAGAAAAAAAGTATCCGCCAGCTCTGGGATGCGGTTGAAAAATGAAAAAAGAAACTTGTCGCAAGGCAAGTTTTTTTATTGTCTGAACTTTCTCTGAACTTGCCCCTGTATACTAAAGAAAAACAAAAGGAGTTCAGTATGGAACATATGGTGAAAATAGAAGGAATCTGCAAAAAGCATGGCAGCAAGCAGATTTTAAAAGATATTTCTTTTACAGCTAGAAGTGGCCGGATTACAGCTTTTCTGGGTCCAAATGGTGCAGGGAAAAGTTCGACCTTGAGGATTCTCTTGGGGTTAGATCGGGCGACAGCAGGAACTGCGACTTTTGATGGGCAAACCTATCAATCAATGACCTATCCGCTCAGAACGGTAGGTGCAGCCTTTGACGGCATTGGCGGTTTGCCAAATCGAAAGGTTTATGAGCACTTGAGGATTATTGCAGCGAGTAATGCTATTCCCAAATCTCGGATTGATGAGGTTTTGGAGATGACTGGAATCGTTCATAAGAGGAAGGACCTATTGTCAAGCCTGTCTCTAGGGGAAGGTCAGCGGTTGGGTTTAGCAGCAGCTTTGCTGGGTGATCCTCAGTTTCTTATATTAGATGAGCCGACCAATGGCTTGGATCCAAGTGGGATTAAGTGGTTTAGAAAGTTCATCCGTCAGCAGGCTGATTTAGGGAAAACGGTACTTCTATCTTCCCATATCTTATCAGAGGTGCAAATGGTGACAGATGATGTGGTCTTGATTCATCATGGGCGAATTATTGAGCAGGGACGATTGGAAGAGGTGCTGCAAGATTCAGACAGTCTAGAAGATCTCTTCTTTGATTTGACAGAGGAGGTTTAAGATGAAAGAAACGATGTCCTTATTGCATTCAGAATGGTTGAAAATTCGCTCAACCAAGGCTTTCAGAGTGAGTATGGCCTTCATGCTACTATTGGTGCCTGCCGTATCCTGGCTGGAGGGCCGACAGTATTTGTCTATTGGCTTGGATGCCACACCTGAGACGGTTCCCGGTCTGGCAGAAGCCATTGATCCGCTGGAATATCTGGGCCTCAATGGAGCCTCTATGGCGGGCATGGTTTTGGTCATCTTAGCTGGAATTTTAGGAGCTATGGAATTTCAGTCTCATAGCTTGAGAACTAGCCTCTTGACCTGTAATAACCGCCTAAAGTTGCTTGTGGGGAAACTCATGACCTTTACTTGCTTTTCTCTTGCCACTAGCTTTTTATCAATTTACTTTAGTTATATGGCCATGCATCTGGCTTTAGGAAAGGAAGGGCTTGATCCGATTCTGCTCAATCAGGCAGCTTGGAGTCTGATTTTGTGGAAAACCTTATCTCTGACCTTGTTGGGAATCCTTTCATTCTTGCTAGGTTTATTGGCTCGGACCATGCTAGTTCCTCTGCTTTTTCTCGTACCACAAATCTATAATCTGGGAAACTACCTGGCAGCTCACACGAGTTGGGGGGCTTATTTGCCTCAGCCAGCAGGAGAGTTGTTTGCAGCAACGCCAACTTCCCCATATGCCAACAATCCCTTGCAAGGACTGTTGATACTTGGTGCATGGTTACTAGTCATCGGCGGTATGACCTCTCTGCGCTTTTTGAAGACGGATTTAGGAGGGCGCTACTGATGATAAAAGCTCTGCTTAGAAGTGAATGGATTAAGTTCCGTTCTTACTCTCTCACTCTTGGTGCCGCCTTGGCGGCTCTGGTAGCCGTTCCTTTTTTTCTGATGAATCTTGACTATAGTCAGACAGCAGTTGGCCAGACGAAGGCTCTGAGCGAGGCTTTGCATGCCCTCTATCTGGCGCAGCCTGTCATGGTCATCTTTACTTCCCTCTATTTTGCCCAGGAGTTTGTCAAGTCAGGGATGCGAACGAATTTTCTAACCGTATCAAATAGAAAGGCTTGGTTGGCTGGGAAATTCCTTTTTCTGACCTTGCTGCTCTTGGTCCTCTACAGTATCATGATAGGCAGCTGTTTCCTTGTTATGCTGGCTCGTTTTGACCTAGATTTTAGCTGGTCCTTACTGGGGAAATTCCTCTATTACAGCTCTTTTGGTCTTCTCAGCAATCTTTTTCTGGCTTTTTTAACTGCCGGCCTCGCTTTGCTATTTCAATCTTGGGTTGTGCCGGTGTCGGTGCTCTTTCCTCTCTTGATTGGTCTCAGCCGTTTATTGGCAACTTTCATCAAGGAAGCAAAATACCTGCCCGATCTGGCTACCCTAAATCTTTTTGAGTATGAAGGACTTCAGCAGTCAATAGATCTCTCAGGGCTGGGAATACAGCTGTTCTGGCTAGCTTTGGTTTGGAGCTCTGCTATATTCTTAACCTTGAAACGAGATGTTCGCTAGAGGTATGCTATAATGGAAAATATGAGACAGTATCGTATTTTGGTGGTTGATGACGACCAAAGCATTTTGAAGTTGGTGAAAAACGTCCTAGAGCTCGATGCTTATGATGTGACGACGCTTGATCGGATAGAAGACCTAGAGCTGACGCATTTTGTCGGATATGACTTGATTCTGCTGGATGTGATGATGGAGCCTGTTGATGGTTTTGAGCTGTGTTCCTACATTCGTCCTCATCTTTCGTGTCCAATCATCTTTCTGACGGCTAAGGAATTGGAGGCGGACAAGGTGGAAGGGCTCTTTCGCGGAGCAGATGACTATATTGTCAAGCCTTTTGGAACCAAAGAATTGCTGGCGCGTGTCAGGGCTCATCTTAGGCGTGAGGAAAGGCGTGAGGAGCGATATTCTGAAATTGCTTCTTGTCAATTTTATCCAGAGCGCTATGAAGTTGCCTGTTTTGGTAAAGTCTTGAAATTTTCAGAGCGAGAGTTTAAGTTACTGCATTTACTAGCTAGCAATCCCAAGCAGACCTTTTCAGTTGAACGCCTGCATACCTTGCTTTACCCAGAAAGTTCAGAAACACAGCTTCGCTCCATCTCAGAATACGTATATCAAATTCGCCAAAAATGCAAACAAGAAGGGCTGCAAGCAATCGCAACAGTGAGAGGAGTAGGCTATAGATGGCAATTAGAACCCGAAATTTCAAAAGCCTAGTCTGGACAACCAGTTTAAAAATCGTCTTTTTTCATGTTTTGATTTTTGTGCTTATAGGTTATGAATTTACACAAGGCAGCGATTATGCCCTTTTCACCTTGTTCTTTTGGGCAGGGAGCTTGCTGCTGATTACTTTTTATCATATTTTGAAATTGCTCCGAAAAATCGACAGGGAAATAAAAATGCTAAAGAGCGAGAAGCTTTTAGAAGAAAATCAAAGCCAACTTTTTCGGATTGAGGAAATGCTAGAAGTTTATAGCGATTTACGGAGCAGCCATCAAGAAAATGCTCGTCTTCTAGAAAAAGAGCAGCAGCATAATCAGGAGTTGATTTTACAGCTATCAGCGACATCGCACGATTTGAAGACGCCTCTAACTGTGATTAAGGGGAATGCTGAGCTCTTGGAATTGGCGCAGTTGGGCCAGCCACAGGCAGACTATACTGCTGAGATTTTGCAGGCTAGTCAAAAGATGGAAGAGTATTGTGGCTCTTTGATTGATTACGCTAAGACTTTTCAGATTGATGCTAATCAGTTCAGTCAGCTTTCTTTGGAGGACTTTTTGCTTTATCTACAGGATGACTGGGCACTGTTCAGCAAACAGGAAAGCTATAGTTTCTACCTCCAAGAAGATTGTGATCTTAGTCTGATTTTGTCGATTCATTTGGACTATCTCAAACGAGCTTTGCTCAATATTTTACTGAATGCTCTTGAACATGCAGACCAAGACCAAAAAGAAGTCAAGCTAACGCTATCAGTGCAGCAGGACCAGTTGGTTTTTGCTATCTGGAACAATGGTCCTGCATTTTCAGAGGAGATGCTGCTGGGAGCGGAACAGCTCTTTTACCAGAGTGATCAAAGCCGCAATTCAGCTAATCCCCATCATGGTATTGGCTTAGCCTTTTCTAAGCAGGTAGCTCTCTTGCACGGTGGTCGTCTGACCCTGCACAATCCAGACCAAGGAGGAGCCTGTGTCGAGTTGAATGTAGCTTTAAAAGGCAAATAACAAAGGAAATCAATAAAGATGATAAAAGAGAGTGGGACAGAAATCGGTAATTCGTTAGAATTCGATTTCGTCGTCCCACCTCCGCACAGTTGAGTAGGGCTGTAAAAGCTGATGAAATCAGCCTAGTAGAGCCCACTCAACCACTGCGTCTTGCTCGACAATCCAAAGACAATTGAGAGGCTAGGACTTCTGTCCCAGCCTCTTTTTTGCCGCTTTCTTCTTGACAAAAGATGTAAAGGAAGCCATACTATACTTAAAAAGTAAAGTTTATTTTACATCACAGAAAGGAGGCAGCCTTGGAAAATCGAATTCAAGAATTACGGAAAAGAAAAAAGCTCAGCCAGGAGGAGCTGGCTGAGAAGCTAGAGGTCACGAGACAAACGATTATTTCTTTGGAAAAGGGCCGCTATAATGCTTCGCTGCTTTTGGCTCATAAAATTGCCTCCTTTTTCAATTTAAGGATTGAAGAAGTTTTTCTCTTTGAGGAGGATGAATCATGAAATGGACTTATTTGTGTAAATGGATATTGGCTATTTTGGTGGTGGTTGGCTTATCTTATCTCCATTTCACCGCCAATTTTATCCCTAAGGAAATCCTGCCTTTTGTGGGAATGTTCCTGATTGTGGTGATCTTGAAAACATTTCAAGCGTATGAAAAATAGGAGGCTGATATGGAAACACTAACGAAACAAGAATTTCGGAAAAAACTTCAAAGGAAAGTGATCATGGGTCGCATCCTGATTTTAGTCCTCTGGCTGGGGTTGGGATGGAGCTACATTCATTCTCTGGATGATTTACAGGAAGGCATCATGGTTGGTCTGCTGCTAGGGATTTCTTTGATGGTTCTGCGTTATAATCTTGCCTTGAAACGGGAGGAAGCCTTTAATAGGCTCTATATTCAGGTGACGGATGAGCGCAACCGCATGATTGACGAAAAGACTCGCACCTTGCTTTTTGATATCCTTTTGCTGCTAGCAGCAGGGCTGAGCCTTCTGTCTATGATTTTTCCTATCATTTTAAATCTCAATCAGTTTCTGACCTTGACCATTATTCTGGTTTTGGTCCTTTACTATCTCTTACGTTTTCTCCTGTCCAAGCGTTATTAACAAAAGAGAGTGGGACAGAAATCGGTAATTCGTTAGAATTCGATTTCGTTGTCCCACCTCCGCACAGTTGAGTAGGGCTGTAAAAGCTGATGAAATCAGCGTAATAGAGCCCACTCAACCACTGCGTCTTGATCGACAATCCAAAGACAATTGAGAGGCTAGGACAAAAGTCCTAGCCTCCTAAACAAGCTTTAACAGAGCTTGTTTTTATTTTCTATAAAGTCGATCATACTGGTAAACAGGGTCCATTGTCACATGGATGCCCAACTTACGCAGGACATTTTTATCTTCGTCGGTCAGCATCACAGTCGAATGAGCTTCGCTGCCTTTGAGGTTGCCTAACTGTTGCATAGCATGTGCGGCATCTTGATTTTCCATGGCTGTGATCGCCAGAGCCATCAAGATTTCGTTTGAGTGGAGACGAGGATTGCGGCTACCCAAATGATTGATTTTCAGTCCTTGGATTGGCTTGACATACTCAGGCTCAATCAGCTTGGTTTCTTTGGCAATGTTGGCTAATTTCTTAATGGCATTGATCAAGACAGCAGCCGTAGGGCCAAAGAGTTCAGAGGTTTTACCGGTTACGATTTCACCGTTTGGCAATTCCAAAGCCAGAGCGGGGTCGCCAGTGTTTTCAGCCTTGGCACGCGCAGCAACGGTTACTTTGCGATCCAGCGGTGTGATGCCCAAGTCGTTCATCAATAGTTCGATTTTCTTGATAGCAGATTCAGAAACGCGCTCCGCCTTGAAGTCTAGAATCGTCTGGTAGTAGCGGCGGATGATTTCCTGTTGAGATGCCTCGATAGCTGCATCGTTGTCTACAATGGCAAAGCCGACCATGTTGACGCCCATGTCCGTTGGGGATGCATAAGGAGATTCGCCTAGGATGCGCTCCAGCATGCGTTTGAGGACTGGGAAAATTTCGATATCACGGTTGTAGTTGACGGTGGTTTTTCCGTAGGTTTGCAGATGGAAAGGGTCAATCATGTTGACATCGTCGAGGTCTGCCGTCGCTGCCTCATAAGCTAAATTGACTGGATGGTGCAGGGGCAGATTCCAAACTGGGAAGGTCTCAAACTTGGCATAGCCAGACTTGATGCCATTGATTTGGTCGTGGTACATATTGGATAGGCAAGTAGCTAATTTACCAGAACCAGGACCAGGTGCGGTCACTACGACTAGATTACGGCTGGTTTTGATGTAGTCGTTTTTCCCCATACCTTCAGGTGAGATGATATGGTCCATATCGGTAGGATAGCCCTTGATTGGATAGTGGATATAGGAGTCAATTCCATTCTTTTCTAGCTGAGCGCGGAAGAGATCAGCTGCTGGCT
>ERZ773073.1290-NODE-1290-length-12016-cov-21.857871_pt1 | contig 12016 bp, 8 predicted proteins | sample MGYA00580616_ERZ773073 | MGnify/ENA primary metagenome ERZ773073 (study PRJEB29015, sample SAMEA2737960) | human oral metagenome | biome: human oral; feature: human-associated habitat; material: dental | place: China | collected 2131 ...
ATCTCCCTGACTTCGTAGCCACATTTCCGCTCCAAAACTTCCATAAACTTCGATTTTTACAGTATAAACTGTAGTTTTTCGATTATTTTCTTTAACTATTTTTTCATCCAATATTTCTGCAGTTGGAAATTTATCAAGCACATACTCGATATAGCCTCTATATTTAAATTCTATTCTTGTAAAAGGCCCTGAGTGCATAAAATGTATATATTTTCTAAATTCACCATCTTTAAATTTTTCAGAATAATTCAAAATCTTAAATTTCTTGCCAGTATTTTCAATTTCAGTAATTCTATCAATCCTGAAAATTGCAGGGTATTCTTCTTTATTTTCGATGTATGCGATTAAGTAAAAGTAGTATTCAGAAAACATTACGGACAAAGGCTTTATATTGTAATTTTTACCTTGTTTATCTTTTGTAGTGTAATTTATATGTATTAATTCCTGATTTTTTATATGCTGTGCTAAATTCCAGATAACTGTGAGCAGATTTTGTCCGTGCTGCAAAGGGATATAATTGGATTTTTCGCTATTGATAAGACCTTTTATTGTTTCTCTGTCATTTCCTGATGAGTGATTAATTAACTTATTTATTAATGTTTGAGTTTCATTTTTGTTAAATGCCCTGCTTTCAAGTATAATTTTACTTATTGCTAAAAGCTCTTCATTAGTAAAAGAATTTTCACTATTTTCTTCAAGATAATACCCTTTTTTAGATTTGGAATACTTTATTTCTGCTCCATTTTCTTCCAAAAAATAGGCTCTCAAAGTTTCTATATCTCTTTGAACTGTTTTTATATCAATGTTAAATTCGTTAGCTAAATCAGTTCCATTTAATATTTCCTTCTGATACAACCTTTTTATTATTTTTAGTATTCTAATTGATTTTTCTTCAGAATTTTGATTTTTTCCCGCCATAATCAAGCCTTTCGTACATTTTTTTATTCTATGCTTTAATTATAACTTTATTTAGTATTTTGTCAAATAATTAAAATTTTCTTTTCTAATCTTTTACCAAAACCGAATACCACCTTTTCGCCTTTCATCTTTAATATATTTATCGTATTCATCTTTTATATCTAAACTACCTCTCGTTTCATTAAATTTTTCTATTTTTTCTGTTATTTCATCCAATATTTCCTTTATTTTACTCACCGAAGCATCTTTATCTACTTTTAAATAAAATAATGGAACTTCTTTCTCTTTTAAGTCAACTTCTTCCAAATAAATTTTTTGAAAATCTGGAAATATATTTTTTAATTCACGTTGAACTGATTCAAACATATCTTCTTGCAATTCATCAAGATGAAACCAATTTAACACAAACAGTATATCAAATTCTCTATTTCTATTTTTTTTATATACACATTCTACAAAAAATTCATCTTTTATCCACTTTATATAGTAATCATTTCTATATACATCATAGTTTTTTCTTTTTTTATCAAAATACCACTCCAAAATACTGTATAGTGCTGAAACATTAAAAGAGTCATAATCCTCTTCACTTACTTCTCGCATGAGCTGGTTATAATAACTATCAAAAATACTGTCATCAATGTCTTTTTTAAAAGTTTTAAAAAATTCTAAAAGTTTTTCTTCGTCATACATAATAATTTTTTCTCCTATTTCTTCTTTTTCATATCTAGAAATTTTATCAGGAGTAATGTATACGATTTTTATTTTATCTGTCTCATTATTTCCTAAATTTTCATATATTTTAAGTAATTGAACTAGTTCTTGATTATATTCAAAAAAATATGGTGAAAATTCGTCGTAGTCAAAACATTTGAAAAATATATATTTTCTATTGCTCTTTTTCTTTTTATTCACAATAAATAAAAGTGTATATTCATTTAGAATTCTATTAATAAAATCCTCATAGTCCTTCCCAATATAAAAATTAGAATAACATATTTCAATATCTTTCGTATTTAGTTTCTGTCCTAAAATTTCCTCAACGAATTTTTTTGCCATATTTTTTAAAGCTTTTTTATTACTATTATTTGTAGTATCGACTTTTAACCATTTTAACATCCAATACAAAAAAATATCATTATCAAATTTCATATTGTAAAAAGCATCATTTTCAGTTAATTTTAAATTACTCATAATAATTATCTCCTTATAATATTTTTTACATTATACTTTTTATAAAGGACATATTTTGTCTGTCTAAAAAAAATTGTGTAATTCTCTAAATTTTAGAGTTTTACACAAATTTAAATTATTATTTTTATTATTTATTTGCAGTAATCACATAAATCGGATTTTCTGCCATCATCATATTAAAATTCTAAATTTTTTATTTTTCCTTGTTTTTTGCTTATTTAGTTTTGATAAATTTTATAAAATATAGTATAATAAAAACAAGAGTTTATAATAATTTAATTTTCATTAGAGATAGTAAAATTATTTTTTTAATAGTTTCTATTTCAAAGGTTATAATATAATTTGAAACAAGGAGGAAAAATGATTTATTTGGATAATTCAGCCAGTACAAAGCCACGTAAAGAAGTTATAAATGTGTTAGTTCAAACAATGGAAGAAAATTATGCAAATCCCGATGCAATTCATGATTTTTCCCATAAAACTTTATTAAAGATAAAAAATGCTAAAAAGATAATATCTGATTATTTAAAAGTTGAAGCTGACAGAATTTACTTTACAGCAGGTGGCGGAGATGGAAATAACCTTGTATTACAAGGAATTATCAATGCAAATTCACGAGTAAAAAAACATCTAATTACAACAAAAATTGAACATCCGTCAGTCTATGAAGTGTTTAAGCATTATGAGAATCTGGGCTTTGAAGTGGATTATCTGAATGTGGATAAAGATGGTTTTATAGATCTTGAAGAACTTGAAAATATGATTAGGGAAGATACAGTAATAGTTTCGGTTGGAGCAGTGAATAGTGAAACTGGGGCGATTCAAGATTTGGAGAAAATTTCAAAAATTATTAAAATGAAAAACAGAGATACATATTTTCATACTGATTTTGTACAGGGACTTGGATGTACGAATATAAAGTTTGATAAAATTCCTGTAGATGCAATAACAATAAGTGGACATAAAATTCATGCACCAAAGGGAATTGGAGCAATCTATGTGAACAAACGTGTCAAAATTACAAATATAGTTTATGGATCAAATGCTGAAAACGGTATTGTGAAAAGGACTATGCCGACAGAATTAATTTTGGCTTTTACAAAAGCTGTAGAGATTTTGATAAAAGAGGAAAAAAATGAAATGGAGCATTCACAAAAGCTAAAAGAAATGCTTGCAAATAAAATCTCTGAGGAAATAACAAATATAAAATTTAATTCTTTGCTTAGCATTGAAAAGTCAAGTCCTAAAGTATTGAATGTATCGTTTAACGGTACAAAAGGTGAGGTGCTGACACATTTTCTAGGAATGTATCAAATTTATGTTTCCACAGGCTCAGCCTGTTCATCAAAAAAAGGGAATAGCAGAATACTTGAAGTTATGGGGCTTACTCAATCAGAACTGGATGGAGCAATAAGGTTCAGTTTTTCAAAGGATAATACAGAAAAGGAAATTGATGAAGTTGTGAAGCGACTGAAGGAAAGTGTCGAAAGAATTAGGAAAATGAGGTGAGATATAAAAATGAGAATGGAAAGAAAATTATCTGATATATTGGATAACAAAAATGTTAAAGAAGAATTTTTGAATAAAAAATATATGATGCATAAATACTGGGGGAAAAAACCTGCTAAAGAGTTAAGAAAAATAATAAAAGAATACAGTAAAGAAGGCGATTTATTATTAGATCCTTTTTCTGGATATGGAAGTTTTGCAAGCGAAGCTGTTTTAGAAAATAGAAATGTTATATCAAATGATTTAAATCCAGTATCTAATTTTATAACAGAATGTTTATTAGAAGAAAATGTTGATGTTGATAAGTTGCAAAGTTATTATGGAATAGTACTAAAGAAATGTCAAAAAATAAGAAAAAAATTATACGAATATAATTCTGAATGGGAAATAATTTCAACTTTAAGAGATAGAAAGGGATATATAAAAAAAATAAAACTAAATAAAAAAAATAAAAAAGAAAATAAAGAAATAAATGTAAATTCCTGTGAAATGGTAACACTGTATGAACAAGAAAGAAAAATAAAAATATCTGAATGGTATCCCGACATAGAAATGATAGAAAATTCAAGAATATCTGTAAAAAAAAATACTAAAATAACAGATTTTTTTAATATAACTAGTTTAAAGGCTCATGCGAACCTTTATTCTGAAATTCAAAAATTGCCTAATAGTTCTGAAAAAAAATTGTTATTATTAGCTTTTTCTTCTAATTTAGCTAATTGTTCAAAATTAGTACCTCCAATAAAAAGTCGGGGAGAAATGTCTCCAGGTGCTTGGATGACAGGATTTTATATAGGATCTGAGTATATTGAAAATAATGTCTATCATTATTTTGAAAATAGAGTAAAAAAAATAATATCTGGGAAAAAAGAATTTTTAAATCAATATTATAATTTATTTCCTAAAGGGAAATACAAGATAACAAATATGGATGCGAAAAAATTAGAATTTAAAGATAATACTTTTGATTTAGTGTTTACTGATTTCCCTTATGGTGATACTGTTCCGTATTTTGAACAAAGTATTCTATGGAATGCATGGTTAAAATATAATGTTGATTATAAAAATGAAATAGTAATTTCAAATAGCAAAATGAGAGATAAAACTAAAGAAAAATTTAAAGAAGATATAGAAAAAGCAATAAAAGAAATTCACAGAGTATTGAAATTGGGTAAAAAGTTTATTTTTACATATCATTCGTTATCAGGATTTGAATGGTTATGTATTACAAATGCCCTTCAATTAGCAGGTTTTGAGATTATTGATTGTGAACTGCTACAGCAAAAAACGTTTACACCGAGACAATTAAATAGAAATAAAACTATAAAAGGAGACTTAATAGTAGTATGTCGAAAAATAAAAAATAAAAGTTTAAAAAAAGTAGAAAATGAAAATGGAATATATTTAAAAATCTTAAATAAAATATTTGAAGATAAAAATAAAGTGTATGAAACAAATGATATTTTTGTAAAATTTTTAAAAGAATTATTTAAAACGAATATATACTTAACAAACTTAAATATAATATCATTGTTATCGGAGAATGCTCAATTAACTGTTAATGGATGGAGAAAAAAATGAAAAGTTATGAAGAATTAGAAAAAATGTTTGACGAAAACAAGTTTAGAGATATAGATAAAGAAAAAAATGGAGAAAAGTTTTATTATTTAAGAACGATTTCAAGATTAGAGACAGCAAAAAATTTTTTTGACAATAATAAGTTAAAAAATTTAGATGTAACATTGCAATTAAATAAATTATTAAAAGATAATAAATTTGAATTAAAGAAAATAGAGAATTTTATAATTAAGGAATATGAACAACAACTGGAAAAAAGAGGAATTACAACAAAAGAAATATTAAAGGAATTAAATGAAATGAAAGAATTTAATTGGGGTGGATTGTATAATAACAATTTAGAAAAAAAAATTATAAGAGAAGTAAAGATAACTCCATATTATGATAAATTAAAAGAAAAATTGAAAAAAGACTTAAACTATTCTTTAGAAGGTTATACACTGAATAGTTGGTACAATCATTGGTCTTCTATTTTAATTGAAGACATATTTAAGCAACACAAAAAAGTTTTGCCAACTGTAGGATTGATAAAAAAAATAGATTTTTTCATAGAAAGAATCCCTTTTGATTTAAAAGTTACATATTTCCCTGAAGAATTTATGAAAGAGAAATTGAAAGAGAAAAATTTTGGAATAGAATTAACTAGAGTAAAACAAATATGTAAAAAGTTAAGTATAGAAGTAAAAAAAGAAAATAAGTCAGATAGGGTTCTAAATATTCAATTACAGGAATTATTAAAGGAAAATGACAGTAAAGAAGCAAAACAATTTTTAAATGAATTAAATGAATTGAAAAAGGAAATAATAGAGGAAGCAATTAACAATCCCGAAGAATTAATAAAATTTTTATATGAAAAACAGGGTGAAAGAAGATTTGACGCAAGTAATAGGTTTTTTTTAATTTTGATAGATGAAAATAATTATTTTGAAAGCTGGAAGTTAAAACGAAATTTTAAACTGTTAGAAAAAGAGATAACAAAAAAATTAGATAGTATTTCAAAACAAAATATAAAAGAAATTGATTTTTTCTGGGAAAAAGAAAAGAACATCTATAGAGTAAAATCTGAAATATTATTTATTGTAAAAAAATAGATTAAATTTTTTATATGATAATATTTATTTAATAATAAAGTTAGAAAGGAAAAAAATGAGCAATTATACTGATAAAAATTTATTGAATGCAATAGGGCTTTCTTATGGAGAGTTGTCACTAAAAGGTAAAAACAGGGGGCAATTTGAAAAGAAATTGCGAAATAAGATTAATAAGGTGTTAAAAGGATTTGATTATCAGTTATTTGATGATTTATCAAAATTATATGTTTTAATAAATCCTGAAAATTTGGATGAAGTTACAGACAAGCTAAAAAAAGTTTTTGGAATAGTGGGTCTTAATCAATCGGCAAAAGTTGAAAGAAACGATGAATTTATAAAGGAAAAAGTATTAGAATTTGCAAAGTATGCTTATGAAAATGGAGCTAGAACTTTTAAAATAACAGTTAATCGTAGTAACAAAGGATTTGAGAAGAAATCTATGGACTATGCACGTGAACTGGGAGGGCATGTACTGGTAAACAGTCCTTTTGAAAAAGTTAAAATGAAAGATCCTGATGTTATGATAAATGTTGACATTAGAAAAAATGCTTATATTTATACGGATAGAATAAAAACTTATGGCGGACTTCCGCTTGGTTCAACAGGAAAAGGACTTGTTCTTTTATCAGGTGGAATAGACAGCCCAGTTGCTTCGTTTATGATGGCAAAAAGAGGAATGCGTTTAAATTTTATAACATTCCACAGTTTCCCATTTACAAGCCAGCAGGCTCTTGAAAAAGTAAAGGAACTGACAGATATTTTATCGCTTTACGTTGGTAAAACAAGACTTTATTCTTTAAATATATTAAAAATACAGGAAGCGATAAATACGCAGACAAAAAAAGATTTGGCTACAATTTTAACAAGACGGGCTATGATGCGTCTAGCTGAAAGATTGTCAAATACGATGCAGTATCAGGCATTAATTACAGGGGAAAGTCTTGGACAGGTAGCGTCACAGACGATGGGAGGACTTACTTGTACAAATGCTTCTGTAGAAAAATTGCCAGTATTTAGACCTCTTATTGGAATGGATAAGACAGAAATAATTGAAATTGCAAAAGAAATAGAAACTTATGAAAAATCCATTGAGCCATACGAGGATTCATGCGTAATTTTTGCTCCGAAACATCCTGTTACAAATCCTAAGCTGGAAGATGTCCTGGCAGAAGAGGCAAAAATTGAAAACTATGATGAAATTATGAATGAAATTTTTGATGAACGTGAATATTTTAATTTTGGATAAATTTATTTTATAAAAAGAATAAGCATAGGTATGTTTGTTTGTAGTATTTAGATACATTTAATAAAAAATAAAAAAGAAAATGGAGAAAGTTTATGAAAGAAAAGAAAAATTTTCAAAAACAAAAAAAAGAAGTAAAAGAAAACGGATTTAAGAAAAAAATATCCGAAATAAAAAGAATGATTTACTTAATTTACCGAAATTATCGTGATGGTGAAACGCAAATACTTGCGATTTCTTTAACTTACTACTCACTTCTTGCCATTTTTCCAGTAGTTGCTCTTGTATTAGGAATCACAAAGGGATTTGGGCTGGATAAAATATTCATACAGAAGTTTTTTGAATTATGGCCAGGAAATAATAGTTTTTTAAGGGTAATTGTGGATATTGCTCAAAGGCTTCTTTTATCTACAGAAAGTAGTATATTAACTGGAGTAGGAATTGTTATTTTAATTTATTCAGCAGTAAAAGTTTTAATAATGCTTGAAAATTCCTTTAATAAAATATGGAAAATTAATAAGAAAAGATCAATTACAAGAAGAGTTGTTGACTATATTGCAATTATATTTTTAGGACCAATATTTTTTGTTTTGCTATCAGCCTTAAATTCGGTTGCAGTTGAGGAAATATCCAAACATTTTTCAGGGAATGCAGTAATTATGAACTTATTTATTGGATTGTTCGGGCCTGCAACGTATATTATTTTATTTAGCTATCTATTTTATATTATTCCAAATACAAACGTAAAAATAAAACCAGCAGTTTATGCAGGAATTGTAACGACATTACTTACTTTTGGATGGAAATTGCTGTTCTTATTATTACAGTCGTCAATTACAAGATACAATATAATTTATGGAAGTTTGGCTTTAATTCCTATTTTCCTAATATGGGTACAATATGTTTGGGTAACAATTTTACTTGGAGCGCAAATAGCTTTTTCAATTCAAACATCGGATGAGTTTTTATACAGCGAAAAAATTGAAATGCCAATCAAAGTAAAAAGGGAAGCTGGAATTTTAATTTTATCTTTAATTATCAAAAATTTTGTTGAAAAAAAAGAGTCCTTTACGTATCAAAAATTAACTGATAGGCTAGGTATGGAAGTTTTTTTTGTGAAAGAAATTTTGTCTGATTTGGAAAAAATGGGATTTATTAATGAAGTTTTTTATGATAAAAATTCAGACAGCCAGTATCAGGTTGCATATAGTCCAGAATCCATAACAATCAGAGAATTTATGAAAAAATTTGATACAAAGAATATTGAACATTATGAAAATATTTTTGATAATTTAAATGAGGACGATCAAAAGCTTCTTGAAAAGATAAGGGAAAAGCTGGCAATGAAAAAAATTGAAAGTTCCGAGAATGAAAATGAAATTTCAAAACAGGAAACAGAATTTTCAGAAAAAGAATATTTTAAAGAAGCAAAATCCCCGGTAAATCCAAGAAAATCACAAGAATTAACAATAGACTTCCAGATTTCAAAACAGTCAAGACAAAAAAATGAAAATTTACAAATAAAAGATTCTCCAAAAATAATAAGAAAAGAAAAAATTAACCGTGAATCAGAAGTTCAAACTTCTCAATCAGAAGATAATAATTCTCAAGATACTCAAAAAAGAGTCAGATACGAAGATGGAACTTGGAAATTCTTTTAATTAGAAATGAGGAATAGAAATGATAACAGTAGTAATAATTATCGTGATAATAAACATTGTTACAGTTGTTGGAACAATTATTTTTCTTAATAAGAAAAACATTGAAAATGAAGAAAAAATGCTGTTAAATCAGATTAACGAAAATAATCAGCAAAATTTTGAGGAAAATAAGAAAAAATTTGATGAAATTGAAAAAACAATAAGCCTAAATGCAAAAAATAACTTGCTTGAAGGCATAAATAACTTACAAAATAAATTATCTGAAAATAATGAAAAATTGCTTTTAAGGTTTAATCAGCTGGGACAAAATTTAAGTGGTACAATGAACGATAATAATCAGTTGTTATCTAAAAATCATACTGAAAACAGCCAACTTTTAACTTCCAGCATGAATAATAACATTCAAAAGCTGTCAGTTCGCTTAAATGAAAATAATACAGCGTTGACAGGTGTAATGACTGAAAATAATCAGAATTTGACAAAAAATATAAACGAATTTAAAGATGGACTTACAAAAAATATAAATGAAAATTTTGAAAAATTAAGTCAAAAAATTGAAAATAGACTTGATGTAATGAATATGAAAGTGGAAGAACGCTTATCAAAAGGGTTTGAAGAAACAACAAAAACTTTTGGAAACGTATTGGAACGTCTGAGTAAAATCGATGAAGCACAGAAAAAAATTGAAGCTTTGTCAAGTAATGTCGTTTCACTTCAAGACATTCTAACTGATAAAAAAAGTCGTGGAATTTTTGGTGAAATTCAGCTTTACCAAATATTATCTTCAGTTTTTGGAGAAAAAAATGATAAACTTTACCAAAAGCAATACAAACTTTCAAACGGAACCATTGTTGATTCTATTATTTTCACGCCAGAACCACTTGGAAATATCGCAGTTGATTCAAAATTTCCATTGGAAAATTATAGAAAAATGTATAATAATGATTTATCTCAAATTGAAAGAGAAAATGCTCGGAAAGATTTTGTGACTGATTTGAAAAAACATATAGACGCAATTTCTTCAAAATATATAATAAAAAATGAAACGAGTGAACAGGCAATATTGTTTCTTCCAGCTGAAGCAATTTTTGCTGAAATAAACGCTTATCATACAGATATAATAGAATATGCCTACAAAAAAAACGTACGGATAGCCTCCCCAACAACTTTAATTTCAGTATTGACAGTAATTCAAGTTATGATGACAAACTTAGAACGTGATAAATATGCAAATATAATTCAGCAGGAACTCGAAAAATTGAATGTTGAGTTTACGAGATACCGTACTCGTTGGGATAATTTACAAAAAGATATCGAAAAAGTTTCTAAAGATGTAAAAGAAATCAATACAACTTCAAACAAAATAAGCAAAAGATTTACAGAAATTTCGAATGCAAAATTTGAAGAAAAAACAGTTAATAATAATGTTGAAAATTTAAAAATTTTAGAAATGGAAGAATAGATTTTATCAAAATTTAGTAAGTAAGATTTACTTCAAAAAGGAGAATAAAATAAAAAATGCAAAAAAATGGAATAATATTTGGAAAGTTTTATCCACTTCATATTGGACATGTTGATTTTATTCAAAGAGCTAGTGGTTACGTAGAAAATTTATATGTTGTGGTATGCACTGATGATGACAGGGATAAAAAATTATTTGAAGACTCAAAAATGAAAAAAATGCCAACTGTAAAAGATAGAATTAGATTTGTAGAAAAAACTTTTAAACACCAAAAAAATATAAAAATAATACATCTTGCGGAAGATGGTATACCATTTTATCCCAATGGCTGGAAATTATGGAGTGAAAGAGTACAGGAAACACTTTTAAAAAATAAAATTAAAGTGGACATAATTTTTACAAATGAAACTCAAGATGTGGAAAACTACAAAAATAATTTTTTGACATTACCCAATTTTGAAAAAACTTTCAATAAAAATTTAGAAATTAAATTAATAGACATAAATAGAAACAATTTTCATATTAGTGCAACAGAAATAAGAAAAAATCCATATAAAAACTGGTTTTTTATTCCAAAATATGTAAGAGAATTTTTTGTCTTAAAAGTAGCAATAATCGGTTCAGAACACTCTGGAAAAACTAATTTGGCTCATAAATTATCCAATTACTACAATACAACTTATGTAAAAGAATATAGAAAAGAGTATATAAAAGAAGAATTACAAAATCATATAGAAAATATACAATATTCTGATTATAGCAATATTGCTTATGAACATAACAGAAGAATATTGGAATCTGTTAAAAATGCTGACAAACTAACTTTTATAGATACTGAATTTTCCTCTTTGCAGACTTTTTCAATAATTCAAAATTATCAAAAAAACCTAGTAATAGAAGATTTAATTAAACACAGTAGCTTTGATATACTAATATATATTGAAAAAGAAATAAATTCGAAAAATGAAAAATCTGAATTTGATAATATATTACAACACTTACTAAAAAAAAATAATCAAAAATTCATAAAATTATTTTATAAAAACAATAAAAGTCTTACAGAAAATTATATAAAGAGTATTGAAATAATAAATAAATATCTCGAAATAAATTAAAAATAATTTATTGGAATAATATCATTAAAACTAAGAAACAATAAGCGCTTTCTAAGAACTAAAAAATAGGTTACGAATAAAAATATGAAAAAAACTTAAAAAAATGAAAAAAAGTAGTTGACAAAAGGGAGTGATTGTGGTAATATATATCTTGTCGATACGAAATCGTGTCGCAGGACAATAGAGATAGGAATAGAAGAAGCAATAATGTGTAAAAGATAAATAACAGTCAAGAGCTCTTGTTG
>ERZ773073.1293-NODE-1293-length-12005-cov-22.230879_pt1 | contig 12005 bp, 9 predicted proteins | sample MGYA00580616_ERZ773073 | MGnify/ENA primary metagenome ERZ773073 (study PRJEB29015, sample SAMEA2737960) | human oral metagenome | biome: human oral; feature: human-associated habitat; material: dental | place: China | collected 2131 ...
CTGAAATTGACGAACTAAAATCATACGCGGATTTTGCTGATTCTATCAAAGAAAATGTCAAGGCTGAAAAATTGGTCGAAGCGATCAATACTGGTTTTAATGCGCTGGAGTCAAAAGCTGCTCGCAAAGCAATTATTTTTACTGAATCGACCTTGACGCAAAACTACATCGCTAAAACGCTAAAGAAGCAAGGCTATGATGGCAAGATTATCCTATTCAATGGGCAAAATAACTCGCCAGAAAGCACTGCAATTTATCGTCAGTGGTTGATAGATAATAAAGATTCTGATGTTGTTACTGGTATAGAATCGGCTGATCGACGTAAAGCGTTAATTGATAAATTTAAAGAACCTGAAATGCAAATTATGATTGCAACCGAAGCAGCTAGCGAGGGTATTAACCTGCAGTTTTGCTCCATGCTGATCAACTACGATCTACCGTGGAATCCGCAACGCGTTGAGCAGCGCATCGGACGCGTCCATCGTATGGGACAAAAATACGACGTCGTTGTGGTGAATTTTAGCAATCAAGGTAATGTTGCCGAGCAGCGAATTCTTGAACTATTGACCGATAAATTTAGCTTATTTAAAAGCACGTTTGGTGCTAGCAATGATGTGCTTGGTGCGATTGAAAGTGGACTCGACTTTGAGAAGAAAATTAGCGATATCTTGAATACGTGTCGCACCGACGATGAGATTAGCCAACGGTTTGAGAAGTTACAAGAAGAATTTAAGTCAGAAATTGATACCGAGCAACAAGCGGCGCGTACCCGGATTTTTGAAGGGCTTGACCCTCATGTACAAGATCGTTTTCGTCGTTATGACGAACAGGCCGAAGAAGCTTTTACGCGATTTGAGCGATTATTTATGGGCTTAACGCGGTATATGTTACGTGATAAGGCGTTATTTGAAAACGAGCATGTTTTTGATCTAAAAACTGCACCAGAAAAAGATATCGAATGTGGAACGTATTTCTATAAAACCGAACGTTTGCCGCATGCTCGGCAGTATAAATATGCCGACACTTTGGCTGAGTATGTCCGCCACACGGCAAAGACTACACAAACGCCTCCAGCAGAACTTATATTTGATATCAGTCAATCTGATCGAGTTGCCTCTGAGGTTAAAAAGCTAGTTGGCGCACGGGGTATTATGACTGTCGAGCAGGCAACATTTCCGATGAAAATAGATTCGTCGGACATGAGTGAAAGTTACATTTTGGCATCAGCACAGACAGATGACGGTGTGTTGCTTGACACCGAAACTTGTCGTAAGGTACTTGATTTATGTGTTGTCAGTGTCGAAGATAGGGAGGTTGTTCCAGGTGAAGTGTTACAAGATCATCTTTCTCAGCAGATTACTGAACGCCAAGAAGAAGTCAAAGGCCGCAACACCGAAACTTATCTCGACAAAAAAGATCTGCTAGAGCGTCAATATAAAGACAAAATTGTTGAATACGAAATGAAAGTCGATAAGCTTGATGCTAAGATTCAAGAACTGCAAAAACAAGAGCGTCAGGCAGGCGATGCCGCTTCTCGTCTAAAAATTGCTAGCGAAGTTCAAATTTTGCGCAAAAAAGTTCGTGCCCTCAACCGCGAGAAATACGACCTCGAAGACAGTATGGACGAGCAAATATCCGATAAAATAGCCCTAGCACGGCAAGCTTCTGAGGGCGGGGTGATTACCGAGAGGTTATTTACCATAGAATTTGCCATACAATAAGCAACTTACCGTGAAAAATGGCATAAAGTTGGTGATTTTCACGATAAATATGCTATAATAAATCATATGATTAACCAAACGACAAAAGATAAAATTGCATCATTGCGTAAGCAATACGATAAGTTGTCAAAAGGCAAAGAAAGCGCGCTCTATGAGATATCTATGAGCGAGCTGTCGGAAATGGTTTACAACTCTAATGCTATCGAAAATTCTACGCTAACCTTGCAAGATACTGAAGCTATTATTATTCACAATAAAATCGTCAAAGATCACGAAATTAGAGAAATATATGAGGTGAAAAATCTTGCTAAAATAACTGCCGAACTGCTTAAAAACTCTAACGAACGTCTATCGACTGGTCTAATATTGTCCATTCATTCGCTACTAATGTCTGGCATCAGAGATGATATAGCCGGTAGGTTTCGATCAGGTAAAGAATGGGTGCGCGTCGGTAGTCATTTGGGCGCGAATCCGGCATTTGTAACGAGACTGATATCTGAGCTGGTTGATAGCTATTATCAAAATGAAACTGATTATTTTCTTGATAAAATTGCATATTTTCACGCAGAGTTTGAATCTATCCATCCGTTCACGGACGGGAATGGTAGGATGGGGCGAGTATTGATTAATCAACAGCTTGCGCTGGCTGGCTATCCGCCAATTATTATCCAAAGTAAGAGTAAAAACACCGATTACTATCCGCTATTTGATGAGTATATAAAAACTAATCGCTACGATGGCTTTACCGAGCTGTTTGCGCTGCTGCTTATAGAATCGCTTCACAAACGAATAACACTACTATCTTCATCAAAAATTATCAAGCTGTCCGAATGGGCGAAACAAAACGGCGTTGCTGGAAATATAGCCGCCAATAAAGCTGCTCGACAAACCATACCGGCGTTTAGGGTCGGTGGAGTTTGGATGATAGGAGGTTGTAATGAGTCAATCTAAAAAGATTATCTACGTTAGCTATACTCATAATAAGAAGAATGACGAGCTTCAGCATACAATTGAGGAAATGTTTGACGAGATAGCAGAGTTACCTATGGAAAATAGAGACTATGAATTGCCTAAAAAAGATAACGTTACGATGCGTCTGCATTCGTGGCGAAAGATAGGTGATTATTATGCCGGATCTCTTGTGTTATATACAGATGGATCCATGACTACAGGAGAAAAGGAGTCTTCGTCACTCGAGAAGTTTGAGCTGCCTAAGGGAAAGAAGATTGTGCAGGTTACTTTATTCCTGTATTTTCCGTCTACAAAAATATTCTCCGTTTTATACAATCATCATGGTGCTAGATATTCCGCAATCATGAATTATTTGAATTTTATGCAGTTTAGACTGGGTTATGATCCGATTGTGTATCTGAAGCCTAAACTGATACTATATCCGGATGTACAGCAATTGCTATCCGACAAATCTCTGAGCCTCGCGACAGTGTCAATTAGTAGGGATAAAATACCAACTACACAAGATAAATCATCTCTATTTTCTGCCTTTACTCAGCTAAGATCATATGTTTCTGATGAATCAGTTATAGAAATAACCGTTAAGAAGCGACCTCACTCACGAAGTAATGATGATATTTTGTGCAATCAATCCATATTTAGTCTACTGGGTTCTGGTGATATTGATGAATTACGAGAAATGTATGAAAAGGTGTCAGCTAAGTTTGGTGAAGAGCTGGTCAACATCCTTCAGGAGAAGTATGAATCAAGCATTCAGACTAAAGATTACAACGACCCAGGTACTCATGAAAGTGTTCAGGAAGAAATGTACCATAATTATCAAACAAACAGAGAGTTGCTGACAAAGGCGGTTAGTAGTGAAGCTGATTAAGATCTGTTTTAGTTCTGTGATCATACAAATTGCAGGTATTTTATTTGTAGTAGCGGGCATTTCTCTATTGCTTTATTGTGGGGTAAAGAACAACTTAATTTCTAAATTTGAGTATCCAGATCAAATCCTCATTATCTTTTTGTTGGCAGCAGCCGTCTCGCTTTTTGGAGTGCTGTTTGCTAGGAAAAAGGATAAAGATAAGTTCGACTATTTTTTGCGACAGCCATGGAGAAATGTACTGGTATCTCAGATGGTGACTATATTTATATTAAATACCATCTGTTATATCGCCTCAAAAATCTACAGCGAAGGCAATATGGGGCTATTTATACTCTCATTGTATAATGCATCAGCAATTTTTGGGGTTATAATAGTAATAACAGAATTAGTTGCCTTATTGGTACAATTCAAAATTGAATGAGGATGAAAATGAGTGAATTAAATGAGTATAACGAACAGCAAAACACAAACAACCACCAACTCATCAGCACTTCTCCCAACTTCCGCACCGACCTAGCGAAAAAGCTGGAGGAGTTAGTGCCGGAGGCGATTGTGGATGGCAAGGTGGATGTCGTTAAGTTGAAGGAGTTGCTGGCGGAGGATGCTGGCGAGCCGAATGAGCGGTTCGGGCTGTTTTGGCCGGGCAAGAAGCAGGCGTTGCGGGCAGCCCAGGATCCGACAACTGCGACGCTCAAGCCCGCCAAAGATGAAAGTAAAGATTGGGACACGACCAATAACATTTTCATCGAGGGCGATAACCTCGAGGTGCTGAAAGTCTTGCAAAAGCAGTATCACAACAGTATCAAGATGATTTACATCGATCCGCCGTATAACACTGGTAAAGATTTTGTCTATCCGGATAATTTCAAGGAAGGTTTGCAAAACTACCTGGAGTTTAGTAAACAAGTGGACGAGGGTAACAAAAAGATCAGTACCAATACCGAAACTGTCGGCCGTTATCATAGCAACTGGCTGAATATGATGTATCCGCGTTTGAAGTTGGCACGCAATTTGTTGACGGATGACGGGGTGATATTTATTTCGATTGATGACGCTGAGCAAGCCAATTTGAAGAAAATTTGTGATGAGATTTTTGGTGAGGGAAATTTTATTACCCAGATTACATGGTATAAAAGTTACGGAAAAAATGAGAGCAAATACTTTAGCAATAATATTGAGTATATTTTGGTATACCAGAGAGGTGGACTTAGTCATGAGTATCTAAAACCAAAAGAGGGTCTTGAGGATGTAAAGCGCTTGCTAAATTCGGCACGAGAAAAAAGCGAGAACCTTTCCATAGTTCAATCTGAGTTAAGAGCATTTTATAAGTCGAACCCACACTTAAAAGGTATTAGTGCTTATAATAGTGTTGATGAAAGCTATGACGCTTGGCGTGCTGTGTCTATGGAAAAACCTAAAGACCCACAATACTTCTACGATATTATACATCCCACGACAGGTAAACCGTGTAAGATTCCAAAAAAAGGGTGGAGAATGCCTAAAGAGACGGCAGACAGGTATTTATCTGAGAACAGAATTATATTCGGACAAGATGAAAATACAATTCCAAATCGAAAATACTATTTGAGTGATGTAGAGATGGAGAGAGTTAAGAATTTTATAAATAATTCTGACCAAGGTGGAAAAAATATTCAAGAGCTATTCCCTGAGGGGTCTCCTTTTGATTATCCGAAAGCTGTCTCTGTTATAAAGTATATTCTAGAGATTAGCAATTTACTTGATGGCGACATTATCCTTGACTTCTTCGCTGGTTCAGCCACCACCGCTCATGCCGTTATGCAACTCAACGCCGAAGATGGCGGTAATCGCAAGCATATCATGGTGCAATTGCCTGAGCCGAACGACGAAAAGAGTGAGGCGTTTAAGGCTGGCTACAAAAAGATTAGTGATATCGCCCGTGAGCGTATCAATCGGGCGGGCGAAAAGATTAAGGCTGACTTTGCCGATAAGCTGGCTGAGCGTGAGACCCCGCTGGATGTTGGATATCGCACTTACAAACTGGCTGACACTAATTTCACCAAGTGGCAAAGCGCGCCGACGGGCGATTTGACCGAACTGCAGGCGCGCCTAGACCTGATGCGTGAAAGTAGTAATGATAATGCTAGCGAGGAAGATCTACTGGTGGAGGTGCTGTTGAAAATGGGCTTGCCTCTGACTACGCGGACTAAAACCGTCGATGTCGATGGACGACTGCAAGTGCATCAAGTTGTGGCCGAGGGCGATTCGTCAGAAGGTCAGCCGGTGCTGTATCTCAATGAACACGTTAAACCGACATTAGAGCAATTACGCGCCATTATCACCGACCTGACTCCGAGTAAGTTTGTTATCCTCGACGACGCCTTCCAGGGCGACAATCAGCTCAAAACCAATCTGGTTCAAACCTGTAAAAGCTATGATGTAGAATTGTGGACGGTGTAAGATGGCAAAGCAAAAACAAAACTATGCCTTTATTGACAGCCAGAACCTCAATCTTGGAGTGCGTTCACTAGGTTGGAAGCTAGACTACAAAAAGTTTCGTTTGTATCTAAAAAATAAATATAACATTGGCGAAGCGTATGTATTTATCGGCAAGACTGACGGCAACCAAGATTTATATACAAGTTTGCAACAAGCGGGTTATACACTAATATTCAAGCCAACCGTGGCATATTTTGAAAATGGCAAGCGTACCATGAAGGGTAATGTAGACGCTGAACTAGTGTTGTATGCTTCGGCAAAACTGTACGATGATTATGAAAAGGCGATTATCGTGAGCGGCGACGGTGATTTCTACTGTTTGGCTGAATATTTACAAGAAAATGACAAACTGTTGAGGATTATTACGCCAAACCGACACTATTCTAAGTTATTACGGAATTATCGTCAGTTTATCACTAATTTAGAGCCGCTAAGAAGTAAACTTGAACATCACACGAAAAAGCCGGCTCGTGCGGTCGGTCGAAACCTTAGGCAGAGCCGGCAAGGTGTTCAGAATATGCGGTCGGTCGAAACCTTAGGCAAGCTGAAACATGGTGATTCACATACAAGAATAGCAAAAAAAGGTAAAAAAAGCAACACTAAAAAAGTGTTACAAGGTGCTAAAAATGAAAATTAAATACGATTCCAGCCAGCCGTTCCAGTTGCAAGCTATCAGCGCTATTACTGGTGTTTTTGAAGGGCAGCCTGACGGTGCTGATGCGTTCGATGCGGTTTTGCAGTCGCGATCGGTGCGCGGTGCCCAGGTCGGGCTGTTCGACGAAATTGGTGCAATTGGCAATAATCTACTGCTTGATGATGACGCGATATTAGAAAACGTGAAGTCAATTCAAAACGACAACGGTATCGCACCAGTTGAAAAGCTGAATGGTATGAACTTTAGCGTTGAGATGGAAACAGGTACTGGTAAAACCTATGTATATCTACGTACAGCGCTGGAAATGGCGAAATTGTATGGTTTTTCGAAGTTTATTATCATCGTGCCGAGCATTGCCATCAAAGAGGGCGTGAAAACTAGCCTCGATGGCATGCGTGAGCACTTCACGCGTGAGATGGGGTATAGCCCGTACGAAGCGTCAGTGTATGACGGTAAAAATCCAGAGGTGGTACAGAGTTATGCTACCAGCACTATGACACAGTTTATGGTTATGACAATTGATGCAATTCGCGGCAATAAGAATACGCGAGTGATTCATCAAGAGCGCGATAAGCTAAATGGTATTGCGCCAATTGAATATCTGGCCGCCGTCAATCCGATTGTTATCATGGACGAGCCGCAAAATATGGAGAGTGAACTGTCGACGAGTGCGATTAATGATTTGAACCCAATGTGTACATTGCGCTATAGCGCCACGCATACTCACGACTACAACATGATGTATCGGCTTGATCCAGTTGATGCTCACCGAGAGAAGTTGGTGAAAAGCATCGTGGTGGCGAACGCGCAGCAAGAGGGCAGTGATGCTAAGCCGTATATTAAACTCATTGATGTGCGTAATACACCGAAACTTCAGGCTTATGTTGAAGTGTTGGTCCGCGACAAAAACGGTAATGTCAGGAGAAAACCGCTATGGGTTAATCATCATGACAAACTGGATATTCGCACTGGTAATAGTATTTACGAAGGTTATACTATCAATGAAATTTCGACGGTTCCAGCGAGTGTGGAGGTTGGGTCGCAAGGGGTCCTAATGCTTGGTGAAGATTGGGGCGGCAATGAAGACCAGGTTATGCGTGAGATGATTCGTGTGACCATCGCCGAGCATATTAAGCGTGAATATTTACTGCGCGATCAAGGAATTAAGGTATTGAGTCTATTTTTTGTTGATAAGGTGGCGAGCTATTTGGAATATGATGCTGACGGGAATATGGTTGACGGAAAATTTGCGCGTTGGTTTGATGAATTATACCAGGAAGAGCGAAGAAAGAGCCGTTTTTACGAAGATATCATGCCTGAAGACCCAAGTGAAGTTCGGAAAGCATACTTTGCTGAGATGCGTAAGGGCGGTAAAATGAGCTTCGTCGATAGTAAAGAAAGCAAGGGCAATACACAAGATGAGTCGGCTTATGACCTAATCATGAAAGGTAAAGAAAAACTGCTTGACCAGGCAAATCCGGTGCGGTTTATTTTTAGCCACTCAGCGCTGAAAGAGGGCTGGGATAATCCGAATGTATTTCAAATTTGTATGATGCGCGAGAGCGGCAGTGAAAATGATCGTCGACAGACGATTGGGCGGGGTCTGCGTTTGCCAGTACGACAGGATGGTACACGAGTGTTTGATGAGCAGATTAATCAGTTGATGGTGGTCGCTAATGAATCGTATCGTGATTTTGCTAATAATTTACAAAGGGAATATAAGAAAGCTGGTGTTAAGATTGGTTTTGTGCGGCGTAGTGAGTTTGCGCGAATAGTACTGCACGATGATCCAAACAGTACGCTGGGGCATCAGAGTTCAAATGAGATTTGGGAGTGTTTGCGGCGTCGCAGCATGATTGATGATGAGGGTCGGGTGCTGGCGAATTTCGCACCGAATAATATTGGCTTTACGCTTGATTTACCTGGCGATTTGCAAAAATATCATGCCGAGGTGGTCGATATTATTGAGGGCTGTAAGATTGATAAATTTGTTAAGGATGCACGTAAAAAAGAGAAGATTCGTCCCAATAAAGAAGTTTTGTATAGTCCGCTACTCGAGGAATTGTGGAAGCGAATTTCACATAAAACGACGTACCGTGTGGTATTTGATAACGGTCAGATTATTATGGCGGCCATCAATGCTATTAAAGCTAAACCTGAGCTTAAGCCGTTAAGAATTGAAGTGAAAAGACATAGGGTGCTTTTGAAGCGCGGCGGTGTTCATAATGATGGTATGGTTGGCGAAGCAACCCGTGACCTGGCGGGAACGTTTGAGCTGCCGGATATCATCTCTGAGTTGCAAGATAGTACTGGTCTCACTCGACGAACAATTGTTGACATTTTGATCGGTAGTGGTCGGCTGCATGAATTCTTGAAAAACCCATATGACTATGTGCAGATGGTGAAGAGTGCAATTAAGTCGGTACTGGCGCAGGTCGTGGTGGACGGCGTTGAGTATGAAAAGATGGGTGAGCGTAATTATGAACTTCGCAATTTCCAAAAAGATAGCGATGAAGAAGTCGAACGATTTATTGATCGACTGTATCAAGTTAAGAATCAACAAAAAACAGTGACAGATAGATTGGCGCTGGATTCGGCGACTGAACAAAAGTTTGCCGAATATTTGGACAGTCGTGAAGATATCAAACTATTTCTCAAGTTACCGTCGAAATTTACTATACCGACGCCAGTTGGTGACTACAATCCAGACTGGGCAATTGTCAAAGAAGTCAATGGCGTAGAAAAAGTATATATGGTGCGTGAGACGAAAAATGGCGGTGAGCGCGAAGACGAGTTGCATAAAATTGCTTGTGCCAAGAAACATTTTGAGACAATTGGTATGCGTGATTACGCTAAGTCAACGCCTGATGATTGGCGGGTGTAAATATGTTGATAAAGAGCTGTGAAATAGCTTCAGGAGAATGTGTGAATAAGACGAGTAAAACCATTACTATCGCTCGCGCCATCATCCGCATTGGCGATGCTGCCAGGAGTGCCAATGATTATAGTTTGCTGGGCGTGCTGCATGAAATGGTGGAGCAACTGTCACGGCATGGCGTTAAGGACACTGACGTCGATATGGATTTGTTGCTGGAATATGTCGAGGCGGCGGATGGTTGCGACTATTGCCGAGCGGGCGACGGTAAGCCGAGTGTTGACGAATTGACAACGAAAATCAATCAGCAGCTGGCGCGTCGCGGTCAGGTGCAGGTAGAGGCGAGCGATCAGTCGGTGCTGAAATTTGAGCCGCTAATTCATCTGGTGACGGCGGCGTATGCTAAAAACGAAGATGGCGTGACATCGGGTTTATCGATAGCGCTGGTCGTCAATCAGGACGGTTCGGTGGATCTGCCGCGCGACCATTTTCTGAATGCAGAGCTGCTCGATTATTTCGATGAAAATCGCCCAGTTAATTGGCGTTCGGTCGAGCGTGATTTGCCGTCAAAGTTGTACGGTTACCACTTGGTAGCAGGTTCGGTGGAAGTGCAGGAGATTTTGCCGCGGGAATTGGGGGCGATATCGTTTTAGGCTTATTATGATAAATTAAGTAGAGAAATGACTGCGGAAAGTATTGCACCAATATCAATATCAATAGCTATAGTAGGAGGATTTCTTATTGAGGCGTTTTTTCAGCTGGTAAAATACAGAGACTCTCTTAATAGCAACAACCCTATATCGTATGTATCTTTCGTATCTAACTATCTATCGGTTCGGCAATTTGTTAGTTACGGACGCAGGAAATGGCTCAATTATTTTCTATTTCGAACGCTTCCGGTGGCTATTATAGTTCTTCTGGTGATATCTATAGAGCAACGTTATTTTAGGGTGAGTGAGCCTTGTATTTTTGCACTTATATCAACAATAACTTCACTAATTTTTAGAGATTCTCTGGGGGTATTTAAAAAGAAAAAGTTTATTAGCGAGAGATTAATTCATATTACCAATGTTTTATTGGTAATATGCACTGGGATTTCCATAGGACTTATAAGTAATGCGGTCAATTTGTCAATTATTGCACCAAGCAGTATCAATAGTTTGTTAGATAATTTATGGTCAAGTATGGCTGTAGCCATGCTGGTCCTTTTATATTTTCGCATAACCAACATGGGCAGTAGTCATGATGCTGCAGAAAATGAAAACAGTATAGCTTTTGCCAATTATGTCGTCAGGGCATTTCATGATATTTATAATAATTATCATGAATTTATAGATTTATTTTGCAAAGATGAGTCATGTAATAAGCTTCTTTTGTATTCTATATTAGTATACGAGGACATGAATAGGCCGCGAGTAATTCGGAAAATAGAGAGCGCTATAGTTACATTTCTCAAGTGTGAACTCACGGTTGGTATTGCACAGGTCAAATCTAAAAAGCCACTTACGGATATTGAAAGTATCAAGATTGCCGCTAGGATATTAAGAAACACTCGTGATTGTAATATGTATGATAATGCGGAAATAAAAAGGGTTGTTGGAGTGTATAATTCAGGAAAGGTATACGCTCAGACTATAGTTGAAATTATGAATATTATTCGTCAAGATTCTAGGATAGAAGATGTTAATAAGTTATGTCAATAAATGGCAAAATTAATCAATAGTACTAACCTTAAGCAGAGTTGATTAAATCATGAAAATCTCCGTCCATCTCAAACCCAGCTCTCGCCACCGTGAAGAAGTCGTCCCGAACGATGATGGTTCGCTGACGATTTATACCAAAGCGCCGGCCATTGAGGGGCGGGCAAACTCCGCAGCGGTGAAGCTATTGGCGAAGTATTTTGGTGTGGCGCCGTCGAAGGTAAAATTACTACGCGGCGTGGCTTCGAGATATAAGGTTTTTGAGGTAGATAATAAGGCAGAATAGCCGCTGCAACGAGTATCTGCAACATCTAGCTACGATTCTACGGATATCCAGCTCCCGCCGCCATATTGCCGAGTAGTCCCTGCACGGTTACAAACGAATAGCCCTGCTGCTTCAGTGCGCCGAGGATGCACGGTACGGCATTGACGGAAGTTTGGTGGATGTCGTGCATCAGGATGATAGCTCCAGGGTGGCTGCGCGCATGTATGCGCCGCAGCACATCGGCTCTCGCGGAGACTTTGCTGCCGATTAAGAAAAATGTCGCTTTAGCGCCATGCTGATCTAAAATATCCAGCAGCTGCGCGGTGTACGGACCTGGTCCGTCGTCAAACGTTAAAGCAATCACTTTACTACCAGAATCTGCAACTGTCGGCGCGGCGGGTGCTGGTTTTGGCTTTGGCTCGGGCGGTTTGGGGATATTAGCTAGTTTCCGGGCTGTTGGATTTTGTA
>ERZ773073.1295-NODE-1295-length-11980-cov-4.576688_pt1 | contig 11980 bp, 11 predicted proteins | sample MGYA00580616_ERZ773073 | MGnify/ENA primary metagenome ERZ773073 (study PRJEB29015, sample SAMEA2737960) | human oral metagenome | biome: human oral; feature: human-associated habitat; material: dental | place: China | collected 2131 ...
TTCAGCCGCCTCATCTCGCCCCATACTCTCTAACGCACCAGTTATCACAAACGATTTACCGACCAGTGAACCTGTCTTTTGCTCAAAACGGGGTACAACGCCGTTACTCGAAAACTTTTCAAGCAACTCTACGTTATCATCATCAGCAAACCACGCGACAATGCTCTCAGCAGCAACCCCACCCACGCCATCTACTGAACGTAACTCGTCGATAGTTGCTACCGACAAACGCTCCAGCGACATGAATCGATTCGCCAAATCTATAGCCGTTTGAATACCGACATGACGAATGCCGAGCCCAAATATAAACCTCTCGAGCGAAGGATTTTTGGCGTTAGCGATAGCACTAATCAGCTTTTCTGCCGAAATATCAGCAAACCTATCAAGCTTTAGTAGCTGTGATTTTTGTAGAGAATAAATATCAGCTAAATCCTGCACTAATCCAGCGTCAACCAAAGCCTCAACATTCTTCTCGCCTAGCGTGTCAATGTCAAGCGCCCCCTTACTGGCAAAATGCTGAAGAGCACGCTTTAATATTATCGGGCCAGTCAACCCCTTTACCCGATACACTACTTCATCATTTGGTCGCTCAAATTCAAGCTCCGGATACTGACGAGACAGCTCTGCTACATAATCAAATGGCAACGCTCCCGGAGGACGCAGTTCTAGCAAAACTTGTTGAACCTGCGGAATAATATCACCAGCTTTATAGATAATCACCGTATCACCAATACGAATATCCAGTCGAGCAATTTCGTCAGCATTATGCAAGCTAGCGTGCTGGACCGTTGTACCAGCGATCTGCACTGGGTCAAACACCGCAACCGGTGTCGCTGCGCCAGTTCGCCCAATCGAGATCACTATATCTTTAACAACGGTCGTCGCTTCTTCGGCAGCAAACTTATAAGCAACCGCCGCTCGCGGAGTCTTGCCAACCACACCAAGCTCGGCAAACTTCACACGGTCATTGACTTTGATCACAGCACCATCGGTATTAAATCTCAATCCATCACGAATTTCACCTAAGTGGTCAATGTATTCCATAACCTCATCAACACCTCGGACAACTTTTGTCAGCTTGCTAGTTGCAATGCCGAGTTCGCTCATCATCTGATACCCAAACGCGATCGTCGGTGTGTCGTCTAGGCTGTCTCGTATGATGTCGTATCCTACAAAATGCAATGGTCGGGCGGCAACGAGCGTAGGATCGAGCTGACGAATTGTTCCAGCCGCAAGATTGCGCGGATTTTTAAATAAAGGCTCACCCAAAGCTTCTCGCTCTTTGTTTAGACACATAAACTCATCTTTATACATAACGATTTCGCCACGAATTTCCGTTCGACCACGCAAAAAATGTGCAAATCGCTGATTTGGACGAAGTCTCAGAGGAACACTACTGATTGTACGAACATTCATCGTAACATCCTCACCCACTCTACTGTCACCACGCGTTACCGCCTGAACCAGTAGACCATCCTCATAGATTAGCGAACAGGCTAGTCCGTCCATCTTGATGTCGCACAGAAACTCATCGTCAACCGTAGGCAAAGTGCGACGCATACGCTCGACCCAAGCCACTACCTCCTCGCGGTTAAATACGTCCGCTAGACTAATCATCGGCGTACGATGTGTAACTTTGGTAAACTTATCAAGCGCCTTTCCAGCAACTCGCTGAGTTGGACTATCAGGCGTCACCAACTCAGGATACCGCTCCTCGAGTTGAGACAGCTCGTGCTTTAGACTATCCGCCGCCGCCTCACTCATCGTTGACTCATCAAGTACGTGGTAGTGATAGCGATAGTCGTTAATTACCTCTCGGAGTTTTGCTACTCGCTCCCGTGCATCAGCTAGGCTAAGCTGGCTTTGCATCATCATCAACAATTCTCCTGTATAACAAATAAACATATGCTGCAAACCAAACTACCGTTGCCGACGACATAAATGCGCCCACATAAGGCACAATTGGTACATTTTGGATCGCCGGTAGCGCTGACTTAATCACAGTATCAAGCAAAATTACCGGTATCATTACAATCATCCAGGCCGGTATAATTATTAGCGCTGCCCATAGCCATCGATATAGTATGCGTAGTCGTCGACCGATCACGAGATCGCTCGAGGCTTTGAGTGCACGAAGCGGATACATACCCGGCAAGGTAACGACAACCAGCGCGATCAAGGTGCTTGTTGCCCAATAAAACACCAGCACCGCGACCACAATTGCAAACAGCCAAAACAACATACTTCCGAATCCATTCTGCGCCAGCCCGACAGAAGTCAAACCCGCATGCATAAGAGCCACTAGGCCAACTGGCACCAGCTGGATAGTCAGTACAAACAAAACAACCACTGTCGCAATTACTGGCGACCCAGAGTTATACAGCCCGTCACGCAATCGCGGTTTACGCTTTAGCAAGAATTCCCTAAGCAACCAAACCGTAGACAGCCAAACAAACAAAAGAGTAATCCCGAGGTAAATCTGCTGATCGACCGATAAGTCGCTCGATCCAGTCAAAAACGCCGATACTGCCAGTAGACCCGCCTCACCAACTTTTCCCATGCCACCACTAAACAAGTCTTTACTAGAGTCTTTGAGTAGTGTATTGATCTGGCTATATGTTTCTTGACTCGTGATTCCACCGATCAGAATCAATATCGCCGCATATAATATAACGAGAAGCAAAAATGTCCGTTTGTGGATGCGGAGTGTGCGTAAAACCTGACGCGTAAATGCGACATAGCCTGGTAATTTGAGGCTTCGGACATAATCGCGTCGATAAGTTCGCCGAAAGCTTCTGTGCGGACGACGCGCCAAAAACTTTTTGTATCGATCAACGAGATTATTCCTCCGCCCCAAAAACCAGCCACATACCCGACGACAAATTGATTGTTTTTTTTGTGGTTTCTTCCCCTTTTTTGACATATCCCCAGTATACCAGCTCAGGTACTCAAGAGCCACGTCCAAGGTCAGCCGGTCGTCACCAATTTTACCGAGTCTTTAGGGCCAAATAAAAATGGCTAGTTGTTCGACACCTTAGAATCAGGCGTCAGTGACACTAGCCAAAGTCACTTTATGCACTATGGTATTTCAAGCTTACCATCTACTGAAAAAGAGGGTCAGTAAATGATATCCCCCACTGCTGGATAGCATCCACGTCAGCATAGTCACCGGGGAATATTCCCTCAAGTTGCCAGCCGTTACGCTGCATACAGTCAACTTGCCATGACTTAGGTGTGATATGGGTGTAAAGCTTACGCTCTATGCCTATCAGCCCCACCCGTAGATAGGTCAGAATTGCCTCCAGAGACTCATAGTATGTTGCAACAAGTGGCTCTATTTTGGTCAGCAGGCCGTCTTTTGGCAGCACGCCAACCACTCCGACGACATCGGAACCGCTCACTGCAACAAATAGGCACCTAGATTGCAAGCCCAGATCGCTCTCGGAAATTAGCTCATCAATCCATCGCCAGTCAACCCCACTGAAGGCTTCACCCATCTGGGATGCGATAAGCTCAAAGACTCTGTCGCTATGAGGCCAATCACCAAATGGCACCACTTCTACCCTGGACAAACTGACTTTCGCTTCGCCTAAAGGCTTGTGAAGCATAACCTCCTCAATGCCCAGTTTATACTGCTCTCTTGCCGTTCCAGCAACACAAAAACCCTTTCGGAGAAAGAATATTAGCGCTCTTTGATTTGGCTTAGCCACAGTGCAATACACCCGACTAGCACCAAGTCCTCTGGCAAATTCTTCAGCATACTCTAGTAGAGCACTACCAATGCCCAGCTTTTCGCGATACTCTTCGCTCACGATCAGTGGACCTATTTTTACTGATGACTGCACGAGTCGATTCTCAACAACTCTTACAAACCCAGCCGATCTACCGAAATACTCAGCAATAAATACTCGCTGTACGGGTGTCGTATCGACAAGGTAGTCAATTCCGCCCTGTACACTAGCGAACATATTCTTCGCTCGTGCGTATTGATTGCCAGAGTAGAAAGGTCCCAGGGTTCTCTTCATTATAGAAGAGACAAAGCTGAGATCATCTTGATTCGCCTCTCGAATCAAAATACCATTGATCAATGTACACCTTCCTGAATTGGTCACGCCCCCTTGACGCGACGGGATAGGACACTTAATATTATATCATCAAATAAGCTCGTATTCAACTCCAAGTACGCTGCCTACTCTCTGGTCGCCTAGTGGATAAAATTTTATTGAGCACTAGCCCAAACCATACTTGGTGCGCGGAGCGGGAGTCGAACCCGCACGCCTTGTGGGCCCCAGATTTTAAGTCTAGTATGTCTACCAGTTCCATCACCCGCGCGTATATTTCTAGTATACTAGAAATATGACACAAATTGTTATTATTCATGGCGGCGACAGTTTTTCCTCATATGATAAATACCTAAAAGACCTAAAAAATAGACAGCTCGACGTCGATCAGCTACGACCCAACAAGCGCTGGAAGGACACGGTTATCGCAGCCTTTCCAGGGGCCGACATCTTGATCCCTACCATGCCAAATAGCGCTAACGCCCAATATGACGAATGGGTAATTTGGTTTGAGAAAATTATCCCCTATTTCAGTGATGACGTACGACTTATCGGACACAGCCTGGGTGCAATGTTTCTCGCAAAATATCTTCACGAAAACCCTCTCAAAAAACCAGTCCACCAGCTGATACTGCTCGCCGCTGGCTATAACGACAGCACCGAAGACTACGGCAGTTTTATGATTACATCAGCAAAAGGTATCGAAAAAAGCGCCGACGAAGTCCACCTACTCCATAGTCGAGACGACTTCATCGTGCCCTACTCCGAGCTCGCCAAGTTTGAGGCCGACATACCGACCGCTCATGTTCACACATTTGACAATAAAAATCATTTTCTCGACGCAGACTTCCCCGAGCTGATTGCACTACTAAAACAAAAATAACCTCGAATTTTCAAGGTTATTTCATGGAGGCACGTACGAGAGTCGAACTCGTCTAAAAGGTTTTGCAGACCTCTGCGTAACCGCTCCGCCAACGCGCCACGCTTCATATATTATAGCAAATACCAGAGGCTCTTGACCGAATTTTATATTTGCTAAAGTTTCTATATAGACCGCGCCGTACCTACACGAACTAAAAATCCAAGCCAACGCTTGGATATCTAGCTTGGTGCAACAGAAGCGACTAGTTTTGAACTCATCAGTAGCATAGCGGAGTGGCTGTTTGAAAACCACGAACCAGACTTGTTTAAGCTGCCGCATATAACTATAAAACAGAGGTCACGACAGATGGAAGAGGCTGTTTATAATTATTAGTTTTATCTATAACTAAAGAGATTTGAACTTTACTCAATATACGACTATTGACAATATCTATAATGAGCGTTATAATACTCATTGATATCGTCTGGTATCGCTCGTGGCTTATCCAAGCCAAACTACCAAGAAAGAGGTGAAGTCCCATGTTTGGTGACGGATACTTCGACGGCCAGGAAATCAAGGTCGTCTACGGTGCGACAGGACGTCGTGACCGATTCGAGTTCTACTACGGTGGACTCGGTGGCCCCGATGGACCTGGTCACGGACACGTCGTTTCGAACGACGGAGAGAACATCCACTACTGGCGTGAGCCGAATGCGACGTTCCCTGTTATCGACGACAGGTGGAGCACCGAGCAGCTCAGCAAGCACGGGCTCTAACCCTCAAGACCTGGACAAGTCTTTAAACTGTCCTCTTTTCATTTCTAACTTTATCAACCAGACCTGAAAGTCGTGCCCATAAACTATCGACGTACTCATCCTCATTCATGTTATCATCGGGTTGGCCTGGTGCTTCCAAGGCCCCAAACTCATATCTTATATCCTTTATTCTTTCATCAATCTTTACGTCGCTCGATATGCCATATGTAGTGTCAAAAGAAAACCTAGCAATCTCGTTAGAGCTGGCTTTGTGTAAAGTTCTGTAATTAAGCATTTCTTTGTAGAAATCTAAGACTCCCTCATTTGTAGATAGGTCTGCTTTTTCGTATATTTGCTGCATCTTATAGTTATTATACCAATAACGAGATGTATTTTATATTTATATCTTGTCTAGTTTTAATTCGCCCGACTCAATACGCTTTATCTGAGCTAATGCGGCGGCCAAATACTTTATTTCGTCAGTCTCTTCTTTTTCAGCTATTGTCTTATCTATGTCTTTTGTTGTGCGAAAAATCGTACCAGTAGCCCGTCTATCACTCCCTAATGCAACAAACATATTTTTACGCACTGCAACATCATTCATCCCGTGTAAAAGCATAGCCTTGGGAGTAAGTCGTCCAGCTGCAATCCTAGCCGCTGCGACCCTGTTATCTTCACCAGCTTCTATAAAACCACTTTCAGCAATAAGTGGTAGACCTGTACTCTCATCACAGAGCACTTGCGTTACGTCGTTAATTATAAAAATATCCACCTCATCATGAGAAAGGTTTTGCTTAATAACATACCCTAGTGGGTAGGTACCTTGAAGTTCCGATGAAGTATTAGAGCTATAAACATCAACAAGAACATCCTTACCTATGAAATACCCCTTAATGCTGCTTTCTGGATAATCCAAAACTATTCCTGTATATTTCCACCCAAACTGATTAATCGAGTGCCCACCCGTGCCACCCCAAGACATTCCTGCGACCCTATTTACGCCTATCAAACCTGTACTCATAAAATCATAGTGTCGGCCGCTTGGCAGTGAGGATGAGTTGTCTAGATTATATAGTCCTTTGAGAATATCGAGCGTGTGCATATTCATATTATTCGTAACATGAACCATATCAAAGAACTTTTCGTAAGAGATAAAGTCATCAATGAGTGCTTTTGCTAATTTACCGACAGCTGCGGACTTTAGTTTGTCGTCATGGCTGTTAATTGAAAGGATTATCCTTTCCCATAGACGACTGTTCCGCTTCTTGCCCAACTTCTTCTTGAGCTTTTCAACTTTAGACTGGTCAATCTCGCTATTGTATAGAAACTCATTTACCTTTACCCCAAAAGCAATATCCTGAATTGTTTTTGGTAACGTGAGTAGAGCAATCATTACTTTCACGATTGGAAGCCCCTCGGACACACTTTCAAGAGCGGGTATATATGGCTTAAATTGTTCAATGGCCTGGTCAACACCCCACTGGTCTAAGTCTACGGCCAAATCAACATATTTATCGAGGCTATCGTTTTGAGTCATACGACCAGTATACCGTGCTTAGTTTACTTTAAGTACTTAGCCGCTTGTTCTTCGCCCAACTGCTCGATAATATCTTTGTCGATAAAATGCTCTGGTAGGGTCGGTATCACAAAACCTTTGATAATATGCGATTCATTGTCCGTGGTAATGGTCGTACCATTCTCTGTTCTATGCCCGTATACAAAATACAGCAAACTATCAAACTCTTTCGAGTTTACTTTGAGTCTACCGTTACCCTCTCTATCTTCGATAAAGGCATTAGCTAATCGTTCGCTTACAGCAACGTCACCAATTTTTGCTTCGAGATTGGCAACGATATTCTCATCATTTATCTGCATTAAAAACTCGCCAACAGTCATATCAGAGAGCATCTTTTCGAGCTTTGCACGAGGCGTATTTTCTTTTTTCCACGAGCCGCTATTACGACGTTCGGGGTTTGTATGGAAACCAGTTTTCGGCGTATTGCCCGCAGCAAATCTGCCCCGCTCATCACGCCCCTCGACCGCTTGCTTTGTAGCGGCAGCCTCTCTGTTGTCTGTGTTGCCATTCATACTACTATTTTACTGCTAGTATGCGCGAAAAGGCTGGGTGTTTTTACAAGCCGTAAGCCTGATTGCATTGCTCAATAGCACGGCTTCGATACTGGCCGCTTAATTTCATAGCGTCGTTTACGCATTTTGTATAGCCAGCCGTTGCTGGGTCTTGGTTGCTACCGCCACTTGAGCCTGACGATGAACCACCACTCGTACTACTTGGTGGGGTAGAGGGTGCTGCTGGCGGAGTACTCGTGCTACCTACACTACTCGACGATGAATTGCTAAACGAGCTGTGTGCTGCGTAGTATTTATCTGAACACGCTAAGTACTCGCTCTCGCTTAATGAGTAGTCGCAACCAGTGACGCTATTCTTACTAGATGACGAGCTGCCGCTGGTCGATGAGGTGTAAGCACTCTTATAATCACCAGATGAGTTGAGGGCGTTATCTCGTGCATATTCTATCGAGCTGCGCGATACTGCGCCGTTTGCGTCGGGGTATTTGTCGTAACACGCCAGCTGCGCGTCGTAGCCAGATATGAGCTTCGGGTAGAAGTTTGCGTCGGACGTGTCGGGAGTCAGATTTTTAGTGGCCGCGTCTGCGATACACTGCGATAATTTGGTGTCGCTATCATCGACTCGCTGTGCGGTATTTGCCGTATAATCCTTATCTGCGTTGTTTTTCGTATCTGTTCCGCCAAAATAAGCAACCGCACCCCACGCGACACCCATAAGTGCAATCACCACTACTAGAGCTTTTAGCGCGGGCTTAAACTTATCAAACTTGCTATCTTCAAAGCCAGAGGCAAAATCATTATCGAATACTAGGACGCCTTTATATGAACAATGGGCAAGAAACTACAACGAGCAAAACCATTCCATTATGAGCCAACAAAGCCCCTGAGATATGTACTCTATGCACGGAAATCATCAGAAGGTGAAGACGCACAGGAAAAGTCTATACCCGACCAGATACAGTATTGTGAAGAATACGCAGAACGTACAGAGCTGCTCGTCGTAAAGACTATTGAGGAGAAAAAGTCTGCTAAGTTATCTGGTAGGCGTGAGAAGTTTACTCAGATATTAGAAGACATCGCCAATGATAAGTACGACGGCATACTAACCTATCACCCCGACAGGCTGGCGAGAAACTCACTCGAGAGCGGTATGATAGTCGATATGCTCGACAGCGGTGTAATCAAAGACTTAAAGTTTCCGACACTGCATTTTACGAATGACGCGAGCGGCAAGCTGCTACTGAACGTCTTGTTTGCTATGTCTAAGCAATACTCTGAGCACTTGAGCAAGAGCGTTACGCGCGGTGTCACTACGAACTTCGAGCAGGGCAAGTCATCAGCCTACAAATGGGGCTATAACCGTGATGAAGTAACTGGCCGCTATGAGCCCGACAACAACTTTGAACTCATCAAGAGTGGCTGGCAAATGCGGCTCGAGGGATACACACAGCAAGAGGTAGTCGATTTCTGGCTAGAAAATGATGTACACCGTATGACAAAAATAACTCGTAAGAATAAACGCATCTGCAAAATCACAATCAGCAAACAAATGGCCTCGAATATCTTTGCCGGCCCTTTTTACTTCGGTATCCTCATTCAGAACGAACAAGAGGTAGACTTGAGAAAAATATCAGACTTTACACCTATGATTGATGAGGAAACATATAACGCCGTACAGGCAATGGGTCGCAAGAAAGCCAGAGTCCCAATTTACAGCGAGAAAAAGACTTTTTATCCATTCCGCGATATGGTATTTTGCAGCGTCTGTAACAGCGACACCTCAATGCGTGTAGGTAAAAATAAGTCGTCAGACGGCACATATGGCCTCACATACCGTTGCGACACCAAAGGTTGCACGAGAGATATTAAAAGTGTACGCGCAAAGTATTTTCTCAATGACCTCTACGATAAGCTCGATATGATGAAACTAACCGACGAAGAGTACGGCGAGTACAGCAAGGAGATTGACAGCCATACCGATAACAACCTTATCAAGATACGGACTGAGAAGCGTAGCCTTGAGGGCAAAAGAAAGCACCTGCAAGCTAGTGTAGACAAACTGTCGCGTCAATATGCCGCCCTACCAGAGAGTACACCCGAAACTGTACGAGCAAGACTCATACAGGACATCGAAGAGCTGCAATCATCGGTTGTCGATATTGAAAGCGATATAGAAAAGCTCAAAAAGAAAATAGCAAATCCTGCACGAATAAAACTATCTAAGGAAGAGTTTTTGAACTTGATAAATATGGCTGGTGACAAGATGAGGGCAGGTACGCCAGTAGAAAAAGATATTTTAGCCCGAAAACTACTTTTGAACATACGCCTAGATAACGAAAGAGCCCCTTCCTACCTCTGGAAAGAGCCCTTTGCTACATTGCTTGAAATCAAGCAAATCAATTCTGGTGCACTGAAGAAGACTTGAACTTCCACGGCCGCAATGGCCACTAGCCCCTCAAGCTAGCGCGTCTACCAATTCCGCCACCAGTGCATGTCAGTAGTAAATGTACCAGGTAATTATACCTTATGTTACGGAGTTTTGTAAACATTCTCTGACTGGACAGTCCACTGCGTCACATTCGCATAACGATCAACGCCCGTAACAAGAGTCGAGTGAGGTAACACCGAATCAACGTTACCATTGACGGCATACTCAACAACGGGCTGATACAACGCGATCGCAGGCACATCGTCAAGCCATTGCTTCACAAATTGCTTGTATTTTGTGTTGCGCAATTCTGGCTCAAGTCGAGACCGCGCGCTAGCTAAATTGGTGTCAGCAACCTGATTCATATAATTTGATAGGTTGCGTCCTATGGTAGTCGCCTGAGACGAATGCCAATAAGCAAACACATCAGGATCCGCACCGATCACTAACTCATAAAGCAAAACATCAAAATTTCGACCCTGAAGGGTATTCTGAACAAAACTCGAGGCCGCATTTGAGGTATCAACAATATTTTCCTCTACTTTAATCCCAAGCTTACGCCACTGCTCCTGAACCAGCCTAAGTACTACGTCGTACTCTCGGTCTTTCGTGGTTGTAATCGTGAGAGTAAGTTTTTGATCGCCTTTTACTCTATATTCACCAGACATTTTCCAGCCGGCCTCGTCGAGTATTGCCGTAGCTTTTTTGATATCTGGAGCGGGCGCAACTGGAATATCATTGCCAAAAAGTTGACCAGGCAACAGAGGCGAGTCAAGTGCCCCGACTCCGCCGCCAAGCCCCGTCCTTACGGCCTTAGTATCGGTACCGATCTGAAGAGCCTTTCGAACCGCTTTGTCCTGAAGGATTGGCTGTTGCGTATTGAGAATTATATAGACACCACTGGCAAGCTTTTGCGGGATAATCTTGGTCTGCGAATTCTTGACTTGCCGAACAGCTGAAACACTGACATCAGCAGCCCCGCTCACCTCACCAACATTAATTGCCCTGATAAGCGACTTCTCGTCCGGATACGCGTGCATCTCAAACCTATCCAACTTTGGCTTACCTCCGTAATATTGACCGTTAGCCGAAAGGTGAACAACGCGATACTTGCTCACCGCATCCGCCTCTTGTAGCCTCCTAAACTGGAATGGCCCACTCCCGACAGGCGACCGACTATAAGCACTTTCACGAATTGCCGATGGAGCAGTGTCTTTTAGAAGGTGTCGTGGCACGACCGGAAACGTGAGAGCATGCGGGAAAGACGCATATGGTGCAGGAAGTGTAAACTCAACAGTTCGCTTATCAATCGAACGAACCGAAGCATCAAGCCAAGTCAAGCGAAGAGAAGTGTTTGCGCGAGTCGCCGAGTTTTTGATCAAGTTAATTGTAAAGACAACGTCCTCGGCAGTAAGCGTTTTACCATCATGCCACTTAACACCATCACGAATTGTCACGGTATACACCTTGTGAGAATCATCGATTTTCATACCTGTCGCCAGGTCCTGATGCAACTCACCTCTTGTGTCGTAATTATAAAGCGATGAAAACATCAGTCGAGCGACGGAAGCCTCGGTGCTGGTAGAAGCGAACAGCGGATTTATAGAATTAACCTGGCCTAGCGAGCCCTCAGAATAAGTACCGCCCTCGCCTCGAGCACTTGCAATGTAGTTCTGCTGTCCAAAATACAACTGTACACCAAGGCCAGCAATCAGTAGGCCGACGAGAGATAACCATATAGCTACCTCACGAGCAACCAAACGGATGTTATCAATTCGACGTGTAA
>ERZ773073.1309-NODE-1309-length-11916-cov-12.654498_pt1 | contig 11916 bp, 15 predicted proteins | sample MGYA00580616_ERZ773073 | MGnify/ENA primary metagenome ERZ773073 (study PRJEB29015, sample SAMEA2737960) | human oral metagenome | biome: human oral; feature: human-associated habitat; material: dental | place: China | collected 2131 ...
CGCGCGCAGGTAAATGATCCGAGCGTGCGTTGGGATGTTGTTAATAGCGTTGGTGCGATGACGATTTCTCGGTTTGACGAGCAGACGGGTACGTTGGCGCGACGTGCGGCGCAGGAATTTATTGATAAGCAGGTCAAGGGTGTCGTTCTTGATTTGCGTGATAATGGCGGCGGGTATTTAACAGCGGCGCAGGCACTTGCCAGCGTGTGGCTGAACGATCAGGTTGTCGTGACGGAGAAGACTGGTGGTAAAGTGGTTGATACGGTGAAAACAGAGCGGCATGCGTTGCTTGGCGATATGAAAACGGTTGTTTTAACGAATGGCAATACGGCTAGTGCGAGTGAAATCGTTGCGGGCGCGCTGCAGGAGTACGGTAAGGCGACGTTGATTGGTGAGAAAACATACGGCAAAGGCACAGTACAGAAAATCGTTAATCTGTCGGACGGGCGTATCCTCAAAGTAACGACGGCGCGCTGGTATACGCCAAAAGGTAAAAATATCACGAAAGAAGGTATCACACCGGATAAGACGATTCATATTACGAAGGACGACGCAAATGCTGGAAAAGATACGCAAATGGAGGCAGCTCAGTCGGTATTGGCGTCATAGCACTTGTGCTTATGCTGAACCTGGTATATTATAAAAGCAGGTATGGAAGCAGTGAAGAAAAAGATTTTGTTGGTTGAAGATGATGCGTCGCTCGCTGCGGTGTATCGCGCCCGGCTTGAACTTGAGGGATTTGACATTAAAGAAGTGCATAATGGCGAGGACGCACTGTCGGCAGCAGTATCATACCGCCCTGATCTGATATTGCTCGACGTGATGATGCCGAAGATCAGTGGGTTTGACGTGCTTGATATCCTTCGCAACACGCCAGATACGACAAATGTCCGCGTTATCATGCTAACGGCGCTCAGCCAGCCAAAAGATAAGGAGCGGGCAGAACAACTCGGTGCAGACGACTACCTTGTGAAGTCGCAGGTTGTGATTGGCGATGTAGTTGAACGAGTGCGCCACCATTTGGGCATGATGAACGATTAGCCACGTTCTTGCGTCACAGTGCCGATAAGTACCCGTAGCAGTGCTACGGCTTCTTGTATTATCAGTCATAAATAAAGCCCCTACGTCTTGAAGAGGGCTTTATTCTGATCCATATAGTAATTTATTATTGAACCACTACTTGCGTACGCGGATGTGTTCGTCCAGTGAACGATCGTTTCCTAACTTTGACGAAGCTGACAAAGCCGTCTTTAGCGGCATGAATAGTGAAGTTACGGCTCATATACGTGCCCTTGCCGGCAATTTTTGTTGCGCCGGTCTGACGAACGAGCACTGCGCCTGCGTGGACTCTCTGTCCACCGAATCGCTTGACGCCTAGGCGTGCGCCCGCGTTGTTGTGGTTATTCTTGCTTGAGCCTCCCGCTTTAACGTGTGACATACGACTCCTTTACGTACTAATAAAATATAAAACAATCTGCTCTATTGTACACCGCTTATTAGCTGCCGTCAATAGGGGAAGCTGCTGTAGGCGAGATTAAAGAAGCGACTGTTATCGTATCAGCATTACATACTTTCTGTGCTTGGGCTTTTCGTAAGAATAAGGATTTCGCGGGCGACAACTTGGTTCTCGCGGTAATACAAGAGTTGCTCGGGGCGAATGTGGCGTAAGAGAACGCGTTGATACCCGAGATCTGCGAGATGCTTGATAAGCGGCAGATGAGTGAAATGGCCATCACGATTGCGCCAGGCGGGCACGGCGAGTACGAGCGGCGTCGCATTGCTGAGTTGTGAATGAATATTACGTAAAAATGCGGTGATGATATGATTGCAATTGCCGGCGACTTCGCGCAGCTTTTCGGGGCGAGGTGGCGCAGAGAACGGCTGCCCTAGGTAGGATTCGCAGACGACAGCGTTGATAGCGCGTGACGATTTCCACTGAAAAGTGGTAGCGTCTGCTTGCTGTAGGGCGATAACTTCGCCCGTTGTTCGGAATTTTTGGCGTAGCCATGATAGATTCTCGGTCGTGTAATCAATCATTTTTTGGCTCAGATCGGTGCCGATAACAGAATAGCCATTGAGGAGCGCTTCTTGCAATACGGTACCCGTACCGCAGAAGGGATCGAGAATGCAGAGCTTGGATGTGCTTTCTGCTGCTGAATCATTGAATTTTCCAGGTAGCCCTGTAAAATTCACCATCATCCGCGCTAGCTTTGGCGGTAGCATACCGACAAATGCATCAGTACGTGGTCGTGCTTGGTCGCGGGCGGCAAGGGCAGAAATGTTCTGCGCACCGATGCTCTCCGCAATGATGACGCGTCCAGATGTGTTGCGTACGATAAGCAACTCAACTTTATGTGGCGACAGACCAAGCTTGTTGTGATGCGACGTGGCAGTGTTAAGGGCTGGCTCTGCATTTGGAATGAGCCGCAGGCTAACATCGCATTGCTGCAGCTGTTTTTTTAACAGAAGTCCGGTTTTCTGTATGTCGCGTGGTGAAATACGAAAACCGTACGCGCTTATGCCAAGTGTTATTTTGTGTGGTATGTCGTACCATTGCTTAGCGTAATGGTCTACAATTGTGCGGCTTATTGTCTGCCAATTGCCATTCGTTTGTAAGATAACGCGCCCAGCTTTTAGACTGCCGCCCAAACGGTTAAAATCAAACACATCCGATTCTATAAGCATTGCACTATCAGAAAACCAGCGCGTATGATTGCCGCCGTACAAACGTTCTAGCTCGGTGGCGCCGAGTGCCGGCTGGCGGCCTAATATCGCGATAAACATAGTGTTATTATACACTGTGCGCCGAATAGCTCGTGGTATAATGATGAACGATGACGTCGAAAAAAACCGTAGGGGCAATGAAGTCGCCGCGTGCTATCTTGAGTATCGCGACAGTGGCAGTTCTAGGTATAATTGTCTATGCGTCGCGCCACGAGTTGCAAAAAGCTTGGGAGCTATTTGGGCAGGCAGATGTGCTGCTGCTATTATTGCTTGTGCCGTTTCAAATCGTGGTGTATTTTTCGGGCGGCGAGATGATCTTTTCGTACTTACGTGATAAGCGCGATATCCATCACGTATCGCGGTTTGAGCAAACACGGATTTCGCTTGAGCTTAATCTTGTCAATCATATTTTTCCATCGGGCGGCGTGAGTGGTATCTCGTACGCGACATGGCGCATGCACAAATTAGGCGTTAGTACGTCTCGTTCGACATTCGCGCAGGTCGTGCGCTATGTAACGGGGTTTTTGGCATTGGTTTGCTTACTGGTTTTATCGGTGGTGTTCTTGGCGTTTGACGGTCATGTGAACCGCTATATTGTGGCGTCAAGTTTCGTGCTCGTGTTGGTTGTCGTGGCTTTAACATTTGGAATTGTATATGTTTTTTCGTCGAAGCCTCGTATGCGGGCAACAGCGGCGAATATAACGCGCTGCGTAAATCGTACCGTGCGGCTCGCGACGCTTGGTAGAAAGCGGCGGTTGTTAAAGTTTGAGAATGTTGAGCAGTTCTTCGCTGAAATGCAAAGTGATTTTCAGGATATGTGGAATCGCCCGCGGTTACTCGCAAAGCCGTTTTTGTGGGGCATTGTCTACACTCTCTTTGATGCAGGCATGTTCTTCCTGGCGTTTTTGGCGCTGGGTACGCCGATCAATCCGGCGATCTTGATGGTTGGATACGGCGTAGCATCGCTTGCGAGCGTCGTTGCGTTTACGCCGGGTGGTGCGGGTGTGTATGAACTGATTATGATTTTTTTCTTAAGTATGGCGGGCGTGCGTTCAGATGCAGCAATTGCAGGTATCGTACTGACGCGCGTTATTTTGCTAGCGGGAACGATTCTGTTTGGGTATATATTTTACCAGCATGCACTTATCAAATACGGAAAACCGCATGACACCGCGATTCAGCGTTAGCGACTTTTTAGCGGTTGTCAACCAGTCGCTTGAGGTGGCGTTTAGTGCTGTTGAGATAGAAGGTGAAGTCGCGAGTTTCAAGGTAAATCAAAACAAGTGGGTATTTTTCGACCTGAAGGATGAGAATGGCAGCGTGGGCTGCTTTATGTCGGTGTACGGCTTACGTACGCCGATAGCGGACGGTATGAAGTTGATTGTGCGTGCTTTGCCGAAAGTGACAGCGTGGGGAAAATTTAGCGTGACGGTGCAGTCGTATCACCCGAGCGGCGAGGGCAGCTTGCGTAAAGGATTTGAACTGCTGCGTACGAAGCTTGATAAAGAGGGATTGTTTACGCCGGAGCGTAAGCGCGTATTGCCGGCTATTCCGGCGCATATTGGCGTGATCTCAAGCACGCAGGCGGCTGGCTACACGGATTTTATCACAATTTTAAACGAGCGCTGGGGCGGCATGCGGGTTGATGTCGCACACGTGCAAGTGCAAGGCGAAGCGGCAGCCGACCAAATTATCGCGGCGATTCGTTATTTTAACGAGTCGGAGCATCCGCCCGAAGTGCTTGCGATTTTGCGCGGCGGCGGAAGTGCCGACGATCTAGGCGCGTTTAACGACGAGCTGCTTGTACGTGCGATTGCATCAAGTCGAATCCCGACACTGGTTGGCGTGGGGCACGAAATTGACACGACGCTCGCTGATCTAGCAGCTGATGTGCGTGCTGCTACGCCGAGTAATGCAGCACAAATTATCGTGCCGGATAAACGCGAATATATCGCAGTGACACATCATCAAGTATCAAGGATTATAGCGCAGTTTGACAGTAACATTGATATAACACGGCAGGAAACGAGACGTCTGCTGGCGCGCAGCCTTGAGGCGGCTGAACAGAGAATTGACATGTCGTTGAATCAGACTGAACAACAGCGCCGCATGCTTGCCGCCTACGATCCGCGAGCGGTGTTAGCGCGCGGTTATGCGATTGTACGCGGCGCGGCGCGTGTCGGCAGCGAAATTACGATTCAGCAGAGTAAACAAACGATAACAGCGGAGGTGACGCATGTCGCAGCAAACGAATAAATCGGTATCAGAAAAAATGGCGCAGCTTGGCGAATTGGTCGCGTGGTTTGAAAGTGATGAGTTCACGCTTGAAGACGCGATTGATAAATTCCGCGAAGCAGAAGAATTAGCGAAATCAATTGAAAACGACCTAAAAAATATCAAAAATGATATAAACGTTATAAAAAAACGATTCGACGAGGTATAAGCGCGTCGTGTCGTGGCTACTCTTTGCAATTCTTGCTATTGCTATCCTGGTTGGGTTTAGTGCATTTACAGGAGCGCCGTATGTGCCATCTCATCGGCGTGATGTCGCGCGGGCGTTTCGCGAGCTGTACTCGCTAGACGCAAATGACGTTTTAGTTGATATTGGTTCGGGCGATGGTGTTGTATTGCGCCAGGCGAGCGAGTGCGGCGCGCGGGCGGTCGGCTACGAAATTCATCCGCTGCTCGTTTTACTCTCGCGGTGGTTGTCGCGCGGCGATGTCCGCGTGACAGTGTACTTTGCAAATTTCTGGCGCGTTGATTTGCCAAATGACACGACTGCCGTATATGTGTTTGGCGATAACCGCGACATGTCGCGCATAGTGCGGTATATTGAGGCGCAAGCGGCGAAAATCGGTCGTCCATTGCACCTCATTAGTTATGGATTTCAGGCGAATGGCTATAAGGCGGCGAAATCAGTCGGTGCGCATCATTTATATATCATTAACCCTTTGCATAAATAGCCGCGACCACGTATAATCATAACCATGAAGACACGACGAAACAGTGAAAAAGGAGCGATCAAGGGTAGTATTGTTGCTATCGTGGTGCTGGTGATTTTAGTAATCGGGTTTGGCGCGTTTAGCGTGTGGGCATATTTGCAGTATATGGATCAGAAAAAAGATGTTGATGGCAAGATTGATGTCGCAACCGCTGAAGCAGTCAAGAAGAATAGCGAGGAAATGCAGGCGAAGTTTGAGGCGGCGGAGAAAGAGCCGAAGCGCCAGTTTGCCGGACCGTCTGACTATGGCAGCTTAACGTTTGATTATCCAAAAACTTGGAGCGCGTATCAAGCAACCGACATCAGCAAGGGCGGCGGCGTGACGTATGAGGCGTATCTGAATCCAGTACTTGTACCGCCGATCACGCAGACGTCGAAATTTGCGCTGCGTATTACGATTGAGCAAAAGACATACGACCAATCGGTGGCGCAATACGATCCATATGTTAAGCGCGGCGATTTGAAATCAAGCGCATATAGCGACGGTAAGCGTACAGGCGTGAAGCTCGTTGGTAACTTTACAAAAGATATTTATGGTACGGCAATTCTGCTGAAAATGCGCGACCGCACCTTGACGATTCGCACTGACGGCGATGTATTTACCGAAGATTACGAAGCACTTCTTAAGACAGTGAAGTTCAACGAATAAACAAATGCGCTTACGCTAGAGCTGATGCTTACCCGCGTGCTACACTAGAAGTACGATGCAGGAGGGTAGACCGCAAGAGCCGTTTCGGCTGCCTCTAGTGGCAGCAGCGGCGCATGAGTTAAAAGCGCCGTTGGCACTTGTGCGGCAGCTGTCGTTAGCGCTTGAGACGGGCGGTTATACTGATACGGAGCGGGCGGTTTTGCAGCGGCGCATTACGTTGACGACTGAACGTGCCTTGCGGCTAACAACAGATTTAACGCGCGCTGAACGGCTTGACGATGGACTATCTAAAGTCGAGCCGCTTAATCCGATTGTGCTATGCGAAGAGGTGGCGGATGAATTATCGCCGCTCTATACAGCGCACAACCGGACGATCGGTGTAAAATCACGTAGGCGGCAGTTGTTAGGACTTGCAAACCGCGAGCTGTTGCGGCGTATTCTGCTTAATTTTACCGATAACGCGCTTCATTATAGTCGTGATGCGCCGGTGTATATTTCGGCGCAGCAGCGCCAGCGCGGTACTGTAATCCGGCTCGGCGTGCGCGACTATGGACCGGCAGTGCCGGCGAACGTATGGCAGCGACTGATGCAGAATTTAGGCCAACCGCAGCCGCTGCACAACCGTCCGGCAAGCAGCGGACTTGGTATAGTAGTGGCGCATGAATTTGCAGCAGCGATGGGGGCGTCAATTGGCGCGGTGCGCCATCGCGATGGCGCAACATTTTACGTTGATATCATGACGTCGACGCAGTTGAGGTTGCTATGAAACGCGTACTAATTGTTGATGATGATCGGTGGTTTGCCGAGCTATTAGCAAAACAGCTGCGGGGCATAAACGTTGATGTGCAAATTGTGGCGCATGCGCTTGAGGCAATGGCAGCGATAGACGAGCATCCGCCTGCTGCTATTATCCTTGATATTTTCATGCCCGGTCCGAATGGGTTTGTGCTGCTACAAGAATTGCAGTCGCATAGTGATTTGGCGCAGATTCCAGTGATTATTTGTACAGCAAGCACAAGCGAACTGCGGATGGAGGACGCGGCGGCATACGGAGTGCACCAGATTCTTGATAAATCGACAATGACGCCGCAGTCGGCTGTTGCGGCAGTGCGAAAGGTATTAGTATGAGCGCAGAGCGAACGCAGGCAATCGTGTTGCGACGTACAAACTTCGGTGAAGCGGATCGGATCTTGACGCTGTTGACGCCGCTTGGGCAGCGAGGCGCGATGGCGCGCGGTGTTCGGCGCGAGAAAAGTAAGTTGGCGGGCGGCATTGAACTATTTGGCGTGAGCGATGTTGTGTTGCAACAGGGGAAGAGTGATCTCGCGACATTAACATCAGCACGCCTTATTCATTTTTATCGGAATGTTTTAGCGGATTATGATCGGCTGCAATTTGGCTATGAGGTAATTAAATCTGTTGAGCGGGCGAGTCGCGATGTTGACGAGCCGGAGTGGTTCAACGTTGTACAATCGGTCTTTGTGGGGCTTGACACGATGTCGGTGCAGCTGCAGTTGACGCAAGTATGGTTCTACATTCATTATGCGAGCTTGACGGGGTACGATTTAAGTTTTTCGCGCGATATAACAGGCGCACCGCTCAATCCAGAGCGCACCTATATGTATGATATTAGCGAACGCGGACTGCGGCCGAGTGCGCAGGGTGATATCTCGGCTGATCATATTAAATTTTTACGCTTAGTGGCAAACAAGCCGCTATCGGCTGTGGCGCAAATTGGCGGTGTGGAACGAATTTTACCAGACTGCTGGCTGCTAGCGCGGCAGCATGCTGGCGTGTAGCTTCTCGCTGAGCCATGGTATAATTAGCGGTAGTTATGGGAAAGCAGATCAAGAACGAGAAGATGGAAACTTTAGTAAGCTTATGTAAACGCCGTGGTTTTATTTACCAGGGCTCGGATGTTTATGGCGGCTTGAGCGGCACATGGGATTACGGTCCGCTTGGCGTAGCGCTGAAGCGGAATATTATGCAGTTGTGGTGGCGGCACTTTGTCGATGAGCGCGATGACATGTATGGTGTTGATGCGGCAATTTTGATGAATCAGAAGGTGTGGCAGGCGAGCGGGCATGTTGATACGTTCGTTGATCCGCTGTGCGAGGATACGGTGAATCACCGGCGCTATCGGACAGACCATATTTTGAAAGATAATGGCGTTGATGCTGATGGTATGACAATGCAGCAGATGGACGCGGCGATTCGCGAAAAGGGAATTGTAAGCCCGGATGGCAATCCACTAAGTAACTCGCGGACGTTTAATATGATGTTTGAAACTACGATAGGTCCTGGTGCTTCTATAAATTACCAAGATACCTTACAGAACGGACTGGAATTGATAAAGAAGACTGATTTGTTAACGGATCAATTAGGCATACTAAACAAAGAAAAGATAAAAACAGAATACATTGACCTGCTAAATGAATACATCAATCAGATCTATCAGTATTTTATAGAAAAAGAAAAAGACACTGTATACCTTCGTCCTGAAACCGCTCAAGGTATTTTCACTAATTTTAAAAATGTCGTTGATACTTTTTATCCTAATTTGCCGTTTGGTATTGCTCAGCAGGGCAAGGCATTTCGTAATGAAATTGCACCGCGCGATTTTATTTTCCGCAGCCGTGAGTTTGAACAGATGGAGATTGAATACTTTGTTGATCCAGAGCGTTGGCAGGAGGCGTTTGATGAACTACTTACAGCGACACATGCGTTTTTGGCAGAACTGGGCTTGAAACCAGAGCATGTCCACGAGCTGGACGTGCCGGCGGAGGATCGGGCGCACTACAGTAAAAAGACGATTGACATCGAATATGACTATCCAATTGGTCGCGAAGAGTTGATGGGAATTGCGTACCGGACCGATTTTGACCTGATGAACATCCAGCGCGCCAGTGGCAAGAGCATGGAATACACCGTCAAGGGGACGAACACAAAATTTGTTCCGCACGTCATCGAGCCGTCGTTTGGTGTGGAGCGGGCGCTGATGGCGGTGCTGTCGGGTGCGTACCGCGAGGACGAGCAAAACGGTGAAAAGCGGGTGTATTTGGCGTTACCAGAGCATTTGGCACCGGTCAAATTTGCCGTTTCACCGCTACTCAAAAACAAGCCAGAATTGGTTGAAAAAGCCCGCGAAGTCTACGCCCAGCTCGCCAAAGCCAACCCCGGCCGAGTGATGTGGGACGACAACGGCAATATCGGCAAGCGCTACCGCCGCCAGGATGAAATCGGTACGCCGCATTGCGTGGTTATAGACTTCCAGACGCTAGAGGACAACACTGTCACTGTGCGTGAACGGGACACGACTGAGCAACGGCGAGTGAAGATTGAGGAGCTGTAAGGTGGCGTGCATTTCACGGAATAGTTACATAGATTACTGATTTAACATTATAATATCATTGTAATGTTATAGTAATTTTGCTATAATACTTTCATGACAATTACAACAATTCAAAAAATCATTAAAATTGGTACGAGCCGTGGTGTTACATTGCCGGCGAAGCAGTTAAAGGCGCTAAAGTTGAGCGATGGCGACGAGGTGAAAATTACTATTACGCCAGCACGTAAGTGTAAAAAGTTAACTGATGAATACACCGACTTCAAAGCGGTATATGGTGAAACGCTTAAGAACCTGGTTGACCGTTGATGGCGAACTATTTTAACCTTGAAGAAATTTTGAAGTTGCATCTTTGGATTATCAATGATTATGGTGGCTCGCATGGCGTGCGTGACGAGAACGCTCTCAGGTCGCTTGTTAAATCGCCACAAGGTACGTTATTCGGCGTAAAGCAATATGCTACTGTGTATGAAGAAGCTGCTGTATATATGAGAAATTGTATCGCCGATCATATATTTGTTGACGGCAATAAACGTACGGGCGTGACGCTTGGAGTGATGTTCTTGGCACGTAGCGGTTGTAAGTTAGTAGCTTCGCCTCATAAGCTTGAGGACTTTGCTGTCCGCATCGCTACGGATCATTTGGGTATAGCGGAGATTGCTGATTGGTTGCGTATGCAATGCATGTGAACGAAAGATGACTGCAATAAAAGATCTTGCTATACATTTCGTTTTGTGATAAAACTGAAATAATCGCATCAGTTGATGCGATATCGCTCCTTTAGAGAATGAGGTGAATAATATGGCTCGGGACACCGAGCTTGACCGTCTGAAGGCGGCTCAAGATCTCGCGTTCCAGCGCAAGCAGCGTGCATACGAAACTATGCAGGCGGCGTGGCAGCGCAGGTCTTCGGCATGCGACGAGATGAATCGCGCGTTTGAGGCGAAGCAGCGCGCTCACGAAGTGCAAGAGGCTTCGTGGCAGAACTACCAGCAGGCCAAGCGTGCGAATAGTCCGCGAATTGACCAGCTGAACCGACAGCAAGAGGCTGCCTACCAGAACATGCGTCGCGCGTTTGACAATGCGTCTATGGCGTATGATCGCCGTGATGGCGCTGCTGCGCGTAGTCATGCAGACGACGGGCACGCCTTTAAAGCAGAGGCTCAGCGCTGCGTTGAAGAGCGGCGTCGTCTGGTCGCCGAAATTCGTGCCGCGCGTGATCGCCATGCGGGTCCGAAAGCAGACTTTCAGCGGGCGAAAGTCGATTTTACTGCTGCGAAGCAGCGGTTTGATCAGGCGAAAGCCGAGCACGAGCGTGCAAAGGACGAGTTCCAGCGCGCCAAGCGTGAGTTTGACGCAGCGCGTCAGGCATTCAAGGCGCGTCTCGAGAAGGTCCGCGCCGAGCGCAACCGCCGCCGCAAAGACAAGCGTGCTATCGCCGAGAGGGCTGGTGTGCCATCTCAGTATCTCGACGACTTGTGGGTCTCTAGGGATTCAAATGGCAATACCAACATCTACTTCGGTGGAGTTGGTAAGCCAAATGGACCTGGGCATGGTCACTACGTTATTGATCGCAATGGTCGAGTGACGTACCGTCGCAACCCGAACGATCCACACGGTTCGCAGAACTTTACGGATAATCAGTCTGACTACTCTGAGCGGATTCGTGAGGAGTCACAGTCTGGTGATTTTGGATTCTGGTGTAAGTTTCGCGGCTTTAATGCGTTCGTTGAATCGAATGTTAACCAGTCGGGACGAAAGAAGATTGATGTCTATTACGGACCAAATGGTCCATTCGGTCCAGGGCACCATCATGCGGTTGCTTATCGCGAAGATCCATACACTTTTGTGTATGATGAATATCGTGATCTCTAGAGAGGAGTGATATATACCCTGCTTGGCTAGTAAAAATAGCTAAGCAGGGTATAGTTCATAGCGTAAATGGCATACTATAAATTATGGATAGTAATATTCTTGAGCAATTTTATGAGCACGTAATCTTGCCAAACTATCATGAGCTTGATGCGGCGACAATTCGCTGGAAAGACCATGGTCGAATTGGACTTGATGCTTGGGCGCATTATTTTGAAGACGCAAAGGGTCGTGAATATGTGCTTGTTTTTGAAGACTTTCCTGGCGATACGTTTCTTGATGACGGACTCACTCATGAAGTAGTGCCGCTTGATGGCGAGA
>ERZ773073.1311-NODE-1311-length-11898-cov-16.147176_pt1 | contig 11898 bp, 12 predicted proteins | sample MGYA00580616_ERZ773073 | MGnify/ENA primary metagenome ERZ773073 (study PRJEB29015, sample SAMEA2737960) | human oral metagenome | biome: human oral; feature: human-associated habitat; material: dental | place: China | collected 2131 ...
GGTGGTCGGGTCCCAGGCCCCATTGACATCGACACGGATCCGGCCGCGGGGTCCGAGCGCGTCGCGAACGGCCTCGAGGCGCCGCAGGTCGGCCTCCAGGCCCTTGGACGCGGAGGCGTGCGAGCCCGCGACCTTCACCTTGGCGGTGTCCGCGCGGGATCGTCTCACGAGGGTGCGGGCCGCGGCCGGGGAGACCTCGGGAATCGTCACGTTGACGGGGACGCTGTATCGATTCCGGGGCAGCCCGGTCGTTCCCGCCAGGGCCCACTCGAGTCCGGAGGCGAGCCACGGGACGGAGGCGTCGAGGTCATGGTCCCAGAAGGGGGCGACCTCCCCCCATCCCGCGCCGCCGTGGAGCAGAACGCCGTCGCGGCGCGTGATGCCGCGGAAGCGGGTGGTCATCTTGATGTCCCACACGACGGCGCGATCGATGCCGTCGAGGAGCCCGGAGGAGTCCTGGGCCTTCAGGGCGTGCAGGTCGAGCTCGCCGCGCACGCGGAGCGGCGAGCCGACGACCTCGTTCCTGTCGGGCACGTCGCCCAGGATAACCGGATGAGCGGCGGACCGTGTCCGCCGTCCGGGCGCAGGTCCTGCTCGCTCCGCGGAACGATCGTCACGACGAGGCCGGCCGGCGGAGGGGGGGTGCGAGCGCCCCGTGCAGCGGGCGCGTCAGCTCCCCAGGGTCGCGACCATGACGGCCTTGATGGTGTGCATGCGGTTCTCGGCCTGGTCGAAGACGATGGAGGCCGGCGACTCGAAGACCTCGTCGGTGACTTCGACTCCGTCCATGCCGGTGGCCTGGTAGATCTCCTCGCCGATGGTGGTGTTGCGGTCGTGGTAGGCGGGCAGGCAGTGCATGAACTTGGCCTGCGGGCCGGCGGTCGCCATGAGCGAGGCGTTGACCTGGTAGTCGCGCAGCATGGCGATGCGCTCGTCCCACACCTCCTTGGGCTCTCCCATGGAGACCCAGATGTCGGTGTGGACGAAGTCGACCCCGGTCACGCCGTCGGCCACCGACTCGGTCAGGGTGATGCGGGCACCGGTGGACTGGGCGACGCGGCGGGCCGCCTCGACGCACTCCTCATCGGGCCACAGCTCCCTGGGCGCCACAATGCGCGTATCGGCGCCCAGGAGCGCGCCGTTGACGAGCAGCGAGCGGCCCGTGTTGAAGCGGGCGTCGCCGACGTAGGCGAAGGAGATCTCGCCGGCGGGCTTGCCCGCGTGCTCCAGCATGGTCAGGGCGTCGCACAGCATCTGGGTGGGGTGCCACTCATCGGTCAGTCCGTTCCACACGGGCACGCCGGACAGCTCGGCGAGGGTCTCCACCTTGGCCTGGGAGTCGCCGCGGTACTCGATGCCGTCGAACATGCGGCCGAGCACCCGGGCGGTGTCCGCCACGGACTCCTTGTGGCCCATCTGGGAGCCCGCCGGGTCGAGGTAGGTGGTGTGGGCGCCCTGGTCGTGGGCGCCGACCTCGAAGGAGCAGCGGGTGCGGGTGGAGGTCTTCTCGAACAGGAGGGCGATGTTCTTGCCGAGCAGGTGCCGGTCCTCGCGCCCGGCCCTCTTAGCGGCCTTGAGCTGGGCGGCGAGCTCGATGAGGGCCATCCACTGCTCGGGGGTGAAGTCGAGCTCGCGCAGGAGGCTACGGCCCCTGAGGCTCGCCAGGACGGTGGCGTCGGGGACGGGGAGGGGGTTCGGCTCGGTCATCGTCATTCCTCTCTGCCGCGGGTGGGGCGACGAGCACAGCCTACCGGTGTCCGCCGGGGCTCCGTTCCGGCAGCGCACCGGCGCCCGCCAACGGACTCTCCGGACTCGCGGAGGTCGGCGACGACATCGTCAACCAGTTCGCGCAAACCGGCCAGCGCGTCCTCCGGGGTCCCGGCGAGCCAGGAGAGCGATGGGAACTCGAGGCAGGTGGCGACGAACTCCTCGTCCTCGGGCGACCAGGTGACGGTGAACGTGTAACGAGCGGTGCTTCCCATGAGTGCGGTCACTGGAGTCCCTCCTTCTTGTCGATCGCCTTGAGTACCTGTCTGACCTGGTAGGCCTTGGCGGTGCCGTGGTCGTTCTGGATGTTGACCCGGGGGTCGCCCGGCCAGGGTGTTCTGTAGACGGCGTGCGATCCACCCGTTGTGCGGGGCGGGCCGAAGTAGTGCTCACACACTTTCACCAGGTCCTGGTAGGCGATGTTGCGAGGATTCTCGCGCATCGCCGCAAGGATCTTGGGCACGCCGGACATGACAAAGATAGTACCAGATACGGTACTCCCGTGCTGATCGGACACCGCGTCGCTCATCGTCGGCGACGCTTCCCGCATACAGCTGGTAGTCAACATCTTGCATGACAAAGCAGCTGGAGCGGCGGCGGTCCCTGCGCGAGACGGGCCGCCCGTCGCACAGCACGTGGCCCGTCCGCTCGCGCAACACCCCGCAGAGCACGCAAGCGAGCGTCGTCTTGCCGACTCCGTTCGGACCGCAGAGTGCCGTCACGGCTCCCGCCGCAAAGTGGGCACTCGCCCCGTGCACGCCCCTTCCCGTCGACGGATACTCGTAGCTCAGGTCCACGACCGTCCACCCCCTCTCCCCTGTCGTGACGTCCTGTGTCGGGCAGGCGTGACGACGGGTCATGCCGGGGTGGCGCAGCCCCAAGGCGGCTGCCTCAGAGGCACTCAGACTCCTGAACTCCTTCGAACTCCACCGGGCTACAACACGCCCGCCGCGAAGGCAGAGGTAAGAGTCGGCTATCTGCACGAACGGCTGCAGGCGGTGCTCCGACACGACCAAGGCAATGCCTTTCTGCTTCAAGTCGATGAGGATGTCCACGAGGACGCGCGCGCCCTCCTCGTCCAAATTCGACGTCGGCTCGTCGAGCACCAGCAGCCTCGGGACCTTGGCGATCGCGGCCGCCAGCGCAACCCGCTGCTTCTGCCCGCTCGAGAGTTGGGTAAGCTCCTCGCCCAGCAGGGCGTCCACCCGACAGAGGGCTGCCGCGCCCCTCACCCGCTCGACCGTCTTGTCAGGAGAAACGCCGAGGTTCTCTGAGGTGAACGCGATCTCGTCGAAGACCGTTCCCATGAAGAACTGGCTTCGAGGATCCTGCATCACCACGCCCATGCTCTCGGCGCGCGCACGAGCGTCCCAGCTCTGGACGTCGCATCCGCAGGTCATGACCCGACCGGAAAGCGCTCCGGGAAAGAAGGAGCCCGCAAGTCCCTCTATCATGCGCAGCACGGTCGACTTGCCGCTCCCGGAGGCACCGCAAAGAACCAGGCACGATCCCGGCTCCACGCGCAGGGAGACGCCATCGACCGCCCTTTGGGCCACATCGCCAGCAGGGCCCTCCTTGCCGCCGAGCTCGTCTCTCTCCTCGTCCAGGCCATACGAAAAGGAGGCGTCAAGCATCTGAACGGTAGCGTCTAGGCCACACACTCCCACCGCGCCCTGTGTCGTTCCTGTCACGCCTTGGGCCATCCTCACCGCACCTTGGGTCGCCCCTGTCGCGCCTTGGGCCGCCCCCATCATGGCAGCACCCTCGGAACAAGCACAAGCGAGGCGCACAGGGCGCCCAGGCAGAGCAGCGTCACGACGTCGCGCCAACAAAAGCCCACGTGATGCACGGATGACCGGACTCCCCGCACCTGTATGCCACGCAGTTCGGCAGCGGCGGCCAGCTCTGACGAGAGGCGCAGGCAACGCATCACCAGAGGGGCATAGAGGCACTCGTAGGCCAAGGCTGGATGAAAGATGACGTCTGTCCACCGGGCGAACACACCCCGCATGCGTATGCCGCGCAGCACCTGTTCGCCCTCGAAACCAAGAATGGACACGAAGCGGACCATCATGCATACCCCCACCTGCACAAACAAGGGCACGTGCCAGCGGGAGAGGGCGCACATCACGGCCGAGGGCGAAAGGGTGAACAGCGCGCAGGCGACCGTGAACGGAGGTGTCAGGTGGACGAGGCTCACGAAGAGGACGCCGTAGAGCCCGGGAAGCGGCACGAGACACAGCAACGCGGAGGCAGAAAAACTCAGACAACAGCTCACCGCAAGCTTGATGCGGCCGTTGAGGGCCAGGTAGACGGCTGCGATCAGCTGAAGGAGGATCAGGGGCAGGATCAACACGAGGGCGATCGACGCACATCCGACGATGACGATCGACGCCAGGTGCACTCGCGGGTCCAGTCCCAGCACGCCCTCTCTGCAGTCGGGGGTGATCATGGGCCCCTCAGGCTATCTTGGCCTTGCGGACATGCTTTTTCAGGAGCCTCGTCCCTATGAGCCCTCCGACAGCCGTCCCCACCGCAAACTGGGCCAGCATGAGCGCTATCCAGGGAAGCTCGGTGTACTGGGCGACCATGGCGAGCACGTCCTCCATGCGATACATACCGCTCAGCTGGGCGATGTAGGCGTCCCGGAACAGGAGGTACGGGATGACCCCGTAGAAGCCAAACGTCACCCAATAGACGTAGAAGCCGAGAGTGGCCCGCACTGGCCTGCGATAGGAGCTGTCGCCCACCATGGACAGCTCGCCGACGGCCGCCCCGACAAGGGCGACGGGAAGGCAGTAGAGACTCCCCATGAGGGTGTACAGCAAGCCAAACACCAGCGTGGTCGCGGCCAGCACGCCGCGCTTGCCAATGCGGTCTGCCATCACCAGGTAGAACGGGGTGGCAGCCAGCGGGAACAGCCACGACCCTATGAAGAACTCGACCTGTGGGGAGAAGAGCAGGTCCTCCCCCAGCTTAAGCACAAAGGTGACCGCGATGATGATCAGGTTGAACGCAACGAGGGTCACCACATCCCGCACGGTCCACCCTCGCGCCTGGCCATGTCCCTCTTGGCCCTCTCTGCGCTCTGTCTTTGTTGGCGCCTTTGACGCCCGTCCCAGCTCTGCCACCAGATACCTCCTCAAGGCAGTTAGGTATAACTAACCTCCTCTGCTACACTAGTGAAGAGGTACGGGGTCGGGGCAATCACGGCCAAATGTCGTCGCCTTGGGGTAGCGATTCGGCCGTTTTGGGTAGGAGGCATCCGATACAAGACATCAAGCGAGACCTCTATGACATGGCGTTCAGACAGTGGGAGATGGTCCCGTCACGATCCGCCACCGGATATGGTCCTGCGGGGACCCTGTACCGCTTTCGAGGAGAGTGCGGCTCAGGCGAGTACTGGGCGTACTTTCACGGCAAGCTCTTTGCCATCAACGCCTTCGACCTCCGGTTTAGCGCACGCGGCGTCTTTCGCTACCGTCACGCCGAGCACCTCAGCATCGCGTATTACGACAGAACGGACCTGGACGTGCGCAGCTCCTTCTGCCCCACGGGCAACCATGTCATCGGCACATACATCGCCGACGAGGGGGCAGAGTACGTCGCCCGCTGCGAGAGGGGCGCGGTGAGTCGTGCCACGAGCATCACCATCTCGCCCGACTACTACCGACTCTACCTTCGAGAGCGCTTTGGTGACATTCCCAACGTCAGGAGGGCCTTCAAGCTCGTAAACGGCAGCAGGGACTTTCCTGCACTGGCAACGCTGTTCAGGCAGATACGGGCCTACCGCAGGCGCGGCATCGGCGCAACCCTGTTCTACGAGGGGGCGGTCGCCGAGACGGTCGCCTTGGTCCTCGACCGCGCCGGGGAGATCGAAAGACGAGAGAAGCGAGGCACCCTTGGTGAGGACCTCGCGGGCACACGCCCACCCGGGCTGCGCGTGCCCCCACGGAGGCTGGCCGCAGAGGATGCCCGCTCGCTCAACGAGGTCGAGACGTTCATCCGTCACAACCTCGACGCATGCCTCGACTGCCAGACCCTTTCGTGCCTAGCCTGCATGGGGAGAACCAAGTTCAAGACGCTGTTCAGGCAGCGGTACGGATGCACGCCCGCAGCCTTCGTCAAGCGCATCCGCATGGAGCGCGCGATGGAGCTACTCTCCGACACTGACCTCCCCATACGACAGATATCGAGACGTGTCGGCTACGCCAAGCCAAGCGCATTCACAAAGGCCTTCAGTGGGGTGACCGGGGTACTTCCGAGCGCGATGAGGGGCTGAGGCCTCGAGGGGAGCCGTGCGGAACTGCGCACGCTCGTCTAAACGACACAAGCGCAGCGATATCCCGTGAGCTTGACAAGCGCTGTACCTCGATTCTTCTTATTTTCATCATATACATTTAATCTTGGCCATATATATTAAAGTTTTTTTAAATAGTTGCCCATGCTTACCATCTCTGCAGTCCCGCAGCGCTACCATCTTAAGTCCCACAGGAAAGGAGATTAGCGCATGAGACGAACGGCCGAGGACGCAGCAAAGACCCGCATTGCGCTGCTTAAGGCAGCGTTGCTGTCATTTGAGGAGAAAGGATGGAGGGAGGCGACGCTCAAGCACATCGCCGAAAGGGCCGGCGTGACGCGAGGCGGCTTGCAGCATCACTTCCACGACAAGCAGACTCTGTTGGACGCAGCACTCCAATGGGGCTGGTCCGACTACGGGCGGCGCCTGTTTGAAGACCTCGATGCGGACCCCGACGGCAACGCCTCAAATCACCCACGCGAGGCCATCGAGGAGCTGCTGTCACGCTTCGTGCGACTGGTGACGGGTGATACGATGTTCAGGGCGTTGGCCTCGACGACAATGCAAGTTGCGCCACAGGCGCTCGAGCACTCCAAAAGAAACGGCATTCTCGATGACTGGCACCGACGCATCGAGGAAGTCATTGTAAACTCAACAGGACAGCTGTCACTGCTCACGCCCACAGAGGCCGCTGGTCTCGTCCTCACCCTGATCCAAGGGTTCACCGTCACAGCAGTGACCCGTCCCACCGACCTTCCGCAACCCGACAAGCTTGACACTGCCGTCAAGGCGCTGGTGAGGGGGCTGCTCGACAGCTAGATGATAGGAGCCAGTCGGCGATGCAAGGCCGCATCCCATGTTCCGTAAGCTGAGGTCCGTGGGTAGGATCGCCAGGCCTCGACGCCGACCTCGCCCGCCTACCCGGCACGGACAGTCAAGCAAGGAGAACGCACATGCATGATGAAGCGGAGCTCAGGCGCATCCTCGCCCATATGGACGGGAAGGGGTACGCCTCGTACAAACAGCTGAAAGGCAGCTATCGTCTTGGAGCCTTCGTACTCTCCGTCGACCACGTCCAGGTCGATCCCTATGCGCCACCCTCGCGGATACGTATCGGCGTCAATATGGACACAGCGGGCATCCCCGCCGATCTCATCTGCGACGCAGTGGGGAAGATAGCCGTGAGCGACTTTATGACACGCGGCTTCGATCGCGTCGCACACAGGCTCGTCCCAAAGCCTACGGGGACGGGTGGCAGCGGACTCGTGAGCATCGGGCATCCTGGTCAGGAGGTGCTCGAGCGCACGAGCGTCCTCATAACCGCAGACCTGGTCGAGGCGCGCATCGATGTGGGCCTTCCCGCCCGAGGCCGCAGGGTCCAAGGACGCCAGGCCGCCACGCTCCTCGCCGAGCTTTTGCCGCGCATTGCCGAGGCCTCCCTGCTCTTTGGGAAGATCGACCAGCAGGTCCTGCACGATCAGGTCCTGCTCCTACGCGACCAGGAGCATCTCCGCGGCGCCTTGGCTGGGCGAGGACTGGTCGCATTTGTCGGCGACGGAGCGATACTGCCCCGTCGCGCCGGTAACTCAGACCTTCCCCTTCAGGGAGACTCGGTCGTACCGTTCGTGAGCCCGCAGAACCTTCGGGTCTCCTTCGACCTGCCCAGCGGCCGCCAGGTTACGGGCATGGGCATCCCGGAGGGCGTGACCGTGATCGTAGGGGGAGGGTACCACGGAAAGTCCACCCTGCTTCGCGCGATCGAACGCGGCGTCTATCCCCACATTGCTACAGATGGTCGCGAATGGGTCATCACCCGACCTGACGTCGTGAGCGTGCGGGCGGAGGACGGCCGCGCGGTGACGGGGGCGGACATCTCCCCTTTCATCACCAACCTGCCCTCTGGCGTCGACACGAGCGCGTTTTGCACGGCTAACGCTAGCGGCTCCACCTCGCAGGCCGCAAACCTCGTCGAGGCCGTCGGAGCCGGTGCGTCGGCGCTGCTGATGGACGAGGACACGTCGGCCGCGAACTTCATGATCCGAGATGAGCTCATGCGTTCTCTGATCCCCGCCGACCAGGAACCCATCACACCCTTTGTCGACCGCGTCCGAGCCCTCTTCGATGAGCTTGGGGTGTCGACGGTGCTCGTTGCAGGCGGATCGGGAGCGTTCTTTGGTGTCGCCGACCTCGTTATCGCCGTCAATCGCTACGTCCCGCGCGACGTCACGCAACAGGCGCGCACGCTCGTTGGCACGCAGGCAACCCAGCCACAGAAACTCGTGTTCAACGCACTGCAGGCACGAAAGCCCACGAGCGTGACCCTTGGACCACCCAAGGATGACAGACCTGCCAAGGCACTCGGGAGGGCGACAATACGCTATGGCGGCGACACCATAGACCTCTCTGCAGTCTCGCAGCTGGTCGATGCAGAGCAGACACAGGCCATCGCCCGCGCCCTCAACCGTCTGAGCGACACGCTCGACGATCGGGCGAACGTGTCCGACAGGCTCGACGAGCTGCTGCGCCGCATAGACCAGGAGGGGCTCGACTGGCTCTGGCCCCACCCCGGCCACCCGGGACACCTTGCCCGGCCACGCCCGTACGAGCTACAAGCCGCGATCAGGCGTTGCCGCAGGCTGAGAATCCAGACCTGACACCTACGTCCTGCCCACCATGGCATCCGCTGTCCCCTTCTTCGGAGTCCAGCGGAAGACGGTGTCGATGCCGTCGGCCGCGCGGTGGTCGTGCGGGCCGAGGGTCATCGGCAAACCGAAGTCAACGTCAAGCCGGCGTCCCAAGGGCGACGTCCTCCGCCCGAGGGCATCCCCCGGCGCTCCTAGTGCCCTCCCGCTCGCCCGTGTCCTGGGTTGGGCCCCAGTCGTGCCGCGTCGTGTCCTCCTCGCGGGGCTCGGGCGGTCTTGACGGGTTCAGGTACTGGCCGATCACGCACTTCTCGCCCCTCGTCCCGTCCCGGAGGACCTCCCATATGTCGATCTCGGAGACGCCCTCCAGGTCCTCGTGGCCGACATACGTCTCGTAGTAGCAGATATGTATCTCGTACCTCTTCCCCGCGTCGGTGACGATCCCGTCGATGTCAGGCCCGACGTAGTACTTGAGCACCCTGCCGTGGTCTACGGACTGCGAGCTGGCCGAGAGGACCCTCCAGTCGTTGTCCGAGAACGAGACGAGGCCGAAGAGGTAGCTCCTCCTCTTGTCCGTCTCCACCCTGCCCTCGAAGAAGGCCATGCCCCGCTCTATCTCCCCCCTGAGCTCCGGCCTCGCGCGGCTCGCCTCGCAGAACATCGCCTCCACGCCCGCGGCGTCGTCCTCGTTCAGGCGGCGCAGGAGCTCCGATGACAGCTCGCCCCCTATGGCGGAGTCCGTCCTCGGGAGGGAGCAGCCCCCCTGCAGCAGGGCGCACGCGAGGGAGAGCGCGGCCGCGATGAGCGAGCGCCTCACCACAGCTGGTCCTCCTCGCCCCTCCATACGAGCCACGCCTTCCTGGATTTGTCGTCGAAGACCATGAGGTCCCTCTTCTCAGGGTCGCCGCCCACCCATCGCCCCCCATCTCCCTTGGAAATGACGCATGCGCTGACAGATACCGATAGTCCCAGTATAGAAGATCGGTGATTATATGGTATGGTAAATTTGCACTAAGTAACTATGGGTAAACATATATTGAAGTAACTCCGGGTGAAGCGAGGCGTGCACCGCAGGCGGGCGCATGCTCCCCTATTGGCCCGCAACGAGTACGGGGATTTGACGACATGGCCGCGCGGGCCACTGTAGGTATACGCGAGACCTCAAGGGCCGCTGACGGGCCAATCACCTGTTTTACCGAGGGAGAAGACCATGGCTGTATATGAAATGCCCCAAACATCCGCGCGATGGATCAAGGGGAAGCTGGGCAAGAGGTTCTCCACCGCCGAGGCCGAAAGGGTGTATCAAAGGATACTACGAACATATGAGCGCTTTGCGCGTGAGGCGCCAAGCATCGGCGGAAGGAAAAACCCGATGTCGAAAAACTTCTACGGGGCGCTCTCGGCCTTTGCCTACTACGAGTGCATGAATTGTGACATGCCACCAGATGAGATCACGACCATGTGCTGCGAGATGACGATCATGGGCAGAAGGGGTGGCCAGCTCTCCCGACTCGATCTCAACAACGCCCTGGTACGAAGGATCCTCCATACACTTTTGGGACTCAGGGCGAGGAGGCTGAACAGGCACAAGGAGGACGGATCTTGGAACAACAGCTGGGGGATGAGGATAAACCCGCTGCACCACAAGGAGGGAATCAGTGTTCATCTGGTGGGCTGCCCCATTGCCGACTTTGCGAAAAGAAACGGGTATGGCGAGCTGATACCGTACTTCTGCGAGGCGGACAAGGCGATCATAGAGCACCTCGGAGGCACGCTTCACCGGGAACACACCGTTGCTGATGGGTACGAAGACTGTGACTACTGGATCAAGAACAAGGGCGAGTAGGCAATTCCTGATGGATGTCACGACCCGGCGTGCACCGGGACCCATCATCTCGCCTCCGGTCAAATGTGAGGACTATCAGCTAAGATCTGATCAGACTTCGTATCGATCATGCGTCATTTTGAACGAATCCAAGATGACGCCTCAGTTGGTCTTTCTTTACGGTGACGAAAACGTGCACTCTGCGGAGACCGGACGAGTATCAGGACCCACCCGAGGGGACCTGTGGGCGCCTCAGGCTCATGATCCTGCACGGTCCGGATGGAGCCGTGAATAGGCATACGTCGTCCTCCACGCGATTCCCGATCTTCCCTGCATATACGCCGGCGTTCTACCGATGCTAAGATAGCAGCTTGTCAAGCGGTGGCATTCCACTCAGGGTTGCAAGCACTCTCTCGGACGGCGAGCTACCCATACAGAAAGGACAACGATGGGCAGGCGACTGGAAGAGATGAGCCTGGAGGAGCTATGGCAACTCTTCCCAATATTTTTGGTGAAGCACAACGACGACTGGGAGCGTTGGTATGAGGAAGAGAGGGCAAGCCTGTTAGCCCTGCTGCCAGATGCGGCAGTGAGGCGACTGTCCCACATCGGGAGCACCGCAGTTCCGGGCATATGGGCGAAGAACATCATCGACATGCTGCTCGAGCTAAGAGATGAGAGCTCCATGAAGGAAATCCAAGGCATCCTCCAGAAAAGCGGCTGGCTGTGCATGAGCCAAGAGGAGCACAGGATATCGATGAACAAGGGCTACACGCCTGACGGCTTTGCGGAGAGGGTCTTTCACCTGCACATCCGCGTGATCGGCGACAATGACGAACTCTACTTCAGGGACTTCCTGAGAGAGCACGCTGATGCAGCCAAAGACTATGAGACGCTGAAGCTGTCGTTATGGAGGGTATACGAACACGATAGAGACGGCTACACAGAAGCGAAGGGTAACTTCGTAAGGAAGTACACCAAAAGGGCAAGAGATGAGTATGGGGCAAGGTACTGATGCGGGCGACATTTGCACGCCGCGCACCATCCTCTCCCGAGAGCCCCCTACGCCTTCGCTTGGATAGACTGGAGAAGAGAACGGCTGTCTGCTTGCGGACATCTCACGAGCGACCACCTTGCCCGACCAACGGTGGGACTATCTCTCACGGCTAGCGAACTGAGTTGTTCCGCGCCCCCCAACCCATGAAGACCCAAGCGCGAGGCCCCGAGTCTAACCTCATGGCAGCGTCTTTGCGGCAAAGGGCACAGGATTGTGCACGAGAAGAACTACGCGAGCATGCGCTCGACCTCCTTGGGATCTATTTCCAGCAAGGCTGCAGCGGCGTGCGCGTCCACGAGGCCGGCGC
>ERZ773073.1312-NODE-1312-length-11893-cov-3.840007_pt1 | contig 11893 bp, 11 predicted proteins | sample MGYA00580616_ERZ773073 | MGnify/ENA primary metagenome ERZ773073 (study PRJEB29015, sample SAMEA2737960) | human oral metagenome | biome: human oral; feature: human-associated habitat; material: dental | place: China | collected 2131 ...
ACCAGTTATAGTGATTCAGATTGGTCAGATCAAACACCCAATCGCGGCAGGTGGACAGATGATGTTCGCGGCAGACGGCTTCGGCCAGACGGTTGGAAAGCTCCCAGGCATCGAGCAGCCCCGGTATGTATTGCCCTAACTCGGAGACCGGGTCGCCGCGGGAGTAGCGGCGGAGGATTAGGCAAAAAAGGTCACTTTTTGCGAGATCCCAAGCAAACTGAGGACGATAGATTGGATTTTTTGATGGTTCATTAAGCCTTTTTTCTGCTTTATCAATCCAATCTAAATCTTTAAGAATTCTATGATCCCAAAATGTGGAATCTCCCATCGGTGCGCGAATCATGGCTGTGCTCCTGATAGGTTAAAAGTCGGGTTGATGATTTTTGAGCTGACAGCAAATCGAGGCTTGCCGTAATTAAAAATCTGGAAAATCCAAAGATACGATATTAATTTCATTCTCTAATGGGATAGCTGCATCGCCATTTTTTATTTCATGAAGGAATTCCAACGGCGGGCTAATGCGGAAATGGCGTACATAGTAAGGCATGGTATCCTGCCATGCCCATTCTCCATTTGTTTTTATAGATAAAGTACCTGCAATTTCATCTCTATTACCAATACACGAATTTACTAAACCTGGAGAGGCAACCCATATTGGGCAACTGTCCAAGTAGCAAGCAATCTTCTCTGCATCTGTTGAAGAAAGAATTTTCTGAGGCTCTTTTTTAAGGGAAGGGAAGTTACCTCCACAATGTTCATGCCAAAGACCAAAAAATTTTGACTTATCCATTTCTTCCTCAATTTGGTTTTGTTGGATAAAAAGTTCGCCATTGACCGGAATTTGTAAATTGATTCGGACCAATTACTACTTTTCCATTCGGAAAAACAAATAAAGTATCTGTAGGGGCGATTACAGGAACGCCTATTTTATTAGAAAGATTCTGTGCGAATCCAGCGTCGCAGGCTCCAGTCTGACAAGAGGCCAAGTGTATGCTACCTCTGCTATCGTCAGCTTGTTTGCTGATGTATGTGACCAGAGCACGATAGCGGGTGCCGAGGCTTATCACTTCCTCGCTACTTCCCAGCGCCGCATCGGTTACCAAGTCATCCAGCCGGTTCGCGACACACCTGGCGATCGTCTGCGCCCCCTTGATTGTCAGCATGCCTATACCGGTGGCGGTCAGCGTACTGGTGGCCGCCAGTTTGGTGTGCCCCCCTGCACCGACGATGTCTTCGTTGGCGTACATGGCGGCGGTGTCAATAATCACAGATCAAAGTGATTGGCGGCGGCCTGCATTTGCGCGTCGTCGTTGGGGAGAATGACGCGGTGCGCGCCGAGGCGGCGGGCACCTGTGGTTTTATCGGGCCTGCCCGCAAACGCCCAATCCACGCGGGCTGCAGGGGTGCCTATATCGGCTTGTATCGAAGAGTGGGCGGGCGTCGGGTACGGCGATGTCGGCAGAATGGGTGGGCATCGGACGGAGCCAGACGGAGTTAAACGAAATTCGATGGCGTTGAGCACGGCATCGGGCAGGGTTAGGCGCAAGCTGCGCAAACCCTGGCAGAAACGGGTGAGGCGGGGCGCTCTTCTTTATACTTTCTGTAATATCTATCCAGCCTGTTTGCCCTGTCATCCAGAACCGGCATTTGTGTCGCTGGTTGCTGCCGCTTTCCGCTTCCATTGCGGCTTTATCGCCTCACCGTCAGCCGGTTGTTGTCTCCGGCGGGCAAAGGCGAGCATCGGGTGACAAGCACCGGCGGCGCTTGGTTCTCAGGGGTTGACGACATTTTGCGGAGTTCCTTTGAAGAAGGCGGTCAGATTATCGACGGCAATATTCATCAGGCGTGTGCGTGCCTCCTTGGTCGCCCAAGCGATGTGTGGCGTGACGAAGCAGTTTGGCGCCGAAAGCAGCGGATTATTGGGCGCAGGCGGCTCGGATGAAAGAACATCCATGGCTGCACCGGCTACATGTCCCGACTGAAGTGCTTCGGCCAGGTCAGCCTCGTTGATCAGCGGACCACGTGAGGTGTTGATGATCAGCATGCCCGGCTTCATTTTGCCGATGGCAGTTTTGTCGATCATGCCCTTGTTGTTCTCGAACAGCGGGCAATGCAGGCTGATCACATCGGCTGCCGCATACAGCTCGTCGAGTGAGACATAGCGCAGCGTCGACGATTCCAGTTGCCGATTAGGATAATCATCGACGGCGACGATGTTCATGCCAAAGGCCTGGGCGATGCGGCCGAAAGCCTGACCGATACGGCCAAAGCCGACAATACCGAGCGTCTTTCCGTCCAGTTCGATGAGCGGATTGAGCCAGTAACAAAAATCCTGACCACCGGCCCAGTCACCGGCGCGAACACTTTCTGCGTGACGGCCAACGTGGTGACAGAGTTCGAGCAGCAGCGCCGCAGCAAATTGGGCGACGGCCATCGTGCCGTAAGTCGGGATATTGCAAACCGGAATGCCGCGTTCGCGTGCTGCCGTGATATCGACGACGTTGTAACCGGTTGCCAGTACGCCGATGAAGCGGATATGCGGATTAGCGGCGAAGTGTTCGCGGGTGAGCGGTGTCTTGTTGGTGAAAACGATCTCCGCACCTGCTAGCCGTTCGGCTATTTGTTCAGGCGTGGTGCGGTGATACACCGTGAGGTCGCCGAGTTTTTCCAGTCCCGACCAGTTCAGGTCGCCGGGGTTGAGGGTGTATCCATCAAGTACGACAATTTTCATTGTTCTATGCTTTCTTCAAGATAAACAGTGTGGAATGGCTGTTATTGCCTTGCAGGTTTGCGGACATTACGTAAGCGTTAGCGCCGGAATGTAAGCAATAGCCAGCGTGCAGCCCAGAGCGATGACGTAATACGGCACCAGCTCGCGTGACGCCTTGAGAATAGAAACGCGCGCTACTGAACTACTGATGAACAGTGTTGTACCGACTGGCGGTGTGTACAGGCCAATGGCAAGCGTCAGCACCATGACCAGGCCGAGCGTCGTCAGGTTGAACTGGATGGACTCTGCGAGCGGCACGAAGATCGGACCGAGCAGCAGAATGGCGGCCGGAAGATCGATAAACATGCCCGCGACGAGCATGATCAATACCATGGCCAGAATGATCAGCCACGGATCTTTCAGTGTTGACAGACACCATTGGGCGAATATTTGCGGCACCTGGGCGTAGGTCATCATCCAGCCGACAATGGCCGACCCCATGATCACCAGCATGACGACGCCCGTGGCAATGCCTGCGGCGAGCAATGCGCTGAGGAAACGTTTGACGGTCATGTCTCGGTAGATAAAAACGCCTGCAAACAGCGCGTAAAACACGGCGATGACTGAAACTTCCGTCGGAGTCGCGAAGCCGAAACGTAACAGCACCAGGATCATCAGCGGCATGACCAGCGCCGGCAGTGCGGTAATGAAAAGTTTTCGGCATTTTTGTGCGTCGAAAGGCGTTTTGTTCAGCGGGAAATTGCGTATACGCGCAGAAAAGTAACAGACGCTGGTGAATCCTGTGGTGAGCAGAATGCCCGGCAAGAGTCCGGCCAAGAACAGGTCGGCGATCGATACGTTCGAGACAAGCGAGTAGAGAATGAACGGAATTGAAGGTGGAATCAGGATGGCGATCGTCGCAGCGGCGGAATTGTTGGCGGCCGTAAATCCCGGCGGATAGCCTTCGCGGATCTGCCAGGGAATGAGCATGCCGCCGAGTGCGGTGGCATCTGCTACGGCGGAACCGGAGACACCGCCGAAAACACAGCTGCCGAGCACCGTGACCGAGCCGAGGCCACCGTAGAAACGCTGCACCAGCTCTGTGGCAAAGCCGATCAATTTGTCGCCGAGCGTACCACTCATCATCAGGCTGCCCGAAAGGATGAAGAAGGGTAATGCCAGCATCGGAAAAGATAGTGTCTGGTTGACCATCTGCTGGGCGACAAGCATGACGGGAAACTCGCCGGAATACAGGATGGCGGCGCCCGAGGCGATAACCAGGGAATGCGCGACGGGCACGGCCAACACCAGCAGGATAAAAAATACGGCGATCAGGACGGTAATCATACGACGCTCTCCTCGGCGCTGCCATGAGGGTGGTAGGCTTCACCCAACAGTAGAACCCGGACTGAAATTACCAGCGCGCTGAGCGCAGTCAGCGCCGAACCGATGGCAAGGGCGTAGAACGGCAGGCTGTTCGGCGTACCGAGCATCGGGTTACGCTCCAGTGCCGCGATCTCGGCGACATCCAGTGCGGTCAGACACAGGTAGGCGTACGCACCGCAGAGAAACAGGTTTGTCGTGACGACCAGAACCCGCTTTGATGGACCGTTCAGATAGTTGTAAATGAGGTCGACGGCGATGTGATTGCCGGTTTGTAGCGCCAGTACGACTCCAGCCATGATGAACCAGGGAAAAATCTGTTTGGGTAGCTCTTCCGCCCAGTCGACACCGCCGACATCAATGATGTAGCGGGCGATAACACCGATGATGATGGCGAATAGAAGCACAACCCCGGTAGTCATGACAGTGAATTTACATATCCGGCCAACGAGGCGATCCACGCCATCCAGAAACCGAATGGCGCCGGACCCTTTCATGGCCACTTTAGCGGGTTCGGCCATGATGGTATTACCCCAGAACAGTTTTACGGAGGTCTCTGACGAAATCGCCGAAAGGCTTTCCTTTTTCCCATTTGTCGAAGACGGAGGCCGTCTGCTTGCGGAAGGCAGAGAGATCGACTTCATTGACGGTCAACGCCTTGTTGGCGCGGAACTCCTTGTCGAGCTTCTGGTTGGCTTCATTGGACAGAGTGATCTGCAGCCTGGTTGCTTCGGCGATTGCTTCCATGACGATCTCCTTGCCCTTGGCGTCGAGCCGGTTCCAGGTCATCTTTGATATCAGCACCGGATTGCATTCCCATTTGTGCGCAGTCAGGCTGATGAAGGGGTTGACTTCATAGAGCTTTGAGCTGGCGATGTTGGTCAGCGGGTTTTCCTGTCCGTCGACCACTTTCTGTTGCAGGGCGACGTACAGTTCGGCAAAAGTGATTTGTGCCGTAGCCGCACCGAGTGCATGAAAAATATCAATCGTCGCAGGATCGGGAGGCGTACGGAATTTCAATCCCTTGAGGTCTTCCGGCGTTTTGATCGAGTGCTTACTGTTGGTCATGTGCCGGATGCCGTTGTCCCACCAGCCGAGCGGAATAAGGCCGACTTTTTCAAATTTGGGTTTGAGCAATTCACCGATTTTGCCTTCCAGCACCTTGACGCCGTCGGCACTGTTTGTAAACAGGAAAGGCAAGCCAAGCGCCGCCAGTTCCGGAACAATCGCCGAAGCAGCGCCCTGACTGTTGGCGGAAATGCCCAGCGTGCCAGTACGCAGACTGGTCAGCATGGCCGCATCGTCGCCCAGCGTGGCTGCACCGGCTACCGTAATCTCAATCGCGCCGCCTGACTTAGCCTTGACCAGTTCGGCGAACTTCTCGGCGGCAATAGAGCGGGGGTTGCCCGCGGCGGCACCGTGCCCAAAAGTAATTTTTAATGGTGCGGCATGCAGAAATGCAGGCGCGCCCATCAGTGCGGCGGCGCCCATTGCTCCAGCGCCTTGCAGGAAGGTACGGCGGTTCATCTTGATACTGTTTTTCATAGGGTCTCCTTACAAAAATGCGGATTCAGCGCCCTGAGAATGAATGTGCGATGTTTCCGCTCATAGTTCGATCGGTATCTCTCATGACGTCGGCTAGCTCAATGAACCATTGGCCGTGGATGTATCAACCATGAATCAGCATACCGCCGTTGACGTCAATGACCGCGCCGGTAATGTAGGCGGAGAGGTCAGAAGCCAAGAAGGTGAATGCGCCCGCCACGTCGTCAGCCACGCCCTCGCGGTTGAGCGGGATGCCGGCCAGAATTTCTCCACGCTTGTCTTCCGGGATCTTGCCAGCGTTGATGTCGGTCAGGATCAGGCCGGGCGTCACGCAGTTGACGCGGATGCCGTCGATGCCGAATTCGCGCGCCATCGCCTTGGCCAGACCGAGCACGCCGGCCTTGGCCGCCGAGTAGTGCGGGCCGCCGAGGATGCCTCCACCGCGCTGGGCGGACACCGAGGAAGTACAGGCGATGGAGCCGGATTTCTGCTTGCGCATTTGCGGGATGACGGCCTGTGAGAGGTAGAGCACGCCGCGCAAATTGACATCCATGATGCGGTTCCAGCTTTCCGGGTCGATATCCAGCGTCTTGACCGGCTGGGTGATACCGGCGTTGTTGATAAGCACGTCAATTTTGCCGAAGTCGGCGATGACGCGCGCCACAGCGGCCTTGCAGGCGTCCAGGTCGGCGACGTTGCAGGCGTAGCCGCGATGTTCTGGGCCAATAGACGCGGCTGCGTCGGCGGAGGCTTTTTCGTCGAGGTCGAAAATAGCGACCCTGGCGCCGTGCTTGGCGAACATCCGAGCCGTCGCCAGGCCAATGCCGCGCGGTGATGCAGCGCCGGAAATGATGGCGACCTTGCCTTCGAGAATTTGATTGGCTTGACTCATGTTGATCCCTTTCAAGGTTTGTGAATACAGCCGGGCCAATCATGACCCGGACAAGAAACGACAGACAGTGATAGCTTCCGCCGTCGGGAACGCGCGACCAACGGCGAGAAACCTGTCGCCCGCCCATCGACGCGGGGCCGGGGAGCGTTATTTCTTACAGGCGACGAGTTCCGCCGCCTTGCTGGCGATCGCCGCGCTGGAAAGGCCGAACTTGTCGAGCGTCTTGAAGTAGTTGCCGCTTTCGGCAAAAGTGTCCTCAAGGCCGATCAGCGTCGTCGGCACCGGGTGGTTGAGCAACGACCAAACAGCGGCCTCATAGCCGAAGCCGTTGCGTTTCTGGTGGTTCTCGGCAACAACGAGCGCGCCGGTTTTTTGCAGCGATTTTTCCAGCGCAGCCTGATCCCAAGATTTGATTGAGTAAAAATCGATAACTTCGGCATCAATACCCTGTTTGGCCAATTCGTCTGCGGCCTGAAGCGACTGAAAGACGATATCGCCGTAGGTGGCGATAGTGATGTCCTTGCCTTCGCGCACAATCTTGGAACCGCCCAGATCGAATTGCTCTCCCGTACCGTAGAGTTCATAGAGCGGATCGCGCATCAGACGAGTAAAGACCGGGCCGGGTGTTGCCAGTGCGATATCAAAAGCTGCAGAGGCCGCCGCCGTATCAGCAGGCACCAGCACTTTCATCTGCGGCAATGTCGTCATGAAAGCGATATCCTCGGTCGCCTGGTGGGTAACGCCGTCGATGGCTGCCGTCAGACCACCGTGGCTGGAGAGGAATTTGACGTTCAGATGCGGATAGCAGATAAAGGAGCGGATGACCTCGAGTGCGCGCATGGTGACGAAGACACCGTAGCCGCAAACAACCACGTTGCGCCCCTGTGCCGCCATGCCGGCTGCTGCGGCGAAGGTGCCAATCTCGGCAATGCCCATGTTGAAATAGCGCTCCGGATGTTTTTCCTTGAAGATGTAGGAATAGGTCGATTTGGCTAGGTCGGATTCGAAAACCACGAAATCCCTGTCAGTATTGCCGCGTTCCGTCATGCGTTCGGCGAAGGTGCGGCGCGTCGCATTTTTGGCGGGGGTGAGTGTGCTCATGCTCGGACTCCTTCCAGACATTCGATGGCCTGTCTGTATTGTTCATCGTTCGGCGCCTTGCCGTGCCAGTCGACTTTGTGTTCCATGAAGTCCACACCCTTACCCTTAACGGTCGCGGCGAGCACGCAGATCGGGCGGCTATTGCGCATATGCGCGGCTTTGCTGAGTGTGGTCAGTACGTCGGCCATGTCATGGCCGTCCATGTTCAGCACGTCGAAACCGAAGGCACGGAATTTGGCGCCTACATCGCCCATCGGCATGACTTCGTCAACGGTGCCATCGAGCTGGAGATTGTTCATGTCGACGATCGCCACCAGGTTGTCCAGTTCGTACTTGGCGGCAGCCATCGAGGCTTCCCAGACAATGCCTTCGTTGATCTCGCCGTCACCGAGAACGACATAGACCTTGTAATCCTTCTTGCTCACGAGCTTGCCTTCCATCGCTATGCCGACGGCCTGACCGTAGCCGATGCCCAGTGAGCCGGTGGAAGCGTCCAGACCCGGCAGGTAGGTGGCGATCGGGTGACCTTGCAGCCGGCTGTCATTCTTGCGCAGGGTTTTCAGTTCATCGACCGGGAAAAAACCCCGACGTGCCAGTGCGGCGTACCAGATCGGGCAAGCGTGGCCCTTGGAAAGGACAAAACGGTCGCGCTCCAGCCAGTGCGGCTGCGCCGGATCGATATTCATTAGATCGAAATAGAGCGCAGCCACGAAGTCGGCAGCAGACAATGATCCGCCGATATGCCCGGACTGCGCCGTATACACCATACTGATGACATCGGTACGCAGGATTCTTGCAATAGTCTTAAGCCGCATGACGCGCTCGTCGAAGCTGAGCTTCGACACATCGGGCGAGAACAGGGCCTTCAGGCTACAACGACAAGTCTGCGCCGTTTTCGTATTCATAAAAATCCCCTTGGTCGATTGGCAGCGTTTGAACGGGCTTGCGGCCAGGGTGACGACACGTTGAAATCGCGGTTGATTGAACGCCATTTCAGCGTTATCTGGTCGCCTGCCGATGCCTGGCAAAGTGTAGGGGCTTGATTTTTTCAGATCAAACGAATAATTATGGACAAAGGATGAATTCAATTCATGTGAGGCCGCGATGCAAGGCAGAATTTCTTTCAAGGCGGTTCAGGCGTTTGAGGCGGCTGCGCGCCTGTCATCCTTCGCGTTGGCGGCCGAGGAGCTGTTTGTGACGCCCTCGGCGGTGAGCCATCAGATCCGTGCGCTTGAGGAGCGTTTTGGCGTTCAGCTTTTCCATCGTCTGCACCGGGCCGTCATATTGACCGATGCTGGCCGCCGCTATGCCGAAGAGATTGCTACGGCCTTCGCGCGTATCGAGGCAGCGACGCTGGAACTTGGCCGTACGGCCAAGAGCGACATCCTGACAGTGCACTCAGCGCCAAGTTTCGCCACGCAATGGTTGATGCCGAGGCTGGCGCGCTTCAGCGCGGCACATCCCGGGATCGATGTGCGATTGAGCGCTTCCAGCGAAGCCGTGGATCTGGTGGCCAGCGCTGTCGATCTGGACATCCGATATGGCTCAAAGAATATCCCGCCGGCTGGCATCATCGCCTTGGCTTTCCCGCCGGAAACGATTGTGCCGCTGTGTGCCCCCGGTCTGGCGAAAGGGGAGTACCCGATCCGTAAACCGTCTGATCTTTGTCGCCATGTACTGATTCATAGTGAAAACTGTCTGATCGGCTGGCGTGAATGGGAACGCAGGTACCGCGTCAGTAAACTGGATTTCGGGCGTGGTCCGCGTTTTGATCGCTCCTTCATGGCGATTAGTGCGGCGGCTGACGGCATGGGTGTTTGCCTGGAAAGCCTGCTGCTGGCGCAGCGCGAACTGGAATCCGGGCGTCTGGTCGCTCCGCTGGGTATGGATGGCCCACAGATTCGCGGATATACCATGAACGTACTTAAATCGAGCGTCGATTTGCCCAAAGTGCGCGCCTTTGGTGACTGGATGTTTACTGAACTGGCAAACGATCGCCCTGCAGTCGGGTAGGGTCGATAAGCCGAGGAGTCTATCGGGCGTTGTTCTGCCTTACCGCATGTGTTGTTGTATGCGGTTGTGTATGGGAAGTATGAATTTCCGGTATGAGCTATGGATCGCTGTTTTACCGGCCGGGCTGGGTCGCAGATGGTAAATGCCTGCCCGCAAACGCCCAATCCACGCGGGCTGCAGGGGTGCCTATATCGGCTTGTATTGAGGAAGTGGCTGGAGTTGATTATGGCGATGTCGGCGGAATGGGGGCATCAGACGGCGTTAAACGGAATGCGATGGCGTTGAGCACGGCATCGGGCAGGTTGCACCGGGCTGCGCAAACGCTGGCAGAAACGGATGAGGCGGAGCGCCGTTTTCCGGCAAAGTAATAAAACGCGGGGCGTGCCTCAGCAGCATGGGCCGCGCCTTGCCGGCTCCCGGCCTGCACGCTGGCTAGGCATGATGAGGCATTACCGGCCGTTCCGCCTGTTTTTCCGGGCGATGGGCGGGGAGGGCGGGTGTTATAATCACGCCCGTTTTTTGCTCCCGCTCACGTTCCGGTTGCCGTTTCATTTCGCCCATTTCTTTTTCCTTATTTTTTCCTGCTTCCGGCTGTGCCGGCTTTTTTATGGCTTTTTTCGTCCTTGGCATTAATCACCGCACGGCGCCGCTGCACGTGCGTGAGCGGGTGGTTTTTCACCCCGAAGAGCTGCGTCGCGTGCTGGCCGATCTGACCGGCGATGCGGGCGTGCACGAGGCGGTGATCCTGTCGACCTGCAACCGGACGGAAATCTATTGTCAGGCGGAGTTGCCGCAGACGATCGGCCAGTGGATGGCGGCGGATCGGCGCGTTCCTTACTGCGACATTGAGCCGTATCTTTATGTCCATGCGGAAAGCGAGGCGGTGCGTCATGCCTTTCGGGTGGCGAGTGGGCTGGATTCGATGGTCATCGGTGAGCCGCAGATTCTCGGCCAGCTGAAGGAGGCGGTGCGCGCTGCGCGCGAGGAGCGGACGCTGGGGGTAGTGCTTGACAAGCTGTTTCAACATGCTTTTGCCGTGGCCAAGGACGTGCGCTCGACGACGGCGATCGGCGCCAGTGTCGTCTCGATGGCGGCGGCGACCGTGCGCCTGGCCGAGCGCGTGTTCGAGCGCATTGCCGACCGGCGGGTGCTGTTTATCGGCGCGGGCGAGATGATCGAGCTGTGTGCGGCGCATTTTGCCGCGCGCCAGCCACAGCGCATCGTCGTTGCCAACCGCACGCTTGACCGCGGCCGTTCGCTGGCTGACCGCTTCGGCGCGACGGCGGTGCGTCTGGAGGAACTTGCCGGGCGCTTGCATGAATTCGATATCATCGTCACCTGCACGGCCAGCCAGTTGCCGATTCTCGGCCTGGGCATGGTCGAACGGGCGCTGAAACTGCGCGGCCGTGCGCCAATGTTCATCGCCGATCTGGCCGTGCCGCGCGATGTCGAGGCCGAAGTCGTCGATCTGGATAAGGTGTATTTGTACACGGTCGACGATCTGGCGCACATCGTCGAGGAAGGTAAGGAGTCGCGCCAGGCGGCGGTGGCCAATGCTGAAATGATTGTCGGCGCGCGTACCGAGCTGTTCATCAACTGGCTGGACGTCCGCGCCAATGTGCCGGCGATCCGCGCCCTGCGCGACAACGCCGAGCGCATGCGCCGCCGCGAGCTGGAACGCGCGCTCAAGACGCTGGCGCGCGGCGGCGATCCGGTCGCGGCGCTCGACGCCTTATCCCAGCGTTTGACCAATAAGCTGCTGCATGAGCCGACGCAGGCGCTACACCGGACGGATGGCGAGCGCGGCGAGGTGCGTTCGCTGATCGCCCGGCTGTACCGTCTGCCGGTCGAATGAGCGGAATCAATTCATGAGACTGCGATGAAACAGGGGATTCTCGATAAGCTGGAAGGCCTTTCCGCCCGACTCGAAGAGCTTGACCGCACATTGGCAAGCGGCGAGGCGACGCGCGATCTGGATCATTACCGCAAACTAACGCGCGAACACGCCGAACTCGGCCCGGTCGTCGCCTTATATGGGGAATGGCGGCGGGTGCAGGACGATCTGCGCGCGGCGCAGGAAATCCTAGACGATGCGGCGTCGGACGATCCGGATATGAAGGCGCTGGCGGCGGAAGAAGTTGCCGTGGCGCGGGCGCGCTTGCCGGAAATCGAGCAGGAATTGCAGAAGCTGTTGCTGCCGAAGGACGACGACGATGAACGCAATGTGTTCCTCGAAATCCGCGCCGGTA
>ERZ773073.1315-NODE-1315-length-11877-cov-10.269328_pt1 | contig 11877 bp, 14 predicted proteins | sample MGYA00580616_ERZ773073 | MGnify/ENA primary metagenome ERZ773073 (study PRJEB29015, sample SAMEA2737960) | human oral metagenome | biome: human oral; feature: human-associated habitat; material: dental | place: China | collected 2131 ...
CATCGCCCTGGGATTCCGCAACCTCACGCACTACACCATCCGCAGCCTCATCCACGCCGGACACCTCAAGGACCACCTGACAGCAACCACCTAAACCCGACGATAAGCCCCACCTACCACACACCCAAACACGAAGAGCCCAAAAACGTTTGGTTCCTCCTTCGCCACGCCAACACGCACGCGCTCATCCTAATCAGATTCCCCGCAATCTCTCCCCAATATGACCTCGAAATATGATCTTGCTTATACTAGCCACAAACATCCCAAAAATAAGCCTCACTGACTATACCAATCGGGTAAAAACCGACCTTACCGGCCCCGGCTGCGTCAAGTAAGAATTCAACACCAAAGCACCAACGAAAATCGCCCCGATACACCCGCGCCAAGATGCACGAATCAAAATATATTCATCTACACCTCATTAATAATCTCTCGTCAAAACAACTGTCGGGCCCCGACTAATTCGGGGCCCGACAGCGACTAGATAATCTGCCATGCAACCAGCGCCAAGTCTCCGAGATCAACGATGGTCAGATCATCAATCTCACTGCCCGGGTCTGCATCCACACCGCCTCACCTCCTCTCGAATCTCCGAAATACGTTAATATTAGTCCTCGATGCATTCAATCAACAATCCACGATTCAACAAGCCTTCCAAAAAATTCACAACTTTAGATTTCGAAGAGTCAGAAAGATCTTCAAAAATAATACCCACACTTCGTAGTCCGCATATCAAACTACGCCTCTCGGTGTATGCCTTCAAAATTCTCACGCCTAAATCGGAAACAAGATACATATGATCCTGTTGACGCTGATAAACCAGTTTACCTGCCTCCTCATCGCGCACAGATATTTTATCACAATAAACGATTCTGCTCATGTCCATCTTACAGGGCCTATGAAATTACCGGTAACAGTTCTTTTTCTGCGGGAGGACATATCCAACACATAGGGTCACCATAAAAAAGGTCTCCGGTCCATGCATAAGCCATTGCGCGACATCCTCCGCAGGAACTCAATAACTCGCATTTCGAACAATTTCCATGAATATTTGCTCTGTCACGGATACGCGTTAATATATCCGACGTGTCCCAAATCTCTCTCAAAGACTGCTTACGTAGATCACCGACTACAATAGGCAAGGTTACACATGGTGCAACTTTCCCGTCGACAGTAATTCGACAAAGTACAGTGCCAGCGCCACAGCCGACATACTTAACTTTTTCCTCGGGTGCGAGAAACTCTCCCACACGACAATCGTGCCAGAATACATCGATTTTCCCTTTTTTCGCCTCCTTTTCCTTGGACCAAAACTCAATGACATTTTTTAACTGCTGTCGATTCGGGGCAAGTTTTTGAGAGCCGCGACCCGTAGGAACAAATTCAGAAAGATTCACCGCATCTGCGCCCAAGCCTTGCGCAAACTCAATCATGGAATAGGCATCTTCGATATTAAGAACAGTCGGAGTGTATCCGACAATCGTCCTCACACCGGCATCCTTTAAAAATCTCACCGCCGCTACCGCGCGCTCGAATGATCCAGACTTCGGCCTCATACGCTCATGTACAATTCCTGAAGCACCATCAATACTGACAGTGCAACGACTAATTCCCGCATCTCGAATGCGCCTCGCCATGTCGCCATCTACAGTCCATCCACTCGTACCGATCCCCACCAAAATATCCTGAGATGAAGCATATTTTGCAATTTCTTCCCAATCACGGCGAAATAACGGCTCACCGCCACTCAATGCAAGAATAAGAGTGCCCATGTCAGAAAGCTGATCGATTACGTTTTTTGCTTCTTCCGTCGTAAGCTCACCAGGATGCCGAGAAGCCGCGTTCGAATAGCAATGTCGGCATCTCAAATTGCACAGCGTCGTACTTTCCCAGACGACGTACAACGGTTTAATCGTCCTGAGCATCTCAGCCTTCCCCTTCTCCTTAACTTCCTCAGTATCCACCGAAGCTCTTAAGGCTATATTAGATTCAAATCCGCTCAAAAACAACCACATCTTGATAAAGTTCTGATCTCATTCTTATAAACCGTTCTGGGTCTATCCAGACAGCGGGTACATCCAACACTCGACGAGTGGATTCTTCTAATATCAGCCAAACCTTCATTGAACTGGGAAGTTGTAAAATTTGGAAAACATATGCTGGTATGCTGACAGGCCAGCAGTCTATAAAGATCAGACAGGTTGAGCAATTTTTCTGTGTCCACCTCCTAATGTTCTCTGGTGTGATGTTTCCTGTTGAAACGACAGCAACACGGTCAAACAGTCCACAATATTTTAAGTATTCTCTCATAATATTGCGTTTTTTTTCATTAGGTTCAATGCCTACTATTTGCGTTTTAGATTGTGTTTCTGCGCACACCGATAATATTCCGGTTCCCACTCCAGAACCAATATCTATGATCAAGTCCGCAGGCAACCGCTTGGAAATTTGCTCATACGACATTAATGCTGCTCGACTGGGACAAAAAGCACGATACTCGATAATGTCCTCTATCGTTGGATCCGACATATCATACGCCCACTTGCGCCAGTTCGTGGAAATGCTTGAAACAGCACCCGAATCAACTTTTCGTATGTCCTCTTGGCAAATTCGTATACGCATTTTAATGTCATTGATATCTTTCAAGTTATTCTCCCAAACATAATCTTTTTTTTCATCGGCGCAGACATAGAAGACGAGAATTCAAATATAAATTCTTGAACGCGTCCGTCGATGATTGTATAAACTCCGTTTGACGATCGATTTACAACTCCCAATCGAGCCAATCTAGAAAGATCTAACTCGACTTTATAAAAATGACGGCTAAATCGTTCTTGAAATGAAGCCGTATCTAATTTCATCAATTTGGTAAGACTCAGCAGTGCAGCCCGTCGTACAATGTCCTCTTGGGATAATTTATCCGCGTCGATAATTTTCCCCATCTCCAACCATTTTCCGTAGCTCTTAATGCTCGGCACATTTTTGTAGGATATGCCATTTATATAAGACATAGCGGCCGGACCTATACCTAAAAAGTCTTCTCCTGACCACTCACCAAGCTCATGAATACAACGTGACTTTTCGTACGATGCGAAATGACCAGAGGCGTACTCAAAGTATCCTGCATGATCGAGGATAGAAGCACAATCATTTCTTACTATATCACATTGGGCGGCAGTTAGGCGAGGATAAATTTCAGTATCGCGCAGTCGGAATGCGGCCGTGTACGGACCTGCCACACATCTGTAATTTGTCACATGATCTGGAGCGCAACTCACAACTTTTCTCAAACTGTTTAATATGTCCTCTTCGGACTGGCCAGGAAGTCCGTACATAAGATCCACATTACATGTCAGTCCATAGTCATGTGACCTATCTATAATTTGGTGCAGATTAGATTCAGAAACGGCTGGCCGTTTACTAATACCAAGTATTGATGAGTCCAGACTCTGAACCCCCACGCTCAATCTCGTCACACCAATTTTGGAAAAAAAGGCTATGCGTTCAGAAAGATCGTCATCGGGAAAAGCCTCGAGAGAAATCTCTACATTTTGATGCACGGAGAAAAGTGCTCGAACTGCCGCAAGAATATCAGCAATTTTTTTCTCGCCTAATTCTGCTGGAGTTCCTCCTCCAAAATATATTGACGTAAGCGTCGGACCTGGCTCCATCATGGCGCTCTCTACCATGCTCGCATAATTCTCGATTTCACGAATTAGGTTTCCGGACAGCTTTTCCATTGTGTTTGAACTAAAATTACGTACCGTATAGTACATGCAGAAACGACACTTTCTTGGGCAAAACGGTATGTGTACATACATATGCCAGTGGGGGCTCAAAGTTGCGTCCTTGAAAATTTGATACTTATTTAAACCATTCATACTTTCTCCCCGGTACTCAACGATTTCGAAACCTTAACCTGCAAGGCCAGGATTGTCGCGAGGATCCCTCCAATTCCACAGGAAATCCATAAGATCGAATCGAGTTCTTTTTGAATAGCCCAGCCTCCGCTCGCGGGTCCCACAATACTTGCAAAAGAAAATGTGGCTGCCGAGAAGCCCATCCACTTTCCTCTTTCATCAGACGTGGTGAATGCAGACACCAACACTGGAGACGACGTCGTAACAAATGATTCTCCTACGGACCATATTGTTGTCTGAATAATGAATCCAAATAGTGTGGAAAATATCGGTACAGCCATAAACCCTATCCCCATGATGAGGCAACCTGCAGCCAAAATTTTTTTCCCGCCGAAGATAGAGATAACGCGGTTGACGAACGGCTGCACGACTATAATCACAATTCCGTTAGTCGCCGAAATAATCCCCCAGTCAAACGAGGTCATTCCTTCTTTGGTAATCGTAAGGGGTAGAGCCGTCCACGCTTGAGTTTGAATCACCCAAGCAAGAAGTGTTGTACTAATGATTATGTTTAGACATTTTGACGAACGATCGTTTTTTGCTGCAGATACCTTTTGTTTCGGTTCAGTTTTTTGCAGATCTGAGATTCCTCCTACAAGAATGAGAAAGGCAAGAAAACATGTAGTGGAGTCTACTAAATATAAGAGAACAAATGAGTAGGTGGAGAGGATACCCCCAAGCAACGACGAAAGGATAAAGCCGACATTTCCCGACCAATAATTGAGGCCATATGCGGCAGCGGATTGTTCTTCATTTATAAGGTCTCCAATTAAAGCATTGGAAGCCGGGCGCGACATTCCCGCACAAATGCCGATGCTGAAGAGTATTGTGAAAATAGTCGCTAAAGATGTGATGAAACCAATAATACCGGTAAGGACCGTAGTAATCATAAGATTGGTACATATAACAGGCCTTCGCCCCACCACGTCCGATATGTGTCCGCCAAAAAGACACGCAAGCAGGCACCCAGCCCCATAGCATGCTACTGCATTTCCCGTCATCCTCGCGTCGACACCCATATTTTTTAGATACAATGGGAGAAAGGGGATTAAGAATGTGCCCAGAGAGTTCGCAAACGTTGCGAAACAGAGTAAATACACTCCGCCAGGCAATCGATTACGCAAGTAATATTTACGCATATGTCATCATGCCGTTCCCGAATAATCCAGCCAACAATGCGGATCCGCAGCGTTAAGATCACCCGTAAGTGCGTAAGCAGTTGCTCGACAACCTCCACATTTATTTTTCACTGGGCAAGTCTGGCACGAGCCTGTAAGTCTACTTCTATCACGAAGTTGCATGATTTGCGGGGACTCGTTCCAGACCGTCTTTATGGACGTTTTGCGGATATTACCAAGAGAGTAGGGAAGCACTACACACGGATATATATCCCCCGTTGCGCTAATCGCCCCTTGCGCTTGGCCTGCCTGGCATCCTTGAAATAATGGCGAGCAGGCCATGTCGGGGGCAACAAGCGCCAGTTGCGCCAAGTGAGTAGTCATCTGGACATTCGGATGCGTTTTTCGTGTCGAATTCCACCATTCAAGCACCTGCTTCCATTCGTTAGGACGTAAGTCTATTATTTGGGCGCCGCGACCTGTGGGTACTAACTGCGAAAGATTAAAGCCATCGACGCCCAACTCAACACAATAATCAAAAACCTCCTGCAACTGTTCCCAATTACTACGATGAACCGTGAAGCATACTTTTGTCTGGATGCCCACTTCCTTGCTATTCAAAATCCCTTGCTTTGCGCGATCAAAAAGACCGGCTCTTCGTCGAATTATATCATGAGTTGCCGAAAGTCCGTCTAATGATACTTGTATTCTTGATATGCCGGCACTTGCAAGGCTCTTTGCTCGTTTTTTGGTTAGAGCCCACCCATTAGTGCCCATACCCACTGTAATCCCAGAATTCGCCGCACGCTCGACGATGTTTTCAAGGCGTTTAATGAGAAGCGGTTCGCCACCACTTAGCGCCAAATCAAGGAGGCCGTCGCGTGCTAGTACGTCGATCTGGCTGAGTATCTCGTCGTGACTAAGCTCGTTCGACGATCTGCGAGCGGACGCAGCATAACAGTGAATGCATCTGATATTGCAAGCGTTAGTCAGTGCCCACACTAGATGGAGCGGCATTTTCGATGGCATCGATCAGCCTTTCTTAATCGCACGTCGCTAATAACGCAGTTTGTGATAAATAACTATCACGTTTGCTAATATAGCACAACCGGGGCGACACGGAAGGAGCGAGGACGACACGATTTGATAAATTCGGTCGTCCAGCGCTCATAAATAAGATAAGAAGTCTTTGCGTATATGCTGTTCACAGGCTGGGGATGTCGCCAGGGGGTAGGCAAAGTCGATGGGTGGCTGTCTGTCCTGACTCCTGACGCCTTGCCTGGTTGTGGGTGGGCCAGTGGCGATTTTCGTTGGTATTGCGGTGGTGTGAGTCTGGCGTGGGGCGCTAGGAGCCCGTATGGTGCACTCTGGTATGAGCCCCTGCCTGCGCGGGGTCGGGGCCGCCTCGGGGGCCACGGTGGTACAGATCACGGTCGAGGACAAATGGTGTGCGCTGGATCGTGAAGCACCTGGGCTCGGTCCACGACGCTGCTGAGTCGGCGGCTCTGCTGGAGGCCGGACGATAGAAGATCGCTGCCGAGCAGAGCCAGGGGCTCCTGGATCTGGAATCCCTGAAAGCCGGCGCCGGGACGCACGCCTGGCCAGCACCACGCGGTGGAGTCCAGCGCTCCACGCTGCTGTGGCACGTCCTGCACGGGGCCTGCACCCGCCTGGACCTGGGGACGCCACCGGGGGTAATGGGGTTTTTGAGCAGATGGTCGCCGCTCGTCTGATCGAGCCGCCCCCCAAGGAGCGGGTCCCCCGCGTCCTGGGCGACCTGGGCCCGGATGCGGTCAGCGTACGGACCTGTTCCGCTGTCTGGGCCGCTGCGTCGAGCGGGACTACCGGAGAGCATCTCGCAAGCCCTGTTCGAGCACGTCACCCCTCCCGGGGGCCTGGCGCTGTGCCTTTACGACGTCACCACGCTCTACTGTCAAGCCCCGGGTTTTGTGGAGGCTGGTTTATCTGGCTTCGGCGATAGTCGGTTGTGGTTGTTTCTGGTGGTCCCGCTTGGCGTCGGGGGCCCGGGCGGTTTCGTGCTCGGCGGGGGTGGGCATGCCGATGGCGGAGTGGGGCCGGATGGTGCCCGCCCAGTGGACCCACCCGGCAGTGGCGACCAGGGGCGGCGGCAGGCGTCCTGCCAGGGGCCCTGGATAGAGGATGAGCTCGGTCTTGTACATGGAGTTCAGCGCCTCGGCCAGAGCATTGTCGTAGGAGTCCCCCTTGGAACCCACCGAGGAGACCGCCTCGCACTCGGCCAGAGTCTGCCCGTAGCGGACGGGACCTGTACTGCACCCCACGATCGCAAGTGATGCACCAGGCCCGTCAGGTCAGCACCCTCGCGCCGGCGCTGCCAGATAGCCATTCTCAGGGCGCCGGTGGCCAGGTCGGTGCGCACTGGCCGGTAGGTGGTCTGCCAGCCGATGATCCTCCGGGAGTAGACGTCGGCGGGCGAAGGCCACGTGCACCCGGCCGCTCATGGTGCGCACGTAGGAGGGGATACCTCCCACGCAGTGGGGGAATGTCGGCGACCCACAGCCCACACGGGGCGAAGGCCTCGAAGTGGCGTCTGACCAGGTCGGCCGGGCACTGGTCCTCGAGGAGCCGAGCGCGTAGTGTGCGACGATTTGGCGCGCCTGACACCATGGCGGGCCCAAGTCGCCCATGAGCCGTACAGGCGGTACAACGAGCCACATGACCGGCACCGCGACGCTCAGCGACCTCCCGCCGATCGAGCATCACGTGCATCGTGCGGGCCCCCAACACCGAGTAGCTGGTTCTTGTCAACCCGGGCGATCTCGCTGCACAGGGTCTCATCGCGCACGCTCCTGGCACTAGGGCCTGTTATGTAAGTCGTTTGAGCCAGTGGTTGATGCTGGCGATATGGGTGGTTGCCCGGTAGCGCACGGCGAGCTTGTCGTACCTGGTAGCCAGGGCCCGGTGGTGCTTGAGGTGGCTGAAGCCGCGTTCCACGGCGTTGCGGTCCTCGTAGGCGACGGCGTCGAAGGCCGGTGGGCGTCCGCCACGTGAGCCTCTGGCCCGACGGTGGGCGGCCTGGTCGGTCTTGACTGGGACCGTGGCACGGATGTGGCGGGCGCGCAGCCAGGCCCGGTTGGCCTGTGAGGAGTAGGCCTTGTCAGCCAGCACCCGCCGCGGTCGCCGACGGGGACGACCCGGTGCGGGACGGGCCACCCGAATCGCTTCGAGCACAGGGATCATCATGGGGCAGTCCGCCCGCTGACCGGCCGTCAGCAGCATCGACAGCGGCCCGCGCCCGGCACCGACGGCGGCGTGGATCTTGGTCGACCACCCGCCCCGGCACACTCCCAGGGCGTGATCGTCCGGCTCACCGTCCACCGTGCGGGGGCTGTCACGGCGGGCACCGGCGGCGTGCACGTGGACCCGGCAGACGGTGGAGTCCACCGACACCCGCCAGTCGAGCCTGCCGGAGGCGTCGGCCATGGCGACCAGCTCGGCCTCGATGCGCTCCCACACCCCCGCCGCCTGCCAGGGGCGGAATAGCGCGTAGACCCTCCACCAGGGACCGTACCGGATGGGTACGTCCCTCCAGGGCGCTCCGACCCTCACCCTCCAGCACACCCCGTTGATCAGGGCTCGCAGACCGTACCGGCGCGGCCTACCGCGGGAAGCAGGCTCCGGCAGCAACGGCGACAGCAGCTCCCACTGCGCATCAGTGAGGTCATGACGACCTCCAGCGTCTGCGTCTATCCTGGACACCTGAGGCCTCCGGTTTGATCACGCGATGACTTGACACCACCCGTGATACCCCGGAGGCCTCACCCACACCCAGACACCACGCCGCCAACCACCACCCCTTTCGCAACAGGACTGGGGTGCGTGGTGTTTCTTGGACTGGGGGAGTTTTTCTTCCCGTGAGTCGATAGGATGGGATTCATGTCCGGACAGAGATATTCTGAGGAGTTCAAGGTCCAGGTGGTGCGTGAGGTGGCCCGTGAAGGACCGCACGATCGCCTCGGTGGCCGCCTCGTACGATCTTGTGGCTCAGACGGTGGGCAACTGGGTCGCCAGGTATAGGAAGGAGCGCGCCACCGACCAGGACCGCAGGAAGGCCTCCGAGTCGGCCGAGATCGCGGAATTGAAGGAGGAGGTTCGTGAGTTGCGTCAGGAGAACGAGTTCTTGAAAAAAGCAGCGGCCTGGCTTGCGAAGGAACGACCGTGACCGAGTGCCACAGAGGTCGGGGCCGCAAAGAAGGCCGTTACCCCGTTTCCTCGATGTGCCGGTGGTCCGGGGGTGCTCGTGGTCCGGGTACTACTCCTGGCGCGACCGACCCGAGTCCATGTCCGCCATCAGAAGGAGAGAGCTGGCCGTGATGGTGAAGGATATTTTGATGGTGAAGGATATTTTTGAGGACTCCGATGACACCTACGGGTACCGACGGATTCAGGCGATCCTGAAGAGGCGCGGCGTTCGGGCCGACGGAGCCACGATCCGCTCCATCATGAGGGAACTGGGTCTGCGAGCGGCGCAGCCGCGGGCGAAAGTCCAAAGCACCGTCCCAGCCGAGGACCTGGCTGAGCGGCCGGACCTTCTCGAGCGTGACTTCACCGCGAATGAGCCGGGACGCAAATTGTGCGGTGATATGAGTGTATCAGTACGTGGGCGGGATTCGTCTATCTTGCGACCGTTCTGGACTGCTGCACGAAGAAAGTGGTGGGTTACGCGATGGCCGAGCCATGTGCGCACGTCCCTGGTGTGCGAGGCCATCGATATGGCGGTACGCAGGTGCCCGATTGAGAAAGGCGTGACGATCTTCCACTCGGACAGGGGAAGTCAGTACACCTCTCAGAAGTTCCTGGAGCATCTCGAGGCCTACGGAATCCGACCCTCGGTGGGGCGCACGGGGGCGTGACTGGGTGGGTGCCTGGGCGGAGTCCTTCAACGCCGCACTGAAGAATGAGAGGGTCTACCGGATGGTGTATCCCACGAAGGACAAGGCGATCAAGGATATTGCCTCATGGATCGAGTTGAGATACAATCATGTTCGCCTTCACTCGGTGTTTGGATATCACAGTTCTAACGAGGTGGAACGCGGACTCCTTGGCTCGAGCAGGGCGGCCTGAAACACAAAACAAGCAGTGTCCGAAAAACACCCAGCAGTCCAGCCAGCAGCTGGCTATTTTGTACGGACAAGACCTGCGGATACCTAGTGTTGCACGTGCAGTGAGGTCCGTCATGACTCAACAGGAGGATCGCCCTATGACCGGCACAGTCATCGTCTTTGACATCGACGGGATTCTTATGGACCACAGGGCTGCGGCGGACGAAGGCGCTGGTCAGCTTCCTTCGCCTGATTGGGGCTGAGCCCACGCCGCCGCTGCGCGAGGCCTGGCTTCGGGCAGAGCAAGAGCATTTCACAGCGTGGCGGAAGGGGAAGGCGAGCTTCGCCGAGCAGCGACGCCTCCGTATGGCGGACCTGTTCGAGGTTCTGGGGAAGCCCGTCGGCGGTGAGGCGCAGCTGGACCAGTTCTTCGGGTCGTACCTGGCCGAGTACGAGCGCGCCTGGCAGGCCTATCCCCACGTGCTGCCGTGCTTGGAGGAGCTGCGTGATCACGGCTTTGAGCCGGTGGTGTTCAGCAACGGAGATGACCGGCAGCAGAACATGAAGCTTGAACGGATCGGTGTCCGCGAGTATTTCTCGTGTGTGTGTGCTCACCGCCGACTTCTTGGGGGCCGCCAAGCCTCATCGGGAGGCATTCGACAAGGCAACCGAGGTGCTGGGTTCCGCGAGCTCGGGGCTCACCTACGTCGGCGACGACTTCGCGCTCGATGTGCTGGCTGCGCGCGCTGCTGGTTGGCAGGCGTTCCACCTGGACCGGTTCGACACCGGTTGCGCTCAGGATTGCATCAGGTCGCTGAGCGAGCTGCCCGCGCTCCTTCGCTGGTGATGCGAGGTGGCAATCGACACTCATACGAGCATGGCCTGGACGGCTCGGGATCGGTCGTTCTTTATGGGCGCTGTACAGCCAAATTTATCAAATCGTGTCGCCCTCATCCCCAGAGCTGCCGGGGTCGATGCGACGGGCATGGGTGGTGACGTCGCCCCGGGCGCTGACCAGGCTCTGGAGCAGTAGCGCATCCTTGGCGCCGTTCTTCTTCTCGGCCTCGTGCTCCGCGGGGTGCGCATGCCGCGGGCGGTACGGGCGGCGGCGCGGGCGTACGGGTGCCGGAGGTCGGGTACGGCGGCGCAGAAGCGCGGCTCCCGCGCCTCTTTCGGGCGTTCCGCGATGCGGCGCACTCGGAGAATGGCGTCATTGCAACGTTCCGTGGCAGGTGTTCGCGGAGCGGGGCGTGAAAAGTGCGTGGGAGCCACCTTTTTCGCGGTCGCCGATGCGTCCCGGGCCGCGGGTCCGCGGCCGGCGGGCGGTCGTGCGGTCCGGTTGGGGCTTCTCGCCGGTCGTGTTGGTCCATTACGGCCCGGGAGATCGTGTAACCGCGCGGAGGACCGAAGACCGGCCCTCTTCCGCACTTCTCTCGTCGCCGGTCCACACGCTGCGCGGGAAAGCGGGCGGACCGGTTCTCTTCCGCTGCCGTGCTCAGTCCCGGGATCCCCGACGCTCCCGGCGCAGCTCCTCCCAGTGGGCCATGCGCTCGCGGATGCGGCGCTCGTACCCGTGGCCGGTCGGCTCGTAGAAGGGCTCGCGCTCATCCGGCGGCGGGTACCCCTGCGGCATGTAGTCGGCCCCGGAGAATCCGTCGTCGGCGTCCGGGTCGTACTGGTAGCCGGCTCCGTAGCCGAGGTCCTTCATCAGGCGCGTGGGCGCGTTGAGGATGTGCGCGGGCGGGGCGAGCGAGCCCG
>ERZ773073.1317-NODE-1317-length-11862-cov-61.545100_pt1 | contig 11862 bp, 7 predicted proteins | sample MGYA00580616_ERZ773073 | MGnify/ENA primary metagenome ERZ773073 (study PRJEB29015, sample SAMEA2737960) | human oral metagenome | biome: human oral; feature: human-associated habitat; material: dental | place: China | collected 2131 ...
CCCGGCCCCCTCCCCGGCGTCGTCGGGCTTGGCGGCGGCGCCGGCGTCGGCCCCGACGGCCTCCCGGGCGCGCATGGCCTCCTCGTCGGCCTCGACGTCGACCCGGGTGCGGATGGACGGGGAGGCCATGGCGTCGGTCAGGCCCTCGGACAGGACGTTGAGGCACAGGGTCGTGATGAGGATCATCAGGCCGGGGAAGAAGGTCGGCCACCAGTGGCCCGACAGGAGGAGCTCCTTGCCCTCGGAGAGCATATTGCCCCAGGTGGGGGTGTTGACCGACTTGATGCCGGCGTTGAGGAAGGACAGGGAGGCCTCGAAGACGATCGCGTCGGCCACCAGGACGGTGGCGTAGACCATGATCGGCGCAATGCAGTTGCGCACCACGTGCTTGAACAGGATCCACGGGACCCGGGCCCCCATGACCCTGGAGGCGGCCACGTAGTCCTCGCCGAACTGGGCGAGGATATTGGCCCTCACCACGCGGGTCAGCTGGGGGGTGTAGACGACGGCGGTGGCGATGATGATGACGGGGACCACCGGCAGGCGCTTGACCATGGCCAGGACCAGGACGGCGGCCAGCGCGATGCCCGGGAAGGACATGAGCACGTCCAGCACGCGCATGACGAGCTCGCCGACCCACTTGCGGCCGGTGGCGGCCACGGCCCCCAGGACGCCGGCCAGCGCCAGGGCGATCCCGGTGGCGCTCAGCCCCACCACGAGCGAGACGCGGGCGCCGTAGACGGCGCGCGAGAAGATGTCGCGGCTGGGCTTGTCGGTGCCGAACAGGTGCTGGGCCGAGGGCGGGACGGCGGTGTCGGAGATGACGGTGTCCCCGATCCCCTCGACGTGGACGGTGCGCTCGGTCTTGGCCAGACCGGTGTCGCCGGGGTCGTAGGGGGCCACGACGGGGGCGAGGATCGCCATGGCGGCGATGACGGCCAGGATGACGACGGCGATCTTGGACCCCGCGGGCAGCCTCCTCCAGCCCTGGAGGCGCAGCCCGGGCCGGGAGAGCCCATCGAGTGTGCGGCGGTGGGGCATCAGACGCTCCTGATCCTCGGGTTGACCAGCACGTAGAGCATGTCAACGACGATGTTGATGATGATGAAGGCCAGCGCCACGGTGATGGACACGCCCTGGACGATATTGACGTCGGAATCCTTGATCCCCTTGAAGATGAGCTGGCCCATCCCCTGGATGTTGAAGATGATCTCGATGACGACGGCGCCGCCCATGGCGTAGCCCAGGCGCAGTCCCAGGACGGTCAGCGGGGTGATGAGGGCGTTGCGCAGGACGTTGCGGGCGATGACCACCCGCCGGGGGATGCCGGCGCCGATGGCGGTGCGCACGTAGTCGCGGTCGAGCTCCTCGACCATGGCGGTGCGCACGACGCGGGTGAGCGTGCCGGTGTTGGGCACGGCGATGGCCAGGGCCGGCAGGCAGATCTGGCGGACGTAGGCGGCCGGGTCCTGGCTGAAGGGCACCCAGGTGGTGACGACGGAGGGGAAGGAGCCCGTGGCGCCGGGGATGTCGCCGAACCACTGGATGAGCAGCAGCGCCAGCCAGAAGGAGGGCGTGGCCAGGCACAGGATGGATACGACCCGGATGACCTGGTCGGGCCACCGGTCGCGGTGGAGCGCCGCGACGACGCCCAGGACGGTGGCGGCGACGACGGCCAGCGCGATCCCGATGAAGGTCAGCTGCAGGGTGATGGGGAAGGCCGCGGCGACCATGTCGGAGATCCTGTCGCCGTGGGAGGCCTCGCCCAGGCTCCCGTGGGCCAGTCCCACCAGGTAGTTCCAGTAGCGGACCAGGAGGGGGTCGTTGAGGTGGTGGGCGATGCGGTACTGCTCGAGCGCCTGCGCCGACGCGGCCTCCCCCAGCGCCAGGCGCGCCGGGTCGGACGGTGAGAACGACATGACGACGAAGACGAGCAGCGTCACGCCCAGCACCATGACGGGCAGCGCCACGAGGCGCCGGCCGATCAGGCGGAGAAGGGTGGACACGGGTGTGCTCCTTAATGCTCGGTGCCCGGCGCCGGGCGGGCTCGGTCGCGCCGCGCCCGCCCGGCGCCGGAGGCCCTCAGGCCGCGGTCGAGCCGATGTCCACGAAGGACAGCCCCGTCAGCGCGATCGGCTGGAAGCCGACCAGCGTCTGGGAGTTGTAGGCGGTGGGCGTCTTGCGGTGGAAGATCGGGTAGAGCGGCACCTGCTCGGACAGCAGGTCGAACAGCTCCTGCCACGTGGCGATCTGCGCCTCGCCCTCGAGCTTGACGGCCTCGTCGAGCTTGGTCTGGACCGCGGTGTAGGCCTCGGAGCCCTTCCAGTGCATGCGCTGTTCGGTCCAGGTGTCGCCGGCGTACCACCAGCGCAGGAGCAGGTCGGCGTCGTTGCCGAACACGGAGGGGTCGCCCGGCGCGATGACGACGTCCCAGGCGCCCTGGTCGCCGTCGACGAAGGAGTAGACGTCGGAGGACTTCTTCTCGTCGTACTTGACGCTCACGCCCAGCGCCTCGAGGTTCTCGCGGATGATGGGGCGCACCGCCGAGAACCAGCCGTGGTCGCTGCACAGGAGGTTGATCGTGGTGATGCCGGCCTCCTTGAGCAGCGACTTGGCCTTCTCGACGTCGTAGCCGTAGACGGTCTTCGCCCGCCGGTAGGCGGGGTGGCCCTCCTGGACGAAGCAGGTGGCCGGGGTGGCCAGGGTGCCCATGCCGGTGGAGCAGATCTCCTCGTAGTTCAGGGCGTACAGGATCGCCTGGCGGGCCCTGGCGTCGGAGAGGGTCCGGTTGTTGAACATGGCGAACAGGAGGGAGAAGCCCTGCTGGGCGGCGACCTTGACGGGCTCGGACATGGAGGCGAGGTTGGCCACGGGGACCGCGTCGATCGCCTGGACGGCGCCGGAGGTGATCGCGTTGGTGCGCGTGGTGTCGTCGGGCAGGATCTGCCACGTCATCGTCCTGGCCAGGGCCGGGTGGGCGCCGGTGTACTTGTCGTTGCGCTCGAAGACGATCGTCTGGCTGGCGGCGCCGTTGTCCTTCATGACGTAGGCGCCGGTGCCGACCGGGTTCTTGTCGAAGGCGGCGGGGTCGGCCAGGGCGGCGGCCCTGGGGACGATCTTGACCACGCTCAGGCGCTCGGCGATCAGCGAGTAGGGGTGGGACGTCTTGATGGTGACGGTCCGCTCGTCCTTGGCCTCCACGCCCGCGATGAAGGCGATGAACTGGGCGTAGAGGGACTTGTTGGCGGGGTCGAGGACCCGCTCGAAGGAGAAGACGACGTCCTGGGCGGTCACGGCGGTGCCGTCGGAGAAGACGGCGCCCTCGCGCAGGGCGACCTCGTAGGTGGTGTCGTCGACCTTGACGGGCAGGTCGGCCCCCAGGGCGGCGTAGCACTCGCGCGTGACGGGGTGCAGCTCGGTCAGGCCCTCCATGGTGTGCCAGTTGGCGGCGATGGTCAGCGCCGCCGTCGTCGTCATCGGGTCGTAGCCGGTGGTGCCCAGCTCGTAGGAGATGCCGGCCGTGATGACGCCGTCGGGGTTGGAGGCGGCGGCGTTGGCGCTGGGATCGACGCTCGGCCGGGCGCCGGCCGCACCGGAGACCCCCGCGCTCGTCGTCGAGCCGCTCCCGCCGCCGCAGGCCGCCAGGGCCGCGGTCAGGCCCGCGGCCAGGCCCATGGTGGAGGTGAGCCGGATGAAGTCGCGTCGGGAGGCGCGGGGTGCGATGATCGTCATTGATGATCTCCTGAAGTCGGACGTCTGTTGTCTGACGTTGATAGGATGACTCTAGCACGGGCTCACCGGCCCCCCGCCACCCTCAGAAAGTAACGTTGTGGCAACGACGGCCCCCGGGCCCCCGGGCGCCGGCCCGAGGAGCCGCGGGACAGAACCGAGCAATGGAGTGATGGTCACGATGACTGCCATGGGATCGAATCGCGGAACCTACGCCTCCCTCAACGAGGCGCCGACGACGCAGGCCGCCGCGACCATCAACGCGATCAAGGACTACATCCTCCAGACCCACCTCAAACCCGGCGACCCGCTGCCGACCGAGGCCCAGCTGTGCGCCGACCTGGGCGTCTCGCGCTCCTCGGTGCGCGAGGCCGTGCGCACCCTCGTCGCCCTCGACATCGTCCAGGTGCGCCACGGGCACGGCATGTTCGTCGGGCAGGTCTCCATGCGCCCCATGATCGAGTCGCTCGTCTTCCGGGGCCTGCTCAAGCCCGGCGACGACTACCGCAGCCTGCGCGACGTCGTCGAGGTGCGCACCCTGCTCGACTCCGCGCTGGCCGACGAGGTCATCGCCGTCTGGCACGGGCGCCAGGACAGGCGCATCGACGAGGTCGTCATCGAGATGGAGCGCCTGGCCGACGCCGGCTCGACCTTCACCGAGCAGGACCGCCTCTTCCACGCCATGCTCCTCAAGCCCCTGCCCAACCAGCTCTTCCGCCACCTCAACGACGCCTTCTGGTCCGTCCACACCCTCACGGTGCCCATGCTCGGCGCCCCCCGCCCCGAGGACATCAGGCTCACCACCAACGCCCACCGCGCCATGCTGTCCGCCGCCCGCAAGGGCGACGTCGACGCCTACCGCGCCGCGATCTCCGATCATTACGCCCCCCTGCTGCGGGTCCTGGAGGCCGGCTGAGGGGGCGGCCCGCCTCCGCGGAAGGCACTCGTGTGAGACGGACCACGGGGCGCCACGGCACGCCCCACCGGCCCGGACGGATGTGCTCCGCGGCACAATGTGCCCGTCCGCTTCCGCCGTTCCGACCTTCCACCGCCCCGCACCAGACGGGGCCCCAAGGAGACCCCGTTCATGACCCAGGACGCCCGACCCCGGCCCGCAGTCCCGAACACCCCGGCCCGCACCGCGCCCGACCCGGTCGACGCCGTCCCCCCGGTGGGCGCCCTGGCCGTGCTGGGAATCCAGCACGTGCTCGCCTTCTACGCCGGGGCCGTCATCGTGCCCCTGGTCATCTCCCAGGGCCTGAACCTCGACGCCGCCACCACCGTCCACCTCATCAATGCCGACCTGCTGACCTGCGGCATCGCCACCATCATCCAGTCCGCCGGCCTGGGCCCCAGGATCGGCGTGCGCCTGCCCCTCATCCAGGGCGTGACCTTCACCGCCGTGTCCCCGCTCATCGCCATCGGCATGGCCGCCTCCGGCGGCGCCGGGGGGACCGGGGGCCTGCCCGCCATGTACGGCTCCATCATCGCCGCCGGGATCCTCACCTTCATCGCCGCCCCCTACTTCGCGCGGCTCCTGCGGTTCTTCCCGCCGGTCGTCACCGGCACTCTGCTGACCGTCATGGGCACCACGCTCATGAGCGTGTCCGCCGGGGACATCGTCTCCCCGGGCGAGAATGCGCCCGAGGGGGCCTCCGAGGCGCTCGTGGGCGCCCTGACGCTCAAGGGCCTGGGCTACGCGCTGCTGACCATCGCCCTCATCGTCGCCGTCCAGCGCATCTTCAAGGGATTCATCGCCACCATCTCCGTGCTAATCGGCCTGGTCGCGGCCACCGGCGCGGCCGCCGCCCTGGGCGACGTGGACTTCTCCGGCGTGGCCGCCGCCGCCCCGCTGGGAGTGACCACGCCCTTCTACTTCGGCGTCCCGCGCCTGTCCGCCGCGGGGATCGCCTCCATGGTCATCGTCATGGCGGTCACCGCCGTGGAGACCACCGGCGACGTCTTCGCCACCGGCGAGGTGGTCGGCAGGCGCATCACCCCCGGGCACATCGCCGCCGCCCTGCGGGCCGACGGGCTGTCGACCCTGCTGGGCGGGATCCTCAACTCCTTCCCCTACACCTGCTTCGCCCAGAACGTCGGGCTCGTGCGGCTCACGCGCGTGCGCTCGCGCTGGGTGGTCACCGCGGCCGGGGCCATGATGATCGTCCTGGGGCTGGTGCCCAAGGCGGGCGCCGTCGTCGCCGCCATCCCCTCCCCCGTCATCGGCGGGGCGAGCCTGGCCATGTTCGCCTCGGTCGCCGTCGTGGGCATCCAGACCCTCGGCAAGGTCGACATGAGGGACAACCGCAACGCCGTCATCGTCTCGACCTCGATCGGGCTGGCGCTGCTGGTGACCTTCAAGCCGGACATCGCCGCCGCCATGCCCGGCTGGCTGCGGATCATCTTCGGCTCGGGCGTGACGATCGGGGCGCTGAGCGCCGTGATCCTCAACCTGCTCTTCTTCCACGTGGGCCGCCAGGGGGGCGCCGACGTCGCCGTCGTCGCCGGGCGCGCCGTGAGCCTGGAGGAGGTCGGCGCCATGGAGCGCGAGCAGTTCGTCCAGACCTTCTCGCGCCTGTACGAGGGCGCCGCCTGGCCCGCCGAGCGCGTGTGGGAATCGCGCCCCTTCGCCTCCACGACGGCGCTGCGGCAGGCCTTCGAGGACGAGGTCCTGGCCGCCTCGCCCGAGGAGCAGGAGGCGCTCGTGCGCGGCTACACCGACGTGGTGGACCTGCTGCTGTCCGACGCCGGGGACGAGCGGGCCCGCCTGGAGACCGCCTCCCTCGCCCTGGGGGAGTTCGACGACGCCGAGGCGGCCGAGCTGCGGGCCCTGGACGAGGCCTACCGCGAGAAGTTCGACCGGCCGCTGGTCATGTGCGTGGCCCGCATCGCCGACCGCGGCCAGCTCATCGCCCGCGGCTGGGCGCGGGTGCACAGCTCCCCCGCCCGGGAGGCCCGTGCGGCCCTGGGCGAGGTCATTGACATCGCCGACGAGCGCTTCGACGCCATGATCGCCGACGCCAACCCGATCCGCACCGCCTGGGCGCGCAAGTTCGAGCAGCTGGACTGAGCCCACCCCGCCCCCTTTCACCGAAACCGGCGGAAACGACACGCGAGACCGGCGGAAACTGCACACCCTGTGGATAACTCGGCGCAGCCATCCGGCCGATGGGCGAGCCGGTTGACATATGCTCCAGCCCTCGGCCCTTTACTGTGCAACCATACGGATCGGGGCATAATATTAATTAAGGGGCGGAGTGGGCGCTGCCACGACCCCCACTCCGTCCGAACGTCCCATCCCCTGCGAACCTGCACGTTCGCGAAAAACGACGGGTCCGACCCCACTGCAATTCTTGATGAAAAGCCCGACGTGTTCGCGACCGCAATCTTCCCGCCGAATGCACACCGACCACGAAGGCTGGAGTGAGCGGGATCCTTCGGACTTGGGAAGAGTTTCTTTCCGCGACAGGTGAGGGGTGAGTTCATGACGAGAGCCAAGCGCCCCGATGAGTTCAAGGAGCAGGTCGTTCGCGAGATCCTGGAGAAGGAGCGCACGATCGCATCCGTGGCCGCCTCCTACGACCTGGTTCCGCAGACCGTGAAGCTTATTCCAGTCCTTCACCCACTGCGCAACCGTCCCCGCGACGCGCCCCACGAGTCTTGCGACGACGTCGACGCCGAATCCCTCGGACGGCATGAGGATCGCCTCCGACTCGCGCCTCGCCAGTTTGTACGGGGAATCCGCCTTGTGCCACTGAATAATCGACCGCTCATCATCTGCGACCACTACCGCGTCCATAGCCATGATCATACCGGGGAGCGACGCCCGGAATCCAATCGAAACCGCACCGGCCGACCGCCGCGACCCCGAACCGGGGACGAATCGTCGAACACGGTCTTGTTTTAATGAACCTTTCTCACCAGGAACGGCGGCTCAGGAGCGGGGATCAGCGCGGTGCTGCGGGAAGGAATGGGTGCGGCGCGGGGGCGGCGCGCACGAGGTCGTACCGACCTGCGTCGTCTTGAGCCTCCCGCGTCATCACGCCGACCCTGGCCAATCCGAGGGTCTTGCTGGTGAGAAAGGCTCAATGCCGCTACATCCTTTCCGCACCATCGCGCCGATTCTGACCCCTGAACCATCGGTTCTAGTGAGAAAGAATCAATCAAAGAACGCGTCTGTGGAGACCAACTCACTGATCTTCGTGGCGATCTCCTCCATCGTGTCATCAGCTGTGTCCAATCCGCTTCGCGAGGCGAGGAGGGGACTCTCTTCTCGCAGATCGTCATAGGTCACGCCGTGAACGATCGGGACAAGCAGATCACGCGCCAGCAGAGCGGAGAGCTCCTTATCCGCTACACCTTCGGCTTTGATCCTCTTGATGAAGGACTCTGTTACGAGAACCAGTCCTGCGCGAGACTTGGACAATCCCTTATCGATCTCGCGCATCAGATTCGAGCCTAGAAGAACTGTATTCTCACTGAACCACACCGAGACCCCGGCATTCTCCAGCGCGTCGTTCAGGTCCTTTGCCGCGGTACGCCGGTCATCCCACGCATGGCACAGGAAAACGTCATACTTGTCCGGACGGGGACCTTGCTTCTCGATTGATTCGCGGACTGGAGATAGAGCTCGTACCTCGGCCGCCGTATACACCACGGACGAAGAGGAGGATGACCAGCGTGGACGACTGCTTCGAGAAGAGCCTCCCGTCTGGGACGCAGGAGTTCGATAAGCTGAAGAGGTGTAACTAGTTGGGTAGTACGAGCTGCCTCCACATACGGAGCAGTTCGCTCTTCCGCTTTCAGTACGGTGACCTTGTACAGGTGCTGTGCATCGTGCCATACCCAAATTGTACGTTGGAGGGGCGACCCCAGGTCAAGTCTCTTGGTGTGGTGTTCTTTCGGTCAGGTGGTGATGGCGAGCAGGGCGGGGTGGCCGCCGGTGCTGTTGTCGGTGTGGAGCATGTCGGTCAGGTGTAGCAGGGAGGCCTGGGAGAGGTATCGGCGTTCGCCGTACTGCCACTCCTCGTGCTGTTCGAGTAGGACGAAGCCGATCAGGCGGGTGACAGACTCGCTGTCGGGGAAGACCCGGGGCCAGGTCTGCTCGGCGCCAGGTCTCGCGGCCCAAGCCGTTCGATGGGGTTGCTGCGGCCAGATCTTGGTCCAGTGCTCCCTGGGGAGGGCGGCGAAAGCCGTCAGGTCCGGCTCGGCGTCCTTCAACATCTGAGCGATCTCGGGGAACGAGTCTCTCAGGGAGTCGATGACGTGCTTGTACTGGGCCGCCACCGCCTCGGGCGCGGTCTGGGCGAAGATGGTCGAGACCAGGACGCCCGCCAGCTTAGAGCGGGCCGACCCCAGCTTGGAAGAGATGCTGCGGGCGAAGTGGACCCGGCAGCGCTGCCAGGCGGCCCCAGGCAGGATGGCCCTGACGGCGGCGCGGATGCTGGCCACTGGTGACCAGTACGAGCCCCTCGGGGTCGTGGGGCGAGGGGACCTTCAATCCCCGTTCGCGCAGGGACCGCAGGAAGGACGTCCAGAAGTCGACCGTCTCAGCGTTCCCCAGGGCCATGCTCAGGATCTCCTGGCGGCCCTGGGCCGACACGCCGGTGGCCACCACCAGGGCCCGGCGGGTCTCCACAGCCATCCGGGTGGCCCGCTCGCGCAACTCTTCGGGGTACTTCCTCGGCGCGAGCATGGCTCCTCATCCTTCCATGGGTTCAGATCCTCCACCACACCCGGGGCGAACCACTCGGCCGCCGGCTCAACGGCCACGGCCGCTGAAGTGTGCGTAGGGCACCCACGACAAGGGATCCACCGCGTACTGAGGCTCCAGGCGCAGCGCATCGACCGCGCCGGCCACGGCCCGTGCCACGACCGGCGCAAAGGCTCCATCCGTCGGTTCCGCGGCGATGGCCGCGTACAGGCGCGTTACGAAGGGCACGACCGAGGAGTCTCGCACCGGCAAAGTGGCGGCCACGACCTCCGCGAAACCGGCCTGCTGCGCCGCCCCGGCCGCATGCAGGGCCTCGTCGGGAGCCTCGAAGTCGCCCGACGCGGACTCGCAGGCGAGGAGCACCGCCAGTCGACCCGCGTCCGCGCGACTCGCCGCCAGGTCGCGGAGCGCGAATCGGCCGTCGGCCAGGTCGATCCCGGCCTCGAACGAGTCGTCCGGGTCGAGCCGGCCGTGCGCGCTGACGTGGAGCAGCGTGCATTCCGGCAGTGCGGCGCGGAAGGCGGCGACCGTGGCGTCGTCGTCGAAGAGGTGGGTCATGCGCGCACCCGGCAGCGCCTCGTCGACCGCCCGACGCTCAGCCTCCAGGGACCTGAGCTGGCCATCCACGTCGACCGACACGTGAAGCACAGCATCCAAGGCCCTGCCCCTCCCGCCGGGCCGCGGGCCAACCGAGCGGACCGTCGGCAGGTACGAGGAGACCGCCCGGTCCTGCACGCTGGGCCACCTCGACGGGTTCTCGCGTCGGCGGCCCGCCTGCGGCCTCGTGCGTGGGTGGACCCCAGCGGCGTGGACGGGCAGGAGGGCGAACTCTCCGACCGGCGACCACCACACGTGCGGCCGCTCTTCGGCGGTCGCAATCTGTTCCAAGATGGGGGCAGCTACGCTTCCCCAGAGCCACTCCAGGCAATCGAAGATCGCGTGTGACGCAGAGCGAGAGGTGCCTGAACCATCGGCCAACTCGGTGCGGAGTTTGTCGCCCCACTCCCGCAGTTGCCCCTTCGAAGCTTCCGGGAGGTGGATCAGCCGCGGTTCGCCAGCCCCCTGCAGGACCAGTGCCAGCGACTCCTCGTCCCCCGGGACGAGCAGAACGACCGGGCTTTCGGCCCCGAGGCACCGGTACGCGTCGGGGTCGGGCACCGGCTGGCCGAGCGCCGCCGCTCCCTCGTGCGCCCGCAGCCGGAGTTGCTCGTCCGGGCGCGCGCGCGGCCGCCGCCCGTTTACCTGCGTGTCCCGAACGAAGCCGGACAACGACGCCCATCGTTCGTCTCCGCTCTCCGCCGCCAGCGAACGAGCCTGGAGGCCCTGCCGCCACAGGACCGACCGGACATGGTCGGCCCAGGCGAAGGCCTCGAGACGTCGCTGTCCAGCTGCGTGCGCGACGGCGCGGTCCAATACTTCCTGCATGTAGGTCAGCAGTTCATGACGCTCACTGAGAGTCAGTCCGATCCACGCCACCTGCGTGGTCAAGGAAACGGCTCGGCCGAACGCCGAGAACGCCTCCTCACGATCCCCCAGTGCCTCCGCATCGCGGGCCCAGCGAACGGACTGACTGAACTTCTCCACTGGGGTGACCTCCTCAAGCAGAGCAGCACGCCGCTGAATCTCGAGCACCTCCCGGGATGGGGATACGTCCGGCGCCAGGCGCTCGCGCCAGCGCAGAGACAGGGCGAGGTTCGACAGGGCGGGCAGGAGGCGAGCGTCGCTGGACCCCGCGGCCTCAACTGCCTCCCGACCGATCTTCACCGCGCGCCTCGCATCCTCGAGCGCCAAGGCGCGGTTCCCGCCCTCCATGAGCATCACCGACCGCTGCCTGTACACGTCGGACAGGTTTGAGATTCGGAGGGCACGAGCCTGGTGTGACGTCGGCAGGATGTCGATGGAGCGCCTCAGATGCAGCAGGGCCCGACCCATGTCCCCTATCGACCCCGTGTCCTGGGCGTGAGTGGCCAGCGCGAGCCCAAGGTTCGTCGCATATCCGGATGCCTCGACCGGCCGGTTCCCTGCCGCCTCCAGGGCCTCGCTGAACCGCTCGATCGCGGCGACCAGATCCGCTGGATCTCCGTCGCGCTCGTATCGCTCGGACAGGGCGGTGGCCAGGTTGTTCACGTGGCCGGCGTGGGTCAGTCCGTCAATCGCCGAGGCCGCCGCAGCCTGTTTGGCGAGGTCAACGGCCTCGTCGAGATCCTGCGAGTTCTCGGTGTCCCGGTACCGTTCCCGCAGCGCAAGCGCCAGGTCGTTCATCCGTTCGGCAATGCGGCTCGCCACGGGTTCACGCAGGTCCAGCGCCTGGCGGTACAACTCGATAGCGCGATCGAGGTGGCTCCTGTCGGCGCGCTCAGTGAAATCGTCCGACAGGAGCACGGCGAGGTTGGTCAGGCGCGCGGCTCGCTCAGGGTGCT
>ERZ773073.1319-NODE-1319-length-11862-cov-23.064877_pt1 | contig 11862 bp, 10 predicted proteins | sample MGYA00580616_ERZ773073 | MGnify/ENA primary metagenome ERZ773073 (study PRJEB29015, sample SAMEA2737960) | human oral metagenome | biome: human oral; feature: human-associated habitat; material: dental | place: China | collected 2131 ...
AAATGTTAAAGAGGAACTGAAATTATCAGAAAGAAGCTATAAATGTGAGTGCTGTGGAATTGAGATTGATAGAGATTACAATGCGGCACTGAATATAAAAAACATTGGAAAAGAGATGTTGAAATATTAGGAAATAAAAAGACAGGGTAGGAACTGCCCGAAGAGCTTGGTAAATATATTTGGCTAACAAAAGAAGATACTTCCCAAGAAGCTTCCGCTTCTAAAAGCGGGAGTAGTTCACTGTCTAGTTTGACATCAAAGTATTTCAAGTGTATAATTTCAAAAAAATAAAAAAGAAAGATGGAAGAAAAATGAAAAATTATTTAAAGGGGATAAATCAACGGATTGGGAACATTTTTGTGAATATTCGAACTTTGGAGGAATTGGAAAGGAAAACTGGATATACTGTGGATGAAGAGGGGAATATTCTGGAATATAATAAAAATTTGAAAAAAGTGGAAAACTTTATAAAAAATGGAGAATTTCCTAAAGCAAAAAAAATTCTGAAAAAAATGAGAAAACTTCATCGAATGGGATATTATGAACTTGGAAAATATTATTATTTTTGCGAAGGAAATTTGAGCAAAGCTGAAAGTAATTTATACATTGCATTTGAAAACGGAATTATAAAAGCTGGATATTATCTAGGCTTGCTGGAAGAAAAAAGTGGAAATATGAATCTGGCTCGAAACTGGTACGTCACAAGCTTTAACTTTTCTGAACAGTCTATTATGAAACTATTTTACATTGCAATTATGGAACAAAACTTCTGGGCAATCGACGGATATTTCTACTATATTTTACAATACGGCGAAAATGCCAAAAATCTCTATGAATTTGCAAAATATTATTTCTGGGGCAAAAATTTTGAAAAAGTTAAGGAAATTCAGAATAAGTTGACAAGTGGAAGTCATATTTTATATTTGACAAAAGAAATTTTACACAACATCGAGTGTATGCTTGGAGATGAAAAAGACAAAGAATATATAAAATGTGCAGAAAATGCTAAAACTCTTGAATTACAAAAAGATTTTAACGCTGAATTACTTTATAAAAAATCGGCTGAATACAATGAATATGGAAATGTGAGACTCGCTAAATTTTACGGAAAATTTGCAAAATCTGATAAATATGAAAAACTAGAAAAAATTTTTAAAAATAATTTTTTGAAACAAATACGGTCAGAAGCAGCGTATCAGCTAGGAAAATACAACGAATACCAGAACAATCTTTATGATGCAATAAATTGGTACGAAATATCTGCAAAAAATGAAAATTATAAATCTTTTTATAAACTTTCAAAACTGCAAAACAAAAAATTTACAGAAACAGAAACAACTTTACAAAATGATTATTTTAAATATTTAAAAAATTCCGCAGATTTAGGTTATGCACAAGCAATGATTGAAATGTCACTTGATAAAAACTTAAATAGTCTCGAAAGCTTTGAAATGGCAGAAAAAATTTTAGGACAAAATAACGTTTTTGAATTGACACAGGCAATATCAAATGAGGCGAAAATGATTTATTTTGGAAATGAAATTAAGGAAATTTTGGAAATATGTTATGAAGAAAATAATTTTAGGTAAAAATAAAAAACCGCTTTATTTGAGCAATTCATTTAAAACGGTTTTTTTATTTTGATCTATTTAATCATCAAAGTAAATTTATATATTTTGAAATAAAAATACTAATTTTCCTGTTTAATAGCAGGTTTTAAGAACCCTAACACAAATGCTGCAGCAATACTTCCAATAACAACTGCTAGTAAGTATAATAAGAAATTATTACTTAATGCCATTACTAGAATTCCACCATGAGGTGCAGGAATTTTTATACTGAATAAACCTGTTAATGCTCCTGCTATTGCTGATCCGATAACACTTGCAGGGATAACTCTTGTTGGATCTGCCGCTGCATAAGGAATTGCACCTTCTGTAATGAATGAGAATCCCATAATGTAGTTTGTAAGTCCAGCTTCTCTTTCTTCTGCTGTAAATTTATTTTTAAAGATTGATGATGCTAGTGCGATTGCGATTGGAGGAACCATTCCACCAGCCATAACTGCCGCCATCGGTAAACTTCCACCTGAAGTCATTGTAGCTGCTAGTGTACCAGAACCAAATACGTATGCTGCCTTATTTACAGGACCTCCCATATCAATAGCCATCATTCCACCAAGAACTGCTCCCAATAAAACTGCACTTGAACCAGACATTCCATTTAACCAGTTATTTAAAGCGTTATTAATAATTGCTGCAAATGGATTTATTAATAATACCATTCCTAATCCTGTAATTAATACTGACAATACTGGATACAATAAGATCATTTTCAAACCACTTAAAGTTCTTGGCATACCAGCCAATGCTTTTATTAAACCTTGTACAACATATCCTGCCAAAAATCCACCAAGTAATGCACCGATAAATCCAGAACCACCAGCTGATGCAATAGCTCCCGCTACTAATCCTGCAGCAAGTGCCGCTCTTTCACTAATACTATAAGCAATATATCCAGCTAAAACTGGCACAAATAATCCAAATGCCTGTCCTCCAATATCTTTTAACATTTTAGCTAGTGGCGCTTTAGAACCGTATTCTGCTCCAGCTCCACCATTACCAGACAATGTATCTACTAAAAATGCCAACGCAATTAAGATACCTCCACTTATTACTAACGGAAGCATATATGAAACTCCACTTAACAAGTGTTTGTAAAGTCCTTTTTTCTCAGATGAAGCTGATTCTGAAGAAGCTGTAGAAGATCCGCTTGCGTGGAAAATAGGAGCTTTTCCATCTAAAACTTGTTGAATTAATGCTTTTGCATTATTAATTCCTTCTTTTGCCTCTACTTGAATTAATGGTTTTCCATCAAATCTATCAACTTCGATATTTCTGTTAATTGCTAAAATTACACCTGTAGCTTTTTTAATATCTTCATCAGTTAAGACATTTTTTCTACCATCAGCACCGTTTGTTTCAACTTTTATGTTTATTCCCATTTCATCAGCTGCTTTTTTAAGTGCTTCTGCCGCCATATAAGTGTGAGCAATTCCTGTCGGGCAGGCTGTTGCTGCGATTATGTAAGGAGCATTTTCGTCTGATGAAGTTTGTGCAGGTACTGCTTCTTTCTTTTCTTCTTCTGCAAATTTTTCTGCTTCAGCCTTGTTAATAATTTCCAATACTTCGTCAGCAGTTTTTGCGTTTTCTAGTGCTTCTTTAAAATCATCATCCAGTAATAATTGTGATAATCTTGCAAGTGTCTCAATATGAGTGTTATTTGCACCATCTGGAGCTGCAATCATAAAGAACAGTGTCGCAGGTTCACCGTCCAATGAATCATAGTCGATTCCTTCAGGCTTTCTACCCATAGCAAGTGCAGGTTCTTTCACAAATTCTGTTTTCGCATGCGGAATTGCAATTCCTTCCCCAATTCCAGTCGAACTTTGCTCTTCCCTTGCCATTAATGCTTTAACATAACCATCATAATCATTCAGAACACCTGTTTTTTCATGCAATCTGGCAAGTTCTTTAATAATGTTTACTTTATCTGTTGATTTCACATCTAGATTTATTCTGTCCTTAATCAGCAAATCTGATATTTTCATATTTATACCATCCTTATTTTTTTTATTTTTTTAAATATCCTTTTAGTTATCATAGTAAAACCACTTTAAAATTCGATTCAAAAATTATCACTATTTTTTTTAGCGAAATTTGATTTTTATAAGTATATTTTAAAAAGTTTCTTTTGAAATTTCAATTTCATCATACAATTTGTTTACCAAATCTTTTTCTGCAAGTCCATAAGAATAAGCTGTCGCACTTCCTGAAGCAACTGCAAGTCTAAATGAATCTTCTGGAGAAAGACCTTTTACAAATCCAGCGATAAATCCTGCAACCATTGAATCTCCCGCTCCGATTGAGTTAATTAGCTGTCCTTTTGGAACTGATGCTTCCAGCACAAAGTCTTTATTTACAAGCAATGCACCTTCACCACCTCTAGAAAGAATAACATTTTTAACGCCCTTATCCAAAAAGAATTTACATTTTTCTACAATTTCAGCTTTTGTTTCCAATTTTTCATTAAACATTTCTCTTAGTTCATGAATATTTGGCTTAACAAAAAGATTGTTGTGAATATTATCCTGTAATAAATTTCCTCTTGTATCAAGCACAATTTCTACGTTAGCTTTTACATTTTCAGATAGCTCTTTGTAAATTTTGCTGCTGATTGAAGCTGGGACACTTCCTGAAAGTACAAGTATGTCTCCATCTTTTAAATCAGAAATTTTATTAATTAATTCCTGTAATTTCTCAGCTGTAATTTCTGGTGAAACCCCTGTAAGTTCAGTTTCCTTGTCATTACCATTAACTTTTACATTAATTCTAGTATTTCCTTCAAGTTCGACAAATTCAGACTTTATATTATCCTTTTTTAGATCCCTGATAATAAAATCCCCAACAAATCCTGCAACAAATCCAATTGCTGTAGATTCTACATCTAAATTTTTCAGTACCTTTGAAACATTAATTCCTTTTCCACCCGCTCTGTAATTTACTTCATGAGCAAGATTCAAATGTTCAGCCTGCAAATCGTCCTTAAGATACATGTCATAATCCAATGCTGGATTCAATGTCAATGTGTAAATCATCTTTTTCCTCCTCAAATCTAACTATATTTCTAAATATTATTTTCCACTATATATTTATAACATTAGAAAGTTTAAAAGTCAAACATTAATTAATCGATTGATATTTAGCTTTTTAAACTCTAAAAAAGCTGGATATTTATCCAGCATTTCTCAATTACATTAAATTTATTTTTTATTGTTTATCTGTTTTAGAAAGCTCTGAAAATGCACTTACCATTCCAGCCAAATTTTGTAATTCGCTTGGAATAATAATTTTTGTAGCTTGTCCATCTGCAACTTTTTCAAAAGTTTCCATTCCTTTTAGTGATAATACCGCTTTTGTCGGTGCTGCTTCATTTAATAGCCTTAATGCTTCTGCTTGTGCCTTTTGAACTGATAAAATAGCTTCTGCTCGTCCTTCGGCTTCTTTTATCTGTTCTTCTTTTTTAGCTTCCGCCCTTAAAATCGCAGCTTGTTTTTCACCTTCTGCAACAAGTATTGCAGCTTCCCTTTTTGCCTGTGCTTCCAAGATATTTGCCCTTTTTTCACGCTCTGCCTTCATTTCCTTTTCCATTGCAACACGAATGTCAGCTGGTGGCAAAATACTTTTTAATTCCACACGATTTACTTTTATTCCCCATGGATCTGTTGCATCGTCCAGTTCTTGACGCATTTTTGTATTAATAATATCCCTTGAAGTCAAAGTCTGGTCGACTGTCATATCTCCAATAATATTTCTCAAAGTTGTAGCCGTTAAGTTTTCAATCGCTGAAAGTGGACGTTCCACTCCATAAGTATATAACTTTGGATCAGTTATTTGAAAATAAACGACTGTATCAATCTGCATTGTGGCATTGTCTTTTGTAATGACTGGCTGAGGCGGAAAATCCACAACTTGTTCCTTTAACGATACGCTTCTTGCAACTCTGTCAAAAAATGGATTTAAAAAACTTAGTCCAGAACTTAAGGATCTGTCATATTTTCCTAGTCTTTCAATAATAAGAACTCGTGATTCTGGCACAATTTTTACTGCTTTTAAAACATAAATTAATGTAGTTACAATAAGAACAACAACTAATGGTAAAAACAACATAATATTACCTCCTATATTTTCATTTTAAAATTAATATTTTCTTTCTAGAATTATTTTATTTCCTCTAAATTCCTTAATTTTTACAATTTCTCCAGCTGAAAAAATTTCTTCACTTATTCCTGTCCAGATGGAACCTTTAAATTTTACTTCATATTCCTTTTCAATTCTTCTAGCATCCACGATTTTTTCAACTTTTACATCCGCTCCTTTCATGCTTGAATTAAAGCCATTTTTTTTCTGCATGTCAATATATCTACGTAAAACTGGACGTGTAAAAATCAAAAAAATTAGTGAAAGCACTGCAAATACGAAAAATTCAATTGTCGAATCATTGGAAAAATTTGAAAAAAACATTACAATTAATGCCGAAAGAGCAAACCATATTGTTACAAGTCCAGGAATAATAATTTCCAAAACTGCAAAAGTCCCTGACAAAATTGCCCAAAATAATGCTCCCATTTTAATCGCCTCCTTTAAAAACCTACACCAATTCTAACTTCACCTTTTCCCTTACTTCCAGCATTCGCACTGCTGCAAGCAGTAATTGCAAATAAAATCATAAACAGAATAAACATCTTTTTCATAATTTTTTCTCCAATCTTTTAAAAATATACTCCAACTCCGCCATGCACTCCACCAGGTCCAACGCCTACATTGGCTGATATGCATGAACTCAAGGCAATAGCCAATAAAACCAATATTAAAAGTTTTTTCATATTTCCTCCATTTTAAATTTATTTTACTTAATATATTTTACAACATAATTTTAATTTTGCAACTTTATTTATAAAAATTTTTCAAAATTATTTAAATTTCAAAACAAGAGCATAAAAATAATGCTCCTGTCCAAAAATTATCTATATAAACTCATTGATTCCGTCAATTTGGCAATTTTATTTTCAAGCTCTTCTTTTATTCTTCTTTCTTTTTCCACAGCCTCAGGATTTGCCTTCTTAATAAAACTTTCATTGGACAATTTTTTTAAAGTTTTATCTAAATCTTTTTGAATTTTTGCAATACTTTTTTCCAATTTTTCAATTTCCTTATCCAAATCAATCAAATCAGCGAGCGGAACATAAATTTCAGTTGTTTCAACCAGTCTAAATCCTACCAGCTTTGGAATTTCCACATTAAATTCATATTTTTCAATATTTGCCAGTTTATCCAATATTTTGGCATTATTTTGTAAAATATTCTTAGCATTTTCATCAGCTGTTTTGAAGATAACTTCAATTTTTTTAGATGGCGAAACATTTGCTTCTCCACGAATATTTCTAATTGCCGAAATAACTTCCTTCAGATAGTCAAATTCCTTTTCAGCTTCAATATTTATAAACTCTTTTTCCTCTTTTGGAAAGTCTGATAACATAATTGTTTCTTCGCCAGTCTGTAATTTTTGCCAAATTTCCTCGGTAATAAACGGCATAAATGGATGCATCATTTTCAGCCCTTTATCAAGAACATGTCTTAATACCCATTGTGCCACAACTTTATCACTACCTTCTTGTCCATAAACACGTGTTTTGGCAATTTCCACATACCAGTCACAGAAATCCCCTCTGAAAAATTCATAAGTCAATTTTGCAGCAGCGTCCAATTCATATTTTTCCATATTTTCATTAATCAATTTTGAAGCAGTCTGTAATTTGGATAAAATCCATTTATCTTCAAGTTTTAACTCCGACTTATTCACAGTTGTTGAAACATCAAAATCTTCCAAATTTGACAATACAAATCTTGACGCATTCCACACTTTATTTGCAAAAGCTGAACCCATTTCAAGCAGTTTTTCTGAAAAATGGATGTCCTGCCCTTGCGAAGTATTGTATAAAAAGCTGAATCTTATTGCATCTGCACCGTATTTTGCTATCAAGTCAAGCGGATCAGGCGAATTTCCTAGAGATTTACTCATTTTTCTACCTTTTTCATCCCGTATAATTCCGTGCAGATAAACATAATTAAATGGAATTTCATCTTTTATGTAAAGACTCATCATTACCATTCTTGCTACCCAGAAGAACAATATGTCTGCCCCTGTAACAAGTGCATTTGTTGGAAAGAATTTTTTCAGATCTTCAGTTTCATTTGGCCAGCCCAATGTTGAAAATGGCCATAATGCTGATGAAAACCAAGTATCAAGCACATCAGTTTCTTCCGTCAAGTTCACATCTTTTCCAAATTTTTCACGTGCCTGAATTTTTGCCTCTTCCAGACTTTTTGCCACAAAAACTGTTCCATCTTCTGAATAATAGGCAGGTATTCTGTGTCCCCACCAGATTTGACGTGAAATTGTCCAGTCCCTTATGTTTTCCAGCCAGTTGTAATAAACTTTTTCCCATCTTTTTGGCGTAATTTGAATTTTTCCATTTTTTACAACTTCCAATGCTCTTTTTGCAAGCGGCTCCATTTTTACAAACCATTGCGTAGAAACCCTTGGCTCAATAACCGAATTACATCTGTAGCAATGCCCCACAGCATTTTTATGATCTTTTACTCCAACTAGCAGTCCCTGCTCTTCTAAATCAGCAAGTATAGCCTTTCTAGCGGCAAATCTTTCTAGCCCCTGATATTTTCCACCATTTTCATTTACGTGAGCATCTTCTGTAAAAATATTTAAAAATGCAAGTCCAGTTCTTTTTGCCACTTCAAAGTCGTTAGGATCGTGTGATGGAGTCATCTTAACTACCCCAGTCCCAAATTCCATATCCACGTATTCATCTGCCACAATTGGAATTTCCCTGTTCATAAGAGGCAAAATTACAGTTTTTCCAATCAAGTGTCTATATCTTTCATCATTTGGATTTACTGCAACCCCTGTATCTCCTAGCATTGTTTCAGGACGAGTCGTAGCAATTACAAATTCCTCATCGCTATCTTTAATCGGGTATCTGATTTCCCAGATTTTTCCATTTTTATCCTCATGATTCACCTCATCATCAGCAAGTGCCGTCTTGTCGTGCGGACACCAGTTTACAATATATTCTCCACGATAAATAAGCCCATCATTGTAAAGTTTGATAAATACTTCCTTTACAGCTTCTGAAAGCCCTTCATCCATAGTAAATCTCTCTCTTGTCCAGTCCAGCGAAACTCCCAGTTTTCTAAGCTGCTTTGTAATTAGCCCGCCATGTTTTTCCTTCCATTCCCAAGTTCTTCTCAAAAACTCATCATACCCAATTTCTTCTTTAGAAGTTCCTTCATCAGCCAGCATTCTCTCAACTTTATTTTGCGTAGCAATCCCGGCATGGTCCATTCCTGGAATCCAAAGCGTATCAAAACCACTCATTCTCTTATATCTAATAATAGTATCCTGTATTGAATTATTAAGCATATGCCCCATGTGCAAAATCCCTGTAACATTTGGCGGCGGAATAGCAATTGAATATCCTGGCTTTTCTGCATTGTGCTGTGCATTAAAATACCCTTTTTCTTCCCATATTTTATACCATTTATCTTCTATCTCATTTGGTGAATAAACTTTATTCAGTTCATTTGGCATTATTTTTCCTCCTGTTTTAATTTTTATATATTTTTTATTTAAATTTCTTCATTTTACAAATCATATTTTAGCATAAAGATAATTTTTTTTCTACTTTATATAAAAAAATTAACAAAAAAAGCTCACTAAAATGATTAATCATCATTCAAATGAACTTACAATAAATTTTTAAAATTAAATTGTCTAAAATGCCGTGATTGTTGCAAGTAGCCCAAAGACTACTCCTGGAAAGTTTGCTGCTGACAGCGGATAATCTTTTTTCTCTTTTAAAAATCAAAGAAATTTATGACACTAAGCTATATGAAAACATTTTTATAGATTGTGCTCCAACAGGGGAAACTCTTGCACTTTTAAAACTTCCTGAACTCCTTGCCTGGTATATGGAAAAGTTTTTCCCAGTTGGAAAAAAAATCATTCGTATTCTTTCTCCTATCTCAAAATTAGCATATAAAGTTGTGCTCCCAAGTACCGAAACTATGGATACAATAGAAAACATTCATAAAAAACTTTTAGAGCTTCAAGAACTTTTAAAAAATAATGAAATTTGCAGTGTTAGATTAGTTTGTATCCCAGAAAAAATGATAGTAGAAGAAACAAAAAGAAATTTTATGTACCTTAACCTATACAAATATCAAGTAGATGCTGTTTTTATCAATCGTGTTATAACAGATGAAATAAATAATCCTTTTATGCAAAATTGGAAAAATATACAATCAAAATATATACAAGAATTAGAAGAAGTTTTTTTTGATATACCTATAGTAAAAATTCCTTGGTATCCTAAAGAAATCATTGGAGAGTCAGCACTAGAAACTCTTTGTGATAATATAGAAAAGCTTTCTGAACTATTTTCAGTAAAAAAAATCACTCAAAATGAAGAATATCTAGCTTATGAAAAAGGCTATATACTAAAGCTCCAACTTCCTTTTGTAAAACAAGAAGATTTAAATATTAGTCGTCATGAAATGGATCTTAATATTAAAATCAATAATGTGAAACGTTGTATTCCACTTCCAAATATTTTAAGAAAAAGTCATATTATTGATACAAAATTAGAAAATGATATTTTACACATCTATTTTCAATTGGAAAATAAAAAGGAGGAAACACTTTGAGAATTTTAATTTATACGGGAAAAGGTGGAGTTGGAAAGACAAGTATGGCTACTGCAACAGCAATATTTTTAGCAAATTCAGGAAAAAAAGTTATACTTTTAAGTACAGACCAAGCTCATAGTTTAGGAGATATTTTAGCAAAAAAAATTAACAAGGAAAATTCTCAAATATTTCCAAATTTAGATGTAGTAGAAATTGATCCTACGGAAGAAAGTCAAAAAATATGGAAAAATTTACAGGATTATTTAAAACAAATTATTTCTGCCAAAGCTAACATTGAAATAGAAATAGAAGAAACCCTATTATTTTCTGGATTAGAAGAAGTACTTTCTCTACTTAAAATTTTAGAGATTTATGAAGAGGCTAAATATGATGTTATTGTTGTAGATTGTGCTCCAACTGGTCAAAGCCTTTCAATGCTGACATATGCTGAAAAATTAAATGTTCTAGTAGATACTATTTTACCAATGGTTCAAAATATAAACTCTATTTTTGGTTCCCTTATCTCAAAAAAGACATCAGTTCCAAAACCTAGAGATATAGTTTTTGAAGAAATAAAAAATATAGCAAAAAAATTAGAAAAACTATACGATATTTTCCATAAGCGAGATACTACCAGTATTAGAATAGTTACTACTCCTGAGCAAATAGTCTTAGAAGAAGCTCGTCGAAATTATACTTGCTTACAACTTTATGATTTTAATGTAGATGCTATTTATATAAATAAACTATATCCAGAAAAAGCTATGGAAGGATATTTTAAAGATTGGGAAGATATACAAAAGCATAATATTCAACTTGCAGAAGAAAGTTTTTCTGAACAAAAACTTTTTAAACTAGAAATGCAAAACAATGAAATTAATGGAAAAGAATCTCTTGAAAAAATAGCTGAAATTCTTTATCAAAATATCAATCCTATAGAAATTTTCTGCCAAACAGAAGCTTTTAAAATGGATGATATCAATGGAACTAGAATACTTAGTATTAAATTACCTTTTCTAAAAGCTGAAAACATATCAGTAAAAAAAGAAAAAGACGACATTATAATTTCTTTATTAAATGAAAGAAGACGTTTTCATTTACCAGATAAGCTAAGAACAAGAAAAATTACTAGCTATTCCTATATGAATAATGAATTAAAAATATATATGGATTATGATTAAATAACTTTAACTTATACCAAAAATAGCTTTTTATCTAAAATATATTAAATATAAATTACATAGTATAAAATTAAACATAATATACTTAATTAGGTGAATATATAATAAAATATTTAAAAAAAATTTGAAATTACTTTAAAAATGTGGTAAATTTGTATTAAGAAGATAGTATAAATATCTTATAGTTTTTTTTAATTAGTTTATCTAAATTAACCTTGCTAAAGGAGGAAAGAACATGGGAAATCATATGTACAACAAAGTAAGTGAGGAATTGGTGGAAAAATTTAAAAAAATTGTTCCAGGTAAGGTTTATACAAAAGATGAAATAAATAAAGATTTTTTTCATGATGAAATGC
>ERZ773073.1320-NODE-1320-length-11860-cov-32.176281_pt1 | contig 11860 bp, 13 predicted proteins | sample MGYA00580616_ERZ773073 | MGnify/ENA primary metagenome ERZ773073 (study PRJEB29015, sample SAMEA2737960) | human oral metagenome | biome: human oral; feature: human-associated habitat; material: dental | place: China | collected 2131 ...
GTATTTTAAATATTTAGATGAATTAGAAATTTTAAGAAGAGAAGGAGTAAATACTCCAAAAAGAGAAGAGGAACTTATTAAAAAAATAGAAGAAAGAGAAGAAGTTGGTAAAAAATATGCTGAATATAAAAGAAATTTAAAAAAATGGATAGAATCTTTAAAAGATAATGAGATAATAAATTTACTTATTAATTAATTTTAAATATAGAAGAGAAAATAGGCTTATTTGTCAAATAGTATAGTAGTTATTAAAAAAATAAATAAAATAGGGGAAGTACAAAATAATAGCTTACCATTGGAAAACACATTAATTTGGAATAAAATAACACCAGTTTATCCAGATATCTCTCCAACCTTTATTCCAAGAGTTTTTATTACAGAAAGTGCTGGAAAAATATTATACTAAAAATTGGGGAATTATGATAAATGAAAGAACAACTGAAAAATACTCAGCTATTTATTATGGAATAATAAGAGAAGGCGTTAAAAAATGATTAGAGCAAGAATTTCACAAACTCAAAAAGAGTTTAAAGAAGGAAAAGGATTTTATTTTGAAACAGAAGTTAAAGAAGTACAAATAAAGTAAAAAGTTAGCAGTTTAGATCAATTTGGTTTAGGTAGAATTACAGAAAATGAAATGCAATTTGGAGAAAAAATTTATGAAAATAATAAAAAATAGAAACATAATATTAATTATATTTATATTTTATTCAATTTCCTCTCTTATTTTTCTGATAAAAGAAAAGAGAATTTTTACTTATGAAAATAAGTCAGTTGAATATACTTTAGAGCAAGTTTTTAAAGAAGGATATAAATTAAACTTTGATGACATAGAGTTTGAAAGAGTAGATAAAGTTGGAGAAAATGATAGTTACTTTGCAATTTTTTTCTTATCTGCAAGAAATGAGAGGGTATCAACTTTGTCTATTAAAAATTATTATATTATTGATAAGAATAAAAATGAAATCTATAAAACTTCAGAAAAAGATATTATAGAAAAAGGAATAATATTAGAAGATGTTGATATTTTTGTAAAAAAGAAAGGAATTATTGTATATGATTAAAAAAGAATACTATAGTTTTAATGAGATTGCTATTATATCAATGATAATAATAATTTTGAGAAATATATACATATATTTTAATCTAAATATTTTTTTATTTATAGGATCTTTTTTTGATTTTGTATACTTTAATCTACATATGTCTCAATATATTGAAATATTTTATGCAATATTAATAATTACATACAATATATTACTTCTATTAAGTAAAAAGTATTTTAATCTTAGAATAAAATATAAATTAAGAAAATATTTTGTATTAACTAATTTAATAATATTATTTTTTTATATATTTAAAGAACCTCTATTTTTCTATTCTAGTAAAAAAATAATATTAGTTTTAAGTTTTCTTTTAATTGAAATTTTTTTTACTTTTTTTGTTCATAAAATAAGAATAAAAATAAAAAATTGGAAAGAAATAATTGAAGAAATTTTTAGGATAGTTTTAATTTCTGCTTTTGTTTATTTTTTTCAATATATTACAGCAGTATTAGTGTATATTATGGGATTATTTTTATTTTTCTTTTAATAGTTTTTAAATTTTTCAGAAGAGATAGTAAAAATAACAAATATAGCTGAAGACGTTAAAAGAATCAAATAAAGTATTGACAACGGAACTTAAACAAAAAGCTTCTTGCCAGAAAGAAAAGAATATATAATTAAATAATTTAAAGAAAAACTATATAAATTAAAAATTATTTATATAGCTTTTTCTATAATTAGAGCCAAGATTAGATATAACAACAACCTTTGAAAGACTATCGGAAGATTTAGATTATAATGTAATAGGTTCAAGAGTTGAAGAACTAGCTAGACAGTTTAAAGCTAGAGAAATTAACGAAGAAGACTTAAAAGAAGCAGTAAGAGATATGGTAAAGGGCTATGGAAAAATATAGGAATAGACTTTGATGTAGTATACTTAGATGAGTCTACAATGCCAAAAGATTCAAAAGGAAGTATAGGTTCATCTTAAACAATAAAAGGAGTTATAGTAATGAAAAAAGATAATAAAAGTTATGTTACGTTATCTGTTATTAGTTCATTTAAAAGAATTGGTAGCAGAAATGAGATAAAAAGTTTTTTTGATAAAATTAAAGAAATTATAAAAACTGAAGAGAAAATTGAAGAAGAATTTTCAATTCTTCTAATTGATTTTTATAAAAAATATATAAATTATGAACAAGTAAAACTGTTAATACAAAAATTAAATGAAGTTGAATTATTATTCAAGAAGCATAAATTTTATGATGAATATAAAAATTTATTTAAAGAATTTGAAGTATTTTTTGAAATAGTTGAGTTAAGAGAAGCAGGAAAGTATTTCGCTGATAAATTTAAAGAAATAGCAATATGTTTATTGCCAGAAGAAGAATACTATCCTCCATTAGATGATAAAAAAAGGAAATTTTATGATACTTTACTACCAGAAGCTGAGCCAATATGGTTAGCAGAAAATGAAGATAATTTTAATGTTTCTAAAAAAGGCATAACTAAAAAGACTTTTTATTTTGATAAAAAATATCATATAAGAACATACAAAAATGGAATAGAAGATGGTATAAGAATTGTATATTTTTGGGAAAAAGATTTAAAAGCCGAAGAATATTATGTTAATGGAAAATTTCAAGCAAGAGTAAATGTGTATTATGATAATGGAGATAAAGAAATATATTATATGAGGAAGAATAAAGATGGACTATATGAAAAATGTGGAAAATATACGTATTTTTTTAGAGATGGAATGATATCAGAAGGATATTATTCTAATAACGAAAAAACTGGAGACGTTACTTATTTTCATTTAGATGGAACTTATAGAAAAGGTTATCAAGAAAAAGGTCATTTAATAATGGAAACTTCTATTCTTTATGATATTTATGGAAATATAATAAAAGAAGTTAATAATAAGTAATGAAACAAGTAAATTATTTAGATGAAGACTATAAGAAAAATCTTAGAAATAAAGTATGGGAATTATTAAAAAATGGAGATATAGAGGAAGCAGATAAAATATTTTCTTCTGAACTTGATATTCATGAGATAATAGGGATTTGTAACTGGTTACATAAAATGCTTATAGAACCAGAAAATACAAATCCAATTTCAATCAAATATCTTATAAAAAAAGGTGTAAATCCAATTTTAAAAGATGAATATAATATGGTTCCACTTAACTGGGCTATGGCTAATGGAAAAAATATAGAAGCTGCAAAAATACTTTTAAAAGCAGGAGGAGACCCAAATTTAGCCGATAAAGGAGTTAGAGAAATTCCGTTATATAAAGTTTGTTATATGAAACCATTCAATAAAGAACTCCTTGAATTATTTTTAGCTTATGGAGGAGATATATATAAAGAATATAAAAGATATGGTACTGCTATACTAGGTAAAAATCTTTATGAACATATACAAAATAATAAATTAGATCTCTTTAAAGATGCAGGAGAATATCTTTTTGAATATAATAAAGATATAGAAAAATATGGTAAGGATTATTTTATAAATAAACATAAATCTCTTTTAAAAGATGAAGCAGATAATCTTTTACATGAAGCAGTTATTGATTTTGATATAGTAAAAATAAAAAAGCTTTTAGATGAAGGTTATGATAAAAATATAAAGAATTCTTTGAACTATACTCCACTAGTAAAAGCATTTTCAATTTGTAGATTAGATAATTTACAGGCTATGGTAAAGATAAGTGATTTACTCTATGATGGAACAATAGATAGTATAAAAGCCTTTATAATAAGACTAGATGAATGGTTAGATGAATATTCTAAATTTAAAGATAACAGTGAATTAACAGAAAAAAGAGAAGCACTTAATTATTTGATAAAAAAATTTGAGGTAGAATTACCTAAAAAAATAGAAAGACATAATGGAAAATCAAAAATTAAAATAAAATCAATAGGTTGGCAAAATCAACACTCAGAATTATGGGAACAACTTGTCCCAGAAATAGGTGTTGCTGAAACACTACAAGGAGAGGTAATAAGATTATCTGGAAAAATAGCTTATGAAATAATTGATAATGGTGGATTGAATTGGGGTAAAAAATATAAGGAATTATTAAGAAATCTTATAAAATACTTGAAAATGGCTACACCTTTATCAAAAGACTATTTAGAAAGAGCAGAAGAAATTGAAGATGATTTAGATGAGAATATAAATGCAGTTACTGATGATGAAATAGAACTATTAATGGAATATGCAGTAAAATGGGTACAACAAAATTTAACTCCAATTTCACTTGGAAAGGTTGACTATAATTTATAAATTATTTATAAGTATTTTAATTTATTCCATAGAAGTATATCAGTCTATATAGAAAAGGAAATAACGAAGAAAATAAGTTATTATTAATTCATAACAAGGCAGCCAAGTTAGAAAATAAAAAAATTAAAAATTATGGAGGTAAAAGTTATGAATACAACTGAAAAAAAGGAATTAATGGGAAAATATGCTAAGAAATTGGAAAATGCTATAAAAAGGGAAGCATCTGTAATGAAAGAAATAGAAAATGATAAGGCACTGATAAAATACCTTGAAGGACAAAAGACATCAGGAGCAGCCTTTGATAATACAGTCTATGAAAGTTATGATGCTTGGATAGAAACAATAAGAAAACAAATAAAGAAATCTGAAAGTACTCTAACAAATATAGAGTTTAAAAAGGTTGAACTAGAAGCAATACAAAAATATATAGCATAATAAAAATTAAATATCAGCTGATAGAAAGAAAATGGAGTTTAGCGACTCCATTTTTTTATAAAAAAATATATTGAAATTTAATATAAAATTATGTATAATAAGTTATAGTTTACAAGTTAATAAAAATGTTGTAAAATATAAAAATAAGAAAAAAATTATGTAGAAAAAAGGTTATAAGGTCAATTTTTTAACATTTCATATTTAGATTTGTATTAAAGAATAAAATGCTTACTATTTTAAAAAAAAGTAAAAAAACTATAATAAAAATTTAATATAAAAGGTTAAGAATCCGTGAATTACGGAAAAATGTTCAAATTTTGCTACCATATAAAAAAGACTTCTTTCTAACATAAATACGACATTCATCCCTTTGGTAAGGGTATTGAAGGTCATCCATTTATAACAAGGTTTAAAACGGAGTTATATCATTTATATCATCATCTACTATGACGTAAGTATTGAAGGTCATCCATTTATAACAAGGTTTAAAACCCATTTTCTAGATATAAAGTAACATTTATTAGATCTCTTCTGTATTGAAGGTCATCCATTTATAACAAGGTTTAAAACTCCAAAGTATATCCTTTAATTTTATCTCTTTTAAGTATTGAAGGTCATCCATTTATAACAAGGTTTAAAACTATAAACATACAGTATACTAGCATTAGCAACTGTTTTATGTATTGAAGGTCATCCATTTATAACAAGGTTTAAAACTAAATAATAACCACTACACATATATTTGCTTATATAGTATTGAAGGTCATCCATTTATAACAAGGTTTAAAACAATTTTTAAAAGTTGTCAAGCAATTTTTTGAGAAAGTATTGAAGGTCATCCATTTATAACAAGGTTTAAAACTTATATTCTCAGAAAATATGAGCAATTACCAATTACTGTATTGAAGGTCATCCATTTATAACAAGGTTTAAAACTTCATACCACTTCACGAAACTGTTTCTTTCTTCAGGTATTGAAGGTCATCCATTTATAACAAGGTTTAAAACTATAGCATTATTAACAAAATTACCCGGTATTTCTTGAGGTATTGAAGGTCATCCATTTATAACAAGGTTTAAAACTAGGGACAAGAGTAAACTTAAGAAGGCTTAAGAGCTCAGTATTGAAGGTCATCCATTTATAACAAGGTTTAAAACTTAATTCATATTTAGTCATAAAATCGACCTCCCTAATGTATTGAAGGTCATCCATTTATAACAAGGTTTAAAACTTTGACAAAGCTCCTCCATTTATGTATTGGAGATCAGACCGTATTGAAGGTCATCCATTTATAACAAGGTTTAAAACACGTATTTTCTTTTCAGATGCTTCTATGATATCCTTAAAGTATTGAAGGTCATCCATTTATAACAAGGTTTAAAACGTCTATCATCTAAAATAACAGCATATTTCTCATCTTGCAGTATTGAAGGTCATCCATTTATAACAAGGTTTAAAACGCCTTTTTAAGTTCTTCACTCAATTCCACAACTTGGTGTATTGAAGGTCATCCATTTATAACAAGGTTTAAAACAGATTTTGTTAAATATGGAGACGAAACTCCAATAAATGTATTGAAGGTCATCCATTTATAACAAGGTTTAAAACATCATGTCCTGAATACTCAAGAGCGATAACTTTTAAAGTATTGAAGGTCATCCATTTATAACAAGGTTTAAAACAAAGATAATGGTGGCGTTGTGCCACCATTTATTTTATAATTGGTATTGAAGGTCATCCATTTATAACAAGGTTTAAAACCATATCATAAGATACTTAATGGTAACTTCGATAAGATAAAGTATTGAAGGTCATCCATTTATAACAAGGTTTAAAACTATAAAGATAAACTGCTCTTCTTGCTTTAGCTTCAAGTACATGTATTGAAGGTCATCCATTTATAACAAGGTTTAAAACTAGGGACAAGAGTAAACTTAAGAAGGCTTAAGAGCTCAGTATTGAAGGTCATCCATTTATAACAAGGTTTAAAACATTATAGTGAAGTTACTCTACCATCACTTCCTCTTGACAGTATTGAAGGTCATCCATTTATAACAAGGTTTAAAACAAGTAATCTATGAAATGTTCAATGGAATACATAGAGTATTGAAGGTCATCCATTTATAACAAGGTTTAAAACTCCTGCAATTCAAGAGGTTTACTTCAAGCAAAATTTAGGTATTGAAGGTCATCCATTTATAACAAGGTTTAAAATAAAATTAAATATCATGGAAGATGGAATCCAAGGATTCCATTTTTTATTATGTAAAAATAATTGATTAAAAACAAAAAATACATTACAATTAAAAAAAGTAACTAAGGGGGAAACTATGTTATTTAATAATTTAAGAAAGGAAAATTATTTTATAGAAAAAGATTTTATTGAACTTAGAGATTCAGTAAAAGAACTAATAGATGTAATTGAAAAATATAAAGATATGAGAAAAGATTCAGATGGGTGTATAATGGAATTAAAGAAATTTTTAAAAGAAGTTAATTTAGTATTAGAAGAAAAAAATTTAACAAAGAAAGAATTAACAAACTTACATTACTTAGGTAAAAGTTACTTTGATTCACGTATTGATAATAGTATATATTCATATTATGTCTATGATAAAAATAATTTAGAAAAAACACATCAAGCTAATGATGAAATAGGAATTGCAAAAAAGGGATTTGGTGAAATCCTTTATAAAATTACTGAAAAAGTTATGTATCATATGATTTAGCAAAAATATAAAAACAAAGGAAAATTAAATAGACATGATTTTACAGATAAAGATGTGGAGGAACAAGATTAATGAAGTATGAAGAACAAGAAAGAAAAATTTATGCAAAATATGATGATAAAACAATAAGAGTTTATCAAGCATATAACAACAAAATTGCTGATGAAGCAATAAAATTAGGAACATTTGGAGAACATTTTAGCTTAACAAGAATGACTTGGATAAAACCTTCATTCCTATGGATGATGTATAGATGTGGTTGGGCAGAAAAAGAAAACCAAAAAAGAGTTTTGGCTATTGATATTAAAAGAGAAGCCTTTGATAAAATAGTTAAAAATTCTGTAATATCATCATATAAAACTAATTTAGGTGTAACAGAAGATGAATGGAAAGAGAAAGTTAAAAATTCCTTAGTCAGATGTCAATGGGATCCAGAAAGAGATATCCATGGAAAACCAATAGGTAGAAGATCAATACAACTTGGAATAAGAGGAGAGGCTGTTGTAAAATATGTAAATGAATGGATAGTAAAAATAACAGATATAACTGATGAAGTTAAGAGAATTAAACAAAGTATTAGTAATGGAACTTTTAAAGAAAGTTTTTTGCCAGAAGAAAAAGAATACATAGTTAAATAATTGTTTTTATAAAAGAGAAGTGATAAAATAGCTATTATTAAAATATAAGGAGCTAAAATGAAAGTTAATTTTATGACTATTTTTATTGGTGTTTTTTTAATTTTTTGTTTTATTTTTACAACATTGAAAAACTTCAAAACATTAAGAGCAGATAATTATAAACAACTTGCTATTGCTTTAGCTATTGGTATTTTCTCATTATCTCTTCTTATATTTTTCTATTATATAAGAGGAGTTGATACAGAAAAACCAACTATTTTATTAAAATTATTAAGATTTTTAAAGAATTAAAAAAGGGGGAAAGATGAGATTTTATTCATATAATTATCTACTTGAACAAATTGCTAAATTTGACTGGTGGGGTGCTGCACTTACAATATTTTTAATAATTTGTCTTATTTTTACAATGTATAAATATCATCAAGGACAAAAGGAAACAAAATTTAGAGAACTTGCTATTATTTTAGGACTTGGAATTGTTATTGTGATATGTATAAAAATAAGTCAATATCGTGTTACTCAGGTAAATGATAACCAATATAGACGAGCTATTCGTTTTATTGAAGAAGTTGCTGAAGATTTAAATACAGATAAAGAAAATATCTATATCAACACTTCTGCTTCAATAGATGGAGCACTAGTAAGAGTTGGTACTCTTTATTATAGGGTTATCAGTGGGGATAATGGAGAAAATTATCTTTTAGAAAAAATTGACTTATACAATCCAAAAATTGAAATAATAGAGGTGAAAAAATAATGGAATTATCTTATTTAAATGTTGCTATTAAATTAATTATGGGGCTTTTATCATTAGTTTTAGTTATAAATATATCAGGTAAAGGAAACCTTGCACCTTCATCTGCTATAGATCAAGTTTTAAACTATACCCTAGGGGGTATTGTTGGTGCAGTTATTTACAATCCAGCAATAAGTATTTTTCAATACTTTATAATTCTTATGATATGGGCTACAACAGTTTTGACTTTAAAGTGGCTAAAAACAAATAGTGTTTTATTCAAAAGTATTTTAAATGAACAACCTATTATTCTTATAAATAAAGGTATTCTTGATGTTGAGGCTTGTCGTAGAATGGGTTTAACTGCAAATGATATAGCTTTTAAACTTCGTACTAATGGAGTGTATAGTGTGAGAAAAGTTAAAAGAGCTGTACTTGAACAAAATGGACAACTGATAATAGTTTTACAAGATGAAGAAAATCCAAAATATCCAATTATAACAGATGGAACTGTACAAACAAATATACTTGAAATTATTGATAAAGATATGGATTGGTTACAAGAACAATTAAAAGAAATGGGCTATGAAAATATTTCTGATATTTTTTTAGCAGAATATGATAATGGAAAAATAACTATTATCACTTATTAAATTTATGAAAAGAGGTGAAATGAGACGAAATATGGAAAAATTACCTTTTGAATATATGGAGGATATGTTAGTTAGAATGGCACACCATTCAACTGCTATTGAAGGAAATACCCTAACACAAGCTGAGACTATTTCTATACTAATTCATAATTTCATACCAAGAGATATGTCTGAAAGAGAATATTATGAAGTTAAGAATTATAGAAAAGCTTTTAATACACTTTTGGAAGCTGATAGAAAAATAACAACAGAACTGATAAAAAAATACAATAAATACATCATGGAAAACTTACATGATTTAAATGGAAAATTTAAAACTACTCTAAACTTAATTCTTGGTGCAGAATTTGAACCAACTAAGCCTTTTTTAGTTCCTTTTGAAATAGAAGATTGGTGTAATAATCTTAGTTATAGATTAGAAAATGCTAAAACTAATGAAGAAAAAGTTGAGATAATAATGGATCAACATATTAAATTTGAAAAAATACACCCTTTTAATGATGGAAATGGAAGAACAGGAAGACTTTTAATAATTCATAGTTGTTTGAAAGAAGATCTAGAGCCTATTATTATTCCAAAAGAAGAAAAAGGAAAATATATAAATTTACTTGCTAGTGAAAATCTAAAAGAACTTACTAAATGGGCATTACAACTACAAGAAAAAGAAAGAGATAGAATAGAAAAATTTTCTAATAAAGAAAGGTAAAAAATATTTAGTATAGATGTAATTAATTTTTAATATATATAATATATATTTTATTTTTCTTCTAAAATTTTGTATACTAAACGAAATAATTTTTTTGAAAGGAGCTAAATATATAATGTTATTATTCATTCTAATTCTGATTCTAGTCATATTACTTATTAACACTGATAAACAAACGAATAATAAAATCAGCCTTAAAAAGTTTTTAGAATTGTAATTTAGAATTTAGTTAGAATAATAAACAATAATAGCTACTTTATAAATAGAAACAATGTAATCATTAACTTTAAATATAATAATATTTTAAATGAGGCGATTAGATATAATCGTCTTTTTTTATAAAATTTTATTTTTACTAAAATTTAGTTTATCTGTACTATAAATTTAAACAAAAAAATTAACTATATATTAAGGAGTGAAATTTATGTCAAGAAGTAACAATCTAAAAGATGGAGCAGCAAGAGCACCCCATCGTTCTCTGTTAAAAGGTCTAGGTTTCATAGCAGAAGAAATGGATAGACCAATAATTGGAATTGCTAACTCATTTAATGAAATAATTCCAGGGCATGTGCACCTACAAACATTAGTACAAGCAGTAAAAGATGGGATTAGAAATGCAGGTGGAGTTCCTATGGAATTCAATACAATAGGAATTTGTGATGGGCTTGCAATGAATCATATTGGAATGAAATATTCATTGGTAACAAGACAACTAATAGCAGACTCTGTTGAAGCAGTTGCAATGGCAACACCTTTTGATGCAATAGTGTTTATTCCAAACTGTGATAAAGTTGTTCCTGGAATGTTAATGGCAGCTGCAAGATTAAATATACCTTCTATCTTTATAAGTGGTGGAGCTATGCTTGCAGGAGTATATAAAGGTAAAAAAGTTGGATTAAGCAATGTTTTTGAAGCTGTTGGACAATATGAAGCAGGACTTATTACAAGAAAAGAATTAAATACAGTTGAAGATTTAGCTTGTCCTACTTGTGGTTCTTGTGCAGGAATGTACACTGCAAACACTATGAACTGTTTAACTGAAGCTTTAGGTATGGGACTTCCAGGAAATGGTACAGTACCTGCTGTATTCTCTGAAAGATTAAGACTTGCTAAGAAAGCTGGTATGCAAATACTTGAAGTTCTAAAAGCTGATTTAAGACCTAGTGATATTATGACTAAAAAGGCTTTTGAAAATGCAGTTGCAGTTGATATGGCTTTAGGTGGTTCATCAAATACTGCCTTACACCTACCAGCAATAGCTCATGAAGCAGGGGTAAATTTAACATTAGATGACTTTAATGAAATTGCTAAAAAGACTCCTCAATTATGTAAATTATCTCCTTCTGGTGAATATTTTATAGAAGACTTATACAGAGCTGGTGGAGTTACAGGAGTTATGAAAAGACTCTATGAAAATGGAAGATTAAATGCAGATGAAAAAACTGTTGCACTAAGAACACAGGGTGAACTTGTAAAAGATGCCTATATAAATGATGATGATGTTATAAAACCTTGGGATAAACCAGCTTACACAACAGGTGGAATTGCAGTTCTTAAAGGAAATCTTGCAGAAGATGGTTGTGTTGTAAAAGAAGGAGCAGTTGATAAAGAAATGCTTG
>ERZ773073.1325-NODE-1325-length-11830-cov-2.722208_pt1 | contig 11830 bp, 9 predicted proteins | sample MGYA00580616_ERZ773073 | MGnify/ENA primary metagenome ERZ773073 (study PRJEB29015, sample SAMEA2737960) | human oral metagenome | biome: human oral; feature: human-associated habitat; material: dental | place: China | collected 2131 ...
ACTATGAGGCAATTCTGGCGTCTATTCGCAATAAATTATACCCTTTGGGGGATGATATGATTGTGGTACCCGGGCATGGGCCTTATACCACTATTGGTGAAGAAAAACGAACCAATCCTTATGTCAAAGCGAGCGAGTAAATTGCCTCTTTAATTTTTTAGAAAGTGCGGTGAGAAATGAAAATATTTTCACTGCTCTTTTTTTACACAAAAGTTAATTTTTTGTAAAAATTCAAACCTAGATCACAGTATCAAATGAATGCTTTTGGCATAATGCGAGCATTCAAAGCGCAGAAAATTCTTCTGTATTTTATTTACCGTTACGTTGTTTGTTAGCGTATTTAAATCTTAAGGTGGTATGTATGCAGCATTCTTTACATGAATGGCTCTCCTCCAGTGCACTAGGTGGGGCAAATCAGTCTTATATTGAGGATCTTTATGAAAGTTATCTTGAGGATCCGAACAGTGTGGATGCCAGTTGGCAGAAAATTTTTAAAACGCTGCCAAAATCCACCGCACTTGAGCAACCCCATTCAACGGTTCGCGATTATTTCCGCCGTTTAGCGCGAGAAAATCATGGACAGAGCGTGACCGTGATTGATCCGGAAGCGAGCGCCAAATTAGTCAAAGTTTTACAATTCATTAACGCATACCGTTCTCGTGGTTACATTGAAGCCACACTTGACCCCCTCAATTATTACCGTTGGAAAACTTCCTCGGTGCCTGAATTAGACTATCACCAACATGGATTAACCGACGCTGATCTGGACGAAAGTTTCAATATCGACTATGCCGTTTATGGCAAGGAAAGCATGAAGCTCCGTGATTTAGCCCGTGATTTGAAAGCGACCTATTGTGGCAATATCGGTCTGGAGTTTATGCACATTCATGATATGGAACAGCGTAATTGGTTGCAAAGTAAACAAGAAAAATGGATTCAACAACCACTTTTCAGTAAAGACGAAAAAGTCAATTTACTGAAAGAATTAACGGCAGCGGATGGCTTAGAGCGTTACTTAGGCGCGAAATTTCCGGGCGCGAAACGTTTCTCTTTGGAAGGAAGTGATGCCTTTATCCCGATGATGAAAGAGATCATCCGTCATGCCAGCCGTAACGGGATGGATGATGTAGTCTTGGGCATGGCGCACCGTGGCCGTCTAAATATGTTGGTTAACGTGTTTGGCAAACGCCCGAGCGACCTGTTTGATGAATTTGCCGGTAAACATGCGGAAGATAATCGCACCGGTGACGTGAAATATCACCAAGGTTTCTCCTCTGATTTTGCGGTAGATGATAAGAAAGTGCATTTAACACTTGCCTTTAACCCGTCTCACTTAGAAATTGTGAGCCCGGTTGTGATTGGTTCCGTCCGCGCAAGACAAACTCGTAAACAAGACACCGAACATAATAAAGTGTTGGCGGTAACGGTGCACGGTGACTCCGCTGTTACCGGTCAAGGTATCGTGCAAGAAACCTTAAACATGTCCAATGCGCGTGGCTATAAAGTGGGCGGTACGATTCGTATTGTGATCAATAACCAAATCGGTTTCACCACCTCTAACCCGAATGACACTCGTTCTACCGAGTTTTGTACCGACATCGCCAAAATGATTCAGGCGCCGATTATTCACGTGAACGGCGATGATCCAGAAGCGGTTGCTTTTGCTGCCCGTATGGCGGTGGAATATCGTGCGGTCTTTAAACGGGATATTTTCATTGATTTGATTTCTTATCGCCGTCATGGTCATAACGAAGCAGACGAACCGTTGGCAACTCAGCCAATGATGTACGGTATTATCAAAAAACACCCAACACCACCGAAAGTGTATGCCAATCGTTTAATTCAAGAAGGCGTCATTACGGAAGAAGATGCCACTGAAATTGCCAATTTATACCGTGATGCCTTGGATAATGGTGAATGTGTCGTGCCGGAATGGCGTGCTATGGACATGGCAAAAGTGGACTGGTTGCAGTATCTCAACTATGACTGGACGGCGCCGTATGAAAGCAAATTCCCGGAAGAGCGGTTTAAAACCTTAGCAAAACGAGTTTCTCATTATCCGGATTATGTGCAACCGCATCCTCGCGTTGAAAAAATTTATGCCGATCGCCAAGAAATGGGGCGAGGCGAAAAATTATTAGACTGGGGGATGGCGGAAACCATGGCGTACGCCACCTTATTGGATGAAGGCATTCATGTGCGTTTATCCGGTGAAGATGCTGGTCGTGGCACGTTCTTCCATCGTCATGCCGTCGTACATAACCAAAAAGACGGTACCGGCTATGTGCCATTAACCCAATTACACGCCAATCAAGGTCGCTTTGAAGTATGGGATTCCGTTTTAACCGAAGAAGGGGTGCTTGCCTTTGAATATGGTTATGCCACCACGGATCCGAAAACCTTAACCATTTGGGAAGCGCAGTTTGGTGATTTCGCCAACGGAGCGCAAATCGTGATTGACCAATTCATCAGCTCCGGCGAGCAAAAATGGGGCAGAATGTGTGGCTTAGTGATGTTGCTGCCACACGGTTACGAAGGACAAGGCCCGGAACACTCATCTGCCCGTTTGGAGCGTTATTTGCAGCTTTGTGCAGAACAAAATATGCAAGTTTGTGTGCCTTCAACGCCGGCGCAGGTGTATCACATGTTACGTCGCCAAGCGATTCGTAAAATGCGCCGTCCGTTAATTGGTATTTCACCGAAATCCTTGTTACGTCATCCGTTAGCAGTGTCCGGTATGGATGAATTGCTTAACGGCACATTCCAAACGGTTATTGGTGAAATTGACAATATCGATCCGAAAAATGTGAAACGTGTGGTGATGTGTGCCGGTAAAGTGTATTACGATTTATTGGAGCAACGCCGTAAAAATGAACAGGATAACGTGGCTATCATTCGTATTGAGCAACTTTATCCGTTCCCGCATGACGATGTGAAAGCCGCTTTAGCGCCTTATTCTCATGTTACGGATTTCGTATGGTGTCAAGAAGAGCCACTGAACCAAGGGGCTTGGTATTGCAGTAAACATAACTTTGAGGCTGTGATTCCGGACAATGCCAAATTGTCTTATGCCGGTCGCCCGGCTTCCGCTTCACCGGCGGTAGGTTATTTGTCATTGCATGCCAAACAGCAAAAACAATTGGTGGAAGATGCATTGACGCTTTAATCCGTTAAAGTGCGGTGTATTTTTCGCCTGTTTTAAAAACACCTTGAAAAACGACCGCACTTTATGCTTAACAACATTGATACTTAGCTAAATGAATACAAAAAAGGAATGAAATTATGACTATTGAAATTCTTGTCCCGGATTTGCCTGAGTCAGTTGCTGATGCAACAGTCGCCACTTGGCATAAAAAAGCAGGCGATGCGGTGAAACGCGATGAAGTGATTGTGGAAATTGAAACCGACAAAGTGGTGCTTGAAGTGCCGGCGCAAGCTGACGGCGTGATCAGTGAAATTGTGCAGGATGAAGGTGCCACAGTTGTGAGCAAGCAGTTGTTGGGTAAATTGGAAGCTTCCTCAACAGCTGCTGCAGCAGCCATGGAAAAAACGGCAGAAGCGACACCGGCGGATCGTCGTACCGAAGTGCCGGATGAGCCTCATACCACGGATGCGTTAAGTCCGGGCGTTCGTCGTTTATTGGCGGAACACGATATTCAAGCTTCTGAGGTGAAAGGTACCGGCGTGGGTGGACGTATTACCCGCGAAGACGTTGAAGCAGTCATCGCAAAACGTGCAGCTGCGCCTAAACCGGCTGAAACAACAGTCAGCACCATGGCATATTCCGCACGCAGTGAAAAACGCGTGCCGATGACTCGCTTGCGTAAACGCATTGCCGAACGTTTGTTGGAAGCGAAAAATAATACAGCGATGTTAACCACATTCAATGAAGTGGATATGCAACCGATCATGAAGTTGCGTAAACAATACGGTGAAAAATTTGAAAAACAACACGGCGTACGTTTAGGTTTTATGTCTTTCTACATCAAAGCGGTGGTAGAAGCCTTAAAACGTTATCCGGAAGTGAATGCCTCCATTGATGGAGACGATGTGGTCTATCACAACTATTTTGATGTGAGTATTGCGGTTTCCACGCCACGCGGTTTGGTGACGCCGGTATTACGTGATTGCGACAACCTTTCTATGGCAGACATTGAAAAATCGATTAAAGCTTTAGCGGAAAAAGGGCGTGATGGTAAGTTGACTGTGGAAGATTTAACCGGCGGTAACTTTACGATTACCAATGGCGGTGTGTTTGGTTCTTTAATGTCCACTCCAATTATCAACCCACCGCAAAGCGCGATTTTGGGTATGCATGCCATTAAAGAGCGTCCGGTTGCTGTGGATGGTCAAGTGGTGATTCGCCCAATGATGTATTTGGCATTAAGTTATGACCACCGTTTAATTGACGGCCGTGAGTCTGTCGGTTTCTTGGTCACCGTGAAAGAATTGTTGGAAGACCCAACAAGATTATTGCTAGAAATCTAAAGAAAGAAGAACCGCGTGTGCGTAAGGCAGGCGGTTCTTTGTTTCAACAGACGACAAAAATTAGAGCATTTAACAGAGGATTTTCTATGAATCTACATGAATATCAAAGTAAGCAAGTTTTTGCCGAATACAAATTGCCGGTGGGTAAAGGCATTGCCTGTAAAACCGCAGACGAAGCGGCAGAGGCGATTAAACAGTTAGACGGTGATGTTTGGGTGGCGAAATGTCAAGTGCATGCCGGTGGACGTGGTAAAGCGGGTGGTGTGAAACTTGTACGCAACGAAGCGGAAGTCAAAGAGTTTGCGAATAAATGGTTAGGGCAACGTTTGGTCACTTTCCAAACGGATGCCAATGGTCAGCCGGTAAACACGATTTATGTAGAAGAAGGCTCACAAATTGAACGTGAATTGTATCTAGGCGCGGTGCTCGATCGTGCTTCTCAACGTGTGGTGTTCATGGTGTCCACTGAGGGTGGGATGAATATCGAAGAAGTCGCGGCAAAAACACCGCACTTATTACACAAAATGGCGATTGATCCGCTTACCGGTGGTATGCCATATCAAGGGCGTGAGTTGGCGTTTAAATTGGGTTTAAAAGGCGACCAAGTGAAACAATTTGCCCATATTTTTACCCAAATGGCAAAAATGTTCGTAGAAAGAGATTTGTCCTTATTAGAAGTGAACCCGCTGGTGGTCACAAAAGAGGGCAATCTCCTTTGTTTAGATGCCAAAATCGTGGTGGATGGCAATGCGTTATATCGTCAACCGGCTTTAGCGGCAATGCAAGATCCAAGCCAAGAAGACCCACGTGAAGCCTTAGCGGAAAGTTTTCAACTTAACTACGTGGCATTAGACGGCAATATCGGTTGCATGGTGAACGGCGCAGGGCTTGCCATGGGCACTATGGATATTGTGAAGTTACACGGCGGTCAACCGGCGAACTTCTTGGATGTGGGCGGTGGTGCAACCAAAGAGCGCGTTGCAGAAGCCTTTAAAATCATCCTTTCTGATAAAAATGTAAAAGCGGTACTCGTCAATATTTTCGGTGGCATTGTACGCTGCGATCTGATTGCAGAAGGGATTGTGGCGGCTGTGAACGAAGTGGGTGTCAACGTACCTGTGGTGGTGCGTTTAGAAGGTAATAATGCCCCGTTAGGCCGTGAAATTTTAGCGAAGAGCGGTTTGAATATTATTGCTGCCCAAACGTTGACTGATGCGGCGGTAGAATCGGTGAAAGCGGCAAAGGCTAACGCATAAGGAGCAATAGCATGTCAATTTTAATTAATAAAGATACAAAAGTGATTTGCCAAGGTTTCACCGGCGGTCAAGGTACATTCCACTCCGAACAGGCATTAGCTTATGGCACTAAACTGGTGGGAGGCGTTTCACCAAATAAAGGTGGCACGACCCATTTAGGGTTGCCTGTGTTTGACACCGTACGTGATGCCGTAGAGGCAACCGGTGCGACAGCCACGGTGATTTATGTGCCGGCGCCGGGCTGTAAAGATGCGATTTTAGAGGCCATTGATGCCGGGATTAAATTGATTATTTGTATCACCGAAGGCATCCCAACCTTGGATATGCTGGTGGTGAAACAACGCTTGAACCAAACCGGTGTGCGCATGATTGGGCCAAACTGTCCGGGCGTGATTACACCGGAAGAATGCAAAATCGGCATCATGCCGGGCAACATTCATAAAAAAGGAAAAATTGGCATTGTTTCTCGCTCAGGTACGTTGACGTATGAAGCCGTGAAACAAACCACTGACGAAGGTTTTGGTCAATCCACCTGTGTGGGTATCGGCGGCGATCCAATCCCCGGTTCCAATTTTGTGGATATTTTGAAATTATTCCAAGAGGATCCGCAAACGGAAGCGATTGTCATGATCGGCGAAATTGGCGGTTCCGCGGAGGAAGAAGCGGCAGCGTTCATTAAAGAGCATGTAACCAAACCGGTGGTGAGCTACATTGCCGGCGTGACAGCGCCGAAAGGTAAACGTATGGGGCATGCCGGTGCCATTATCAGTGGTGGAAAAGGGACTGCCGATGAAAAATTTGCGGCGCTTGAAGCCGCCGGTGTGAAAACCGTGAGAAGTTTGGCAGAAATCGGTTCAGCGTTGAGAGCAATGTTGAATAAATAATTGGGCAGAGCTAAAAAGTGCGGTCGGTTTTAAAAACGTTTTTAAAATAGACCGCACTTTTTCTTTTTATTATTTCCGCTTATTGAAACACATGTTGATGTTCAAGCAATTGGGCTTTGGTTAAGGCGAATACCCCCACGCCGCCATTGGCAAGTTCAAGCCAGTTAAACGGCACTTGTGGGAATTGTTCAATTAAATGCACCATGCTGTTACCAACTTCGCAGACTAATACGCCATCGTCAGCTAAGTAATTCGGCGCTAGGCGTAGGATTTCTTTGGTGATAGTTAACCCATCATTGCCGGAGCCGAGAGCCATTTCCGGTTCGTAGTGAAATTCCTCCGGCATATCGGAGAGATCTTCTAGATCTACATAAGGTGGGTTAGTGACAATGAGATCATACTGTTCTTCCAATAAACGGGAGAATAAATCCGACTGAATCGGGAAGACACGATGAGTTAAATTGTGGCGTTCAATGTTGATTTCGGCAACATTCAATGCATCAAAAGAGAGGTCAACAGCATCCACATCTGCTTCAGGGAAACGTTCCGCACAGGCGATGGCAATACAGCCGCTGCCGGTACACATATCTAAAATGCGTTGCGGTTCACGTGTTAATAAGCCGGCGAACCCTTGTTCAATCAAGGCGCTGATGGGAGAGCGAGGAACGATCACGCGTTCATCCACATAAAATTCTAAGCCGCAGAACCAAGCGCGGTGAATTAAGTAGGCGACAGGAATGCGTTTTTCAATACGGATGATGACCAAACGGATGATTTCGAGCTTTTCTGCTGTCGTGAGTCGGGTGTCATACAATTCGCTTGGAAAATCAGCAGGGAGGTGAAGGGTGGCTAAGACCAATTGTTGTGCTTCATCCCAAGCATTGTCGTAGCCGTGTCCGTAGTAAATGTCGGCACGATTGAAGGTGCTGTAGCACCAACGTAGGAAATCTTTGATTGTGTGCAGTTCTTCTTGCACGTTAGCGGAATAAATATCGTCAATAAGTTCCTGATTAAAGGTAATTGGGTTCATGATTTGCTCGTATCAATGTTAAAATTGCGCGTAGTTATACCATATTTGAGATAGGAAACGAAATGTTAGATGAGGAAGCAATTTCCCTGTTTCGTGCTGAAATGAAAGGCGTGAAACCGTTAAAACAGGATACTTTTGTGGCTACACGCCCCCATAAAAAGAAAGCACAGGCAACGATAAAGGAACAGCGTGAACAACAGGACACGTTATTTTATTTTTCTGATGAATATGAGCCGTTGTTAAATGAGGAAAGTGCGGTCAAATATTTGCGTGAAAATGAAGATTCCCATTTGTTGAAACAATTACGGCGTGGCGATTTTTCACCGGAGATTTTTTTGGATTTGCATGGCTTAACGCGTGAACAGGCAAAATTAGAGCTGGCGGCATTAATTCAAACCTGCGAGAAAGAACATCTTTATTGTGCCAGCGTGATGACAGGTTATGGCACTTATACGTTAAAACGCCAGATTCCCCGTTGGTTAGTACAACACCCGAAAGTACGGGCATTGCACCAAGCCCCAAAAGAATGGGGCGGTGAGGCGGCTATTCTGATCTTGATTGATGTCTAGTAACATTTCTGAATGGCTTGGTAAAGCTGCGGTAAAATTTGATTGATCATGCTCAGTTGCTGCATTGGAATGTGTGCTTGCAGCTGTGCCGCTTTATTATTTTTTTCAAAATGGCTTTGAGCCTGTTTCAAACTCACTTCAATATTATTGTGTAACGTCTCAAACTGTGTTGGTGTCAGTTGCTCAATATTCTCTAGGATATGAATGATTTTCTTCGCAGCAGGATAAAATTCCGCTAAAAAGAAGGTGCTTTGTTGCATTTGTTTCATTTTACTGCGGTAAGCCCCTAGCGTAGAAATGTAACTCAGCAGAGAATAGTTAATTTTTAAAAGCTCGAATCCGGCCTGCAAATGCGCCTGATATTTTTTCGGCTCATGGTTCATATTGGAAATGGTAGCGCTTAATGCCGAAGCATATTCATGGGCATAGCGGCGGGCAATTCGGTATTTCAAGTTATCGCCTTTGCCAAACTGTAATTGGCTGATGATATATAACAAATATTTCGCATCGCTTTTGATTGCCTGACGGCTAACTTTATCCAACTGCAAATACTTCCAATCCGGCCATAAGTAAGATACGGCAAACCAAGAAATAGTCGCCCCGATCAGGGTGTCAATGACGCGAGAATAAAGTGCTTGTTCCACATTAAAGCCCATCACATCAAAGCTGAAAATAACCTGTAAGGTAATGAAGAAAGTGGAAAAACTGTAATTATTGGTTCGGAAAAAGAAAAACAGGGTGCTGGTCAGCACGATTAAGCCTAATTGTAATTCCAGTGTCGGATTCGCATAAGGCAGAAGCGACGCAATAATTACCCCAAGAATCGTGCCGACAATGCGTTGTTTTAAACGCAGTTTGGTGGCCGTGTAATTAGGCTGACAAACAAAGACGGCGGTTAATAAAACCCAATACGCCCGATCTAAGGGCAAAAATTCGCCGATGGTGCAACAAATAAACACCACAATCGACAAACGCACCGCATGACGAAACAGTTGTGAATTGAAATTAAAGTGGCTACGCAGGGCAAGTAGGATATTGTTTAAACCGGTAATTTGTTCCGTATAAATTTGAGCTGTATCTGTTTGTTCCAACTCGTTCACTTCTTGATCAATATGGCGTAATTGGTAGTCAACGCTTTTTAAATTATCTAGTAATGTTTGGAGGTTAATGAGATTTTCTGTTTCTTCGATATGGCTATTGCTATAAAGCTCGAAGGATTGATTTAGCCCGTTAATGGCTTTTTCTAAACGCAGGTCATAACGGTAGGTTTTATTTTGTTGCAAGCTTAGCGCAATATCACGGCAGGCTTGGGCTTGGAGTTCCAGTAAGCGTTGAATGCGAAAAATTAAATCGGTATTTTTCAGGTGTTCCGCAAGGGTTTGGTAATCAAAATGATTGGAGCTGATGCGCTCATGAATATCTTGCGCAGAAAAATAATAGCGAATCATTTTGGTCGTACGACTGTGGCGGTGTTGTCCTCGAATACGATAAAAAAGTGCGGTGCGAGAATCATTAAATGCACTGATCAACACGCTGTTTTTCATCGCCATAGCAAAGTGTTTATTGTCAATTTGCTCAATATCATCGGGATCGAAAAACGTTGATTTGACATCAAGGTAATTGGCAAGCGCCAGAAAGGATTTGGCAACACTTTCCTGCACAGGGCGATTCGGAAAAAATAAATGCACGCATAATGTGGTGATGCTATAAAGCAAGGTGCCGCAAAGAATCATCAGTGGGTTCATATACCACACGGTTTCCGGCAAATAAGTCAGTGTGGTGTATAGCGCCACAACCAACGTACCGAACGCGATGGTGCTATAACGTTGTCCGATTGCCCCAATCATCGTGAAAACAAAAGTCATTGCCGTCATCAACAACATAAACTGGAAATTATGGTTGATGCTCAGTTGTACGCTGATGGTAGAAACTGAAAACGCGAGGAGCGTATAAAGTACGTTCTTGATTCGGCCGGTTAATCGGTTATCTAAATCGACCAAGCCACCGGCAATGATGCCCAATACCAACGGCATACTTTGTTCGGAAATATCAAAATACCAAATGGCAATCACCGCCAAATTGACGGCGATAAAAATCGGAATGGAGGCGATAACTTTTGCATTGAACCAGCTATGCATGTTTGACCTTTGACGTGGTGAATTATTGATAAAAACGCTGATGTTTTTCTGCAGCTTGTCGGCGAATCAGGTCAGCCATTTCTTTCGGAATGACTCGTTGTCCGACAGGAAATAACGCAATTCTGGCGATATGGAAATTTGCCAAGCCGGTTGGGATGCCGATGATGGTTAGACATTGAGAAATGCCACAAAAAACATGGGCAAGAAACAGCCACCAACCGAAAAGAATGAACCAGACAACATTGAGCAATGATCCGAGGGAATTTTCCACCGCACTTTTGGGTTCCAAATACTTTACATGAATCAAATCGTTGCCGAAGGGAACCAACGACATTTTACAAATTTCCCAACAGCTACGCGTATAAGGCAATGTGACGATCAACACGGCACTCATGAGGGTAGCGAATAGCCACCCTAACGTTGTTGCGAAGCCGCCAAGGACAAAATTGAGAATATTGAGAATTAAGCTTAAATTCATCGGGTGGCCTACTTTAAGCGTTCGTTTAAATAACCTTGATAGTCAGGAATACGAATATCGCAGGTGTCATTAAATAGTGGTGAAGAAACCAGAAAATCAGCACTTGCCATGTTCATTGCAACAGGAATATTCCAAACGGTGGCAATACGCATTAACGCCTTAACGTCGGGATCATGCGGCACGGCATTCATCGGGTCCCAGAAGAAAATCATTAAATCAATTTTGTTTTCAGCGATTAAGCCACCGAGTTGTTGATCCCCGCCCATTGGACCGCTGAGCAAACTATTGACGGTCAAACCGGTTTCACGATGAATAAGATTCCCTGTGGTGCCGGTGCCATAGAGCGTGTGGTTTGCCAAAAAAGTGCGGTGGGTTTTACACCAGTTTATCAGATCGGCTTTACAGTGATCGTGTGCTACGAGTGCGATATGTTTATTGACGGGTAGTGTGCGATAAGTTGTTTGCATGGTGACTCCTAAATAAAAAGTGAGCGGGCAGGCTCACTTTTTGGAAATAAATGAATTGGCATAGAACACCGCATTATTTTTGTTTTTTCGCCCAATCAATGAAACGTGTTTGTGTTTCTTTATCGGCTTGTTGATACCAATATTGCAACATTTGTTCTGCCACGTTTTCACCTTGTAATGTTACTTTACCTTTGTTTACTTTACCGGTTGCAGCAGGACCGCCAACGACTACCGCTGTTGCAGCTGAGGTGGTGATTGTTGCTAAAGAAGGTAAAGAGGCCGGTGCGCCAGACGCGTTATATTCGTTTAAGTCTTTGATAAGGTTCATGCCCGGGAATAAACCTTCTTGTTTTAAGTATTCTTGTTTATTTTCCACATTGTGACCGGATTGGGTTTTTACGGTAATCACAGGAGATTGTTTGAAGTTACTTACATCACGTTCATTTTGTAAACGTGGGGCTGAAATCACGATATCTTCACTTGAACCTTGGAATGTCACAACGATCGGATCAGATTCGAA
>ERZ773073.1328-NODE-1328-length-11817-cov-22.779799_pt1 | contig 11817 bp, 9 predicted proteins | sample MGYA00580616_ERZ773073 | MGnify/ENA primary metagenome ERZ773073 (study PRJEB29015, sample SAMEA2737960) | human oral metagenome | biome: human oral; feature: human-associated habitat; material: dental | place: China | collected 2131 ...
GCGTCCAGGGTGAGAGATTCTCCGATGGCGCGGTTGTAGGGGCCGTCGAGCCAGGCGAAGGGTTTGTTGCTGGCCTTCTCCACGGCAGCGGCGATCGCATCGGGGGCCGTCTGGGGGTTGTTGACCTTTACGATCTGCCCGCCGGTGCGTGCGGTGAGGTCGGCGAGTTCTGGGGTTTCGAGCCAGCCGTTGGTGTCGAACGCGTAGACTTCCACTGGATCCAGCTCGTAGGCCTTCTTCTCTACATCGGCCTTCGTGTAGCCGGTGCGTTGCTCAGGATCGACCGGAGGGGCGTCTGCGATCAGCACTGTTCTCTTCTGGGCTCCCGGTCGCCAGTCGAGTCTCGTGAATGCTTCCATCATGGCGGAGTACACTCCCTCTTCATTGTCTCCGCCGGGGGTGGGTTTGATTTCGCCGAGCGCGTTCTGAATGGCAGAAGGGTCGGAAGTGAATTTCGATCTTACGACCGGCATGTCGCCTCCGTACCAGACCTGAAAACCGGAAACTGGAAAACCTGAATAGGTGACCAGGGCAAAACGTGTGTTGCTGTTGTATTTGGTGAAGGAATCCATGGCGTCCTTCGCTTTTTGTCGGGTTACCTGCGGGTTGTTGAGCATCTCTCCTGATGTATCAAGAATAATGGCCACGTCAACCGGAGCTTGTGATGTGCTCGTTTCGCGCGTGAAACTGGTCGGGTCCACGGTCTTGTTCAGGGCCTCGCTCATCTTCTGGTGGCCGATTTTGTTCGGGTGATACCATTCCATCGCGTCGGATGAGAAGGTGGCTTCGGTTTTCCCCGACTCGCCGAGGTGGCCTTCGGTTTCCCAGAACTCGTTGAGCCACCGGTAATCATTCTTGGAGTCCGTGCTGGGATTCGGCTCATGTCCCGCGAAATCGGAACGGAGAGAAGACACGTAGTGTACCGTGTGGTGACTGCCGTCGTTATTTGCGTTCCAGTCGCGAACCAGTTGCTCCTGAGCAGCCGCCAGTTTGTCCACGACCTCGCGAACCCTGCTGGCGGTGGGATAACTGAAGTATTCTTTGCACTTGCTTGTTTGCGTATCCCATTTGATGCATCGTGACAACAAGAAATCCGGGTTATCAATGCTGAGATGTGGATATCCCATGAGGACTATCTGAGCATGTTTGTCCGGGAGGTGGGCTTCTAGCCGATTCAGAACACTCTCGGTGTTTGCCCGCAGTTCCCCGCTCTGAACGAATGCCTCGGCTGCTTCTATGCTTTTCTTGCAGCCTTGCGGGGACTGGGTAATACTCACAAAACAGTCGATCGCGATATTCCCGAAGGAATTATTGTCATTGCCTCCTATGCTGAACATGACCAGATCGCTGTCGTCGGGAACTTTCCTTACTTGTTCTTCCTTGAGTGTTTCAGTCGTTGCTCCGGAGAAAGCCAGATTGTGAAAGACCGTTGCGATGCCCCTGTCGCGCAAGGAATTGACGTAGTGATGAGCCCAGTTATTCTGGCTCCGATAGCTCTTTTTGGGGTCCTTGTCATAGTAGTCTCCCGCGCCATTGCCAGCGGAGAAGGAATCCCCGAGTAGGGTCACCACGGCAACTTTTCCGTCGTTGGCCGGCGGATCCGCGCTGACCGGATGTGCACTCATGAAGCTGACGCACAAAGCGAGTGCCATGGCGAGCAGTAAGCTCTTGTTTTTTGAGATCGCTTTCGGCATTATCTCCTCCAGATTTCTACAGTGCTATGCTGACGACGAAGTTTGTTTCAGGGTGCTGCTTGCAGCGTATGATATCCGTTGATACGTAAAGACTCATCCCTCCCTCGCTAGATCCTTTACCTGCTGTTCGAGTTGGTGAGGATTTGGATGATCTGTCTTCTGTCCAGCCGTTTTGTTTTGCGGTGGCCATGACTTTTTGCAGTGCATCTTCTGGGGGAATTGTTATGGTGAAACATCGGGTCATGGCGACAGGGGGTGGTTTGGGACCGTCATCCTTTGAATCCTCGGTGCCCAAGAACTTGATGCCGTCCCAGGTTGCTGAGTACATGGGGTCCTTGCGTATGAGGTCGCGCTGTCTGGCGCGTGCTGAGCAGCCGGTCAGGAGCAGACAGGCGCACAGGATCAGGGTGGTGGCCGTCGCCGTGGCTCGGTGGTGCATCATTGCCTCCCGGTGGGGATGATGCTGACACTACCCGGGAGGACCCTCCGGGTGGAGGAGTTTGGGAAGAAAACCTTCAGAAGGTGACATGTGGGCTCGACACGGACTACTCGCCCAAGGTCCCGCGGTCCGGATCAACCAGCCTGGGGAAGGGCTCTGGCCCAACCAGTTCGTCGCCTCGAGCGTCGTTCCGATTTTCCCGGGCCTTGTGGGAAGGTAGGTGCCATGGGTTTCGAGCGACCTGCGGTGATGCGTTTCGATCTTCCCTTCCAGGCTGATGCCCCGTCGCTGCTCTCGGATGCCATCGGGATCACCGGGTTGATGGAGCGACGCGCGGCCAGCTACGGCATCGACGTGACCGTGTTGGACACCGCCGACGACCGGTTGCTGCGCGCCGGGGTGGTGCTGGCACACCGGGTGCTCGGCGGGGTGGGGGACTGGTACCTGGCCGCGTCCGGATGGGTGCCCCACCTGCCCGCCGAACGGATCGTGCCCATCAACGCCACCGCCGAGCTGCCCCAGGAATTCGCCGACCTCACCCGGCCGCTGGTGCGCCGCGCCGTGCTCGGGCCGGTGGCCGCGCTGGAATGCCAGCGGGTCGAGTACCTCCTGCGGGGACCCGACGGCCCTCTGGGAAGCATCCGCGACGAACGGGTCACGGTGCGCCGCGGAGGCATGGCAACAGCCCGCTACCGGGAGGCCACCCTCACGCCCACCGGCCTGCTCGGCAAACACCAGCTGGAACACGTGCTGGCCGCGCTGGACGCGGTCTCCGCGACCGCCGTCGAGGAGTTCCCGAGCCTCCAGCAGCGCCTCGGCCCGCCCGCCACCGGCGGCACCGACTTCCCGAGCCCTGGCCCGCTGAACCGTGAGGCAACCATGGAGGCGTTCGTGACGAGACTTTTCGCCGCCGATCTGCAGAGTCTCGTCCGGGCGCAGTACCGCGACGAGGATGCCGTCACGGAGGCCCTTCATGAGTTCCGGGGGCACGTGCGGGGGTTGGCGAATGTGCTCGACCCCGAGTGGCGGCAGGCCGTGGAATCCGCTGTCGAGAAGGCTTCCACGCCCCGCCAGGCGGCTCTCGACGTGACGGACTCGCTGGTGGCTGCGGTGCGTGCTCCGCGGCTCGGTGACATCTCGGCTGAACCCGCGGCGAAACTGCTGCTGAAACGCGCCCAGCAGGGGGCCTACATTTTGGCCGACCGCTGCCGGTCGCTGACCGCCGATTCCCCCGGTGCCGGCTGGCGGGCCGCGTTTGCGGCGGCTGAGCAGGTACACGCTTGCGGGCTGGTGGCGGTGCAGCTGCACGGCAAACCGGGAGCCAAACTGCTGAAGATCATCTCGCAGGTCACCCGCGACCTGCGGGATTGTGCCGCGGACGTTGAATCCCCGGACCTGGACGGCCTCACCCCGGTGGAGGCCTTCGAACTTGGCCGAGAGGCGGAACGAGGCCACCAGAGGGTGATCGCGGCCCGCGCCGGTTTCGTCGCCGGCTGGCCCGAGCAGGTCGTCAGGGTCCGCAAATCATTGGCGAAGGTGCGCAGATGACCGTTCCCGACACCACCACCCCCGGGTTGTTCGTCGTCTTCGAGGGTGGCGACGGGGTGGGCAAGTCCACCCAGGTGCTGGAACTCGTCAACCGGCTCCAGAACCGTCGCATCGAACCCGTCCTGACACGGCAACCGGGCGGCACCCGGATCGGCGCGAAGCTGCGCAAACTGCTGCTGGACCTCGACCATCCGGAGTTGACCGCCCGCACCGAGGCGCTGGTCTACGCAGCCGACAAGGCCCAGCACGTCGAGGAGGTGATCCTCCCCGCCCTGACCCGGGGCGAGGTGGTGGTGTGCGACCGCTACGTCGACTCGATGATCGCCTACCAGGGAGCGGGCCGGGTGCTCGACCTCGTCGAGGTGGAGCAGGTAGCGCGCTGGGCGACGGGCGGGCTGCGGCCCGACCTGACCGTGCTGCTCGACATCGACCCCGCCGAGGCGCTGGTGCACATCCGCCAGCAGGACCGCCTGGAGGCCGCGGGCCTGGACTTCCACCGTCGCGCCCGCGAACACTTCCTCCGACTGGCTGGTGAGGATCCGGGACGCTATCTGGTGCTTGGCGCCCGGGAGTCGCGGGAAAGCATTGCCGAACGGGTCGCGGAGAAGGTGTTCGCGCTGCTCGGGTGAACCGAACCCCCTGCGCGTGAATCGTGGAAGAAAAATGGTTCAACGTCGTGTGGCGACGGCGAACCGTCGAACTTCCGCGATTCGTGCACAGGAAGAGAAACGGGCAATGCTGTCGCCCCCGAGCGGGCCTCGACATTCGACTCGGGCCGCTCCTTCGTCGGTGGGGGGTGGCAGGATGAGCACGTGAGCGTGTGGGACGAACTCGTGGGCCAGGACAGAGCTGTTGAGACGCTGCGGCGTGCGGTGGCGGGCGGCAGGCACGCCATGACCCATGCGTGGTTGTTCGTCGGGCCGCCCGGGTCGGGGCGTTCCAACGCGGCACGTGCGTTCGCGGCTGCTCTCCAGTGCCACGACGGCGGCTGCGGACGCTGCAACGACTGCCGCACGTCGCTGTCCGGCGCCCACCCCGACGTGACCCTGCTGCGCACCGAACAGCTCAGCATCGGCGTCGACGAGATACGCCAGCTGGTTTCCAGGGCCAATGTCGCGCCCGTGAACCGCCGCTGGCAGGTGGTCGTGATCGAGGACGCGGACCGCGTCACCGAACGCGGTGCCGACGCGCTGCTGAAGGCCCTGGAGGAACCCGCACCGAAAACCGTATGGCTGCTGTGCGCGCCCAGCGCCGACGACGTGATCGTCACCATACGTTCCCGCTGCCGGGAGCTACGGCTGGTCACTCCGCCGGCCGAGGAGGTGGCGAAACTGCTGGTCCGGCGCGACGATGTGGACGAGGTGATGGCCCAGTACTGCGCACGTGCCGCCCAGGGGCACATCGGCCGCGCCCGGGCTCTGGCGTTGAACGAAGAGGCCAGGAAACGACGCCACGAGATTCTGTCGCTGCCCGCCAGGCTCAACACCCTCACCGACTGCCTGTCGGCGGCCGAATCCCTCGTCGCCTCCGCGTCCGAGGAGGCCGGGCAGCTCACCGCGGATCTCGACGCCCGGGAGATGACGGAGCTCCAGGCAGCACTGGGAATGGGCACCAGGCGTGTCAAGGCGCGCGGGGTCCAGGGAGCCATCAAGGAACTGGAGGACCAGCAGAAGGCCCGGGCGAAACGTTTCCAGCGCGACGCCCTGGACCGGGTGCTCACCGAACTGACCGGCTACTACCGCGACGTCCTGGCCTGCCAGACCGCCCCAGGCGTGCCGTTCGTGAACGCCGACATCGCCGACGAGATCGAGGCCTTCGCCGCGCGCACCGGGCCGGAGCAGACGGTGCGCGCCCTCGATGCCCTGCTGGAGGCCCGAAAGGCCCTCGAGGGCAATGTGGCGCCCCAACTGGCCCTTGAGGCGATGCTGCTGGGGCTGGGCCGGGCCTCGCATCGCTGACAAGGGCCGGGGAAGGTCCAAAACCGGGCGCGCCTCATCCGTGCTCGACGGGTGCGGTGAGAACATGGGCTCAAGCGTTGACTGATTCAGGAGGGTTCATGTCTTCACATGACGCAGGCGACTGGGTGCGGCAGGGCACGCCCCGTGGGGCCGACTGGGAGGACGAGCAGAGCGAGTACGGCACCGCCTTGGACCCCGCCGAGTGGGATGATCATGCAACCGAACAATCGGTGCCCGTCGAGACCCCGAATCCCCGGCCACGCCCGGCAGCCCGGGCCGCCGCCGGGGCGCAAGGTTTCTCCAGTGCACCGCAGCAGCCCACGACCTCCGGGACCGGTGGGGAGAAACCCAGGACGGATCCCGTGGTGTCGCACGCTCCCGACATCTCCTTCCAGGCCGCGACGCCATCCACCACTCAGGAGGACGAAGCTGCTGACGAACCAACCGTGGTGTCGGGTCTGAGGATGCCGGAGCCCCGGGACCCGGACCCGAGACCGGCCCCGTCGTTCACATCGGCTCCTGAACCCACCGAACCCGAGGATGAGGAGACCTTCGTGCGGCCCCTCGACGCGCCGCATCCCGAGCAGGCGTTTCCGCAGCGCGTGGAACCCACCTCGCCGCAGCGCCCCGAGACGAGGCCGGAGCAGACGGAGGGCGCCGTCGCATGGCCCCTCGACGCGCCCGAACAGCAAGCACAGCAGCAACTCGATCCACAGCAGACGGAACCGACCTTGGAGCAGCGTCTCGGGGGGGAGGTCGGGGAGGGGGTCGCTTCGCGGCCCCGACCGGAGCAGGTTGCCCCACAGTACCGCGACCCCACCGTGACCCAGCGTTTTGAACGTGTCAGGGCGCAGCCCGAACCCGCAGCGTCCCAGCCGGACGTACAGCAGGAGACCTCTGTCGCTTCTCCCGGGTTGTTCCGCGGGGACGTTGCCAACGAGCCAGAGTCCGTGGGAGCGACGGATGCGCAACCCGAGGCGACCGTGGCGATGCAGACCCCTGCGCAGGAATCCACTCCGACCCCGACCGCTTCGCCAATCCCCGTGGCGGAGCAGGAAGAGGAACGCCGCCGCAGGGAGAAATTGGAAGCGGAACGCGCAGCCCGCAACGAAAGGCTCGGGGTGGTCGAAACCTCTCCGCGGAACGCATCCCGCGCGCTTGTGGAGAAGCCACGACGCACCACCGATGGTCCATTGGCGAGTCTCGGCCTGTTCTTCCTGCGTCTGGTCACCGCAGCCATCCTGACGATCTTGGCCTACCAGGGGCTCACCAATGTCGAAGGTGTTGCCGCGGCATCGAACATTGCCCGTCTTCCGGAACCCCGGTTGATGGTGTGGATCGGGGGTTTCCTGCTGGCAGCCATGGCGTTGCTGCTCGTGATCGGCCTGCTGCAGCGGGTTGTTGGGGTCCTGCTGCTGGTGATGTCCATCTTCTCCTTGGCGTTCATCTGGTGGGGCGCGTTCAGCCCGTTCCTGCCGGGGCAGGACGGTTTCCTTGGTGATCGTGACCTCCTGCTCGGGGCGGTCGGCCTGCTGCTCCTCTGCCTCGGTGGTGGCGGGTGGGGTATCGACGCCGCCTTCAGGCATTCCCGCGAAGCGGCGAGAGAAGCCCGCGACCAGTAAACCTTTTGGCTTTTCCGAGACCGATTGGGCCGGGCCGTCACATCGTGGCGGCCCGGCCCGTTCAGTTCCGGGATTTTCTCGTATCCCCGAGAGTCATTGACAACTGCCTCAAATTCCGTGTATGACCGCTCCTCCCCGGTTTTGTCAGCAGTCGTGTTTGTTGTGGTTGGCGGGGTAGGGGGGATGTTGACTGCGGTTATTTCGACTACTTTGGTGTGGGTTTGGGTGGTGAGGTATATTTCGATGGTTTCTTGTTGTCCGAGGCCGGTTCAGGGGATTGTCCAGTGGGCGGTGGCGGTGATGGTGTAGTTGCCGGTTTGGTGGTGGATGTACCCGCAGTTGGGGTTTTTGTTGTGGGTTTTGTGTTCGGGGTGTCCGGTGTGGGTGATGGTTGTGGTGATGGGTCTCTAGGTGTTGGGGGTGGGGGTAGGAGCCGTTGGTGGTGTAGCTGATGCAGGGGTCTGTGGTGGGCTGGGTGATCGGTTTCCGTTTGGGCTTGCCGGGTTGGTCGCCGGACCCCGGATTCCCGACCTCAAACCTACAGAATCCGTCCCTGTACCTTCTCTTTGTGCAGCGAATACCAGGATCGGCACTGAACCTGATTTATGGGTAAGCAGGTTGTTGTCAGTGCGCAGGCCATCAGAATGGTAAAGATGCGTTTCATGCGTGACACCTCAGATCGGCGTCGTTTGTGGCATCTCCGATCTTCCAGCTCTCTCCTGTTTTGACCACGTCAATGTTCCACGCGAGGTACATCGAACGTTTCCCTGTCTCAAATATGGATTGGCCGGTTTTCGAGTCCACGAAATCGGCCTTGCTGGTGTCTGTGCAGGTCTGAACCGTGATGACTTCCATGTCGTCTTCTTTTCTCGTCTCCGATGCGCTCGCGATACGAACAATTGTGGCTCCAGTCTGGACCTGCCTATGCTCGCGATATTCACTGAGTTCATTCATGTCCATCTCTTGGGTCTGTCCCGTGGTGATGTCTCGCAGGGGTTGCGGATCGGAATCGAGGCTGCTGGACACCTCATCTGAGATGCGGAAGTACTTGATCACGGTGTTTGCTGCTTCGAGTTGTTCCGGGGTGAAGGTCTTTGATGGTTGTGGTCCCGAGGGTGGTGGGGTCGGCGGCGGTGAGGGGGATGTGGTGGTCTGGGAGGGCTGCTGTGGGGCGGTCCTCCAGGATTCCCTGCCGCCGCATGAGGACAGCAGCAAGGCCGCGGTCGTGGTGGCTGTTGTGATGGTTCTTCCGATGTGATGTTTCATTGTTCAACACCTCCATTGGTGTCATGGACCCGGTCGGTGTTTCCAACCTGGGATCCTCTGAGGTTAGAACCACACGGTGGGCTTCGTGGGGCGTTGCTGAAACTCTGACCACAAGTCAAGGGACCCGCCGATCGAGCAGCCCGTTGAGGGCGGGTGATCCGACCCGCGAATGTCGGCCCGGAGAGGGTTGACCTCGAGCGCTCTGCGGGCTGTCGACGCCTGCGGTTACTCTGTTGGTCATGCCCAGAGTCATGGCCGTCACCTTCGAGCAGTACGGCCGCCTGCACTACCTCGACCCGGATGGTGCCGACTACCGCGTCGGTGACTGGGTGCTCTACCCCACCGACGACGGTAAGGAGGTGGCGCGCGTGGTGTGGGCGCCGGAGGAGACGACGCTGGATGCCCCACTCCCAAGATGCGTGGGACGTGCCACCGAGGCGGATCTGAGACGCGACGAGACCAACCGGGAACACCGTCGCAGGATTCGTGAGGTGGCAGTCGAGCGGATCACCGCCCACGGGTTGCCCATGAAAGTGATGGCCACCGATTACATAGACTCCTCCAAGGAGTACGACAAGCTGGCGGTGATCTACTTCACGGCCCCGGGCAGGGTGGACTTCCGCGCCCTGATCGGCGACCTGGCCCGCGCCGTCGGGGCGCGCATCGACCTGCGGCAGATATCCTCCCGGGACACCGCCAGGCTGGCCGGAGGGGTGGGCATGTGTGGCCGGGAACTGTGCTGCACCTTGTTCTTCGATGAGGTCGAGCCCGTGTCCATGCGGCTGGCGCGCAGCCAGAACTTGGCGGCGAATCCCCTCCAGATCCAGGGGGTCTGCGGGAAGCTGCTGTGCTGCTTGGCTTTCGAGCATCCGCTGTATGTGGACTTCCTGAACCAGGCGCCGCAGATTGGGGAACAGGTCACCACCCCGGACGGCCCGGGACGGGTGGTCGGGCACGTGGTGCCGACGGGAGAGGTGGCGGTGCGAACCGCTGACGGGGTGAGACGCTGCCCGCTGGTGCAGGTCTGCGTCAGGAAGAGGAACCGAGTGGCGTACCGCGCCACTCCGGATGAGGAGAGTTGATGCGAAGAGGGATTATCTGGTTCCAGGGGATGCTGATCTTTCTTGCGGTTAGTCTCGTGGTGACGTTCTTCGCCAGTGGGATGCTGGCTCCGGGACGGCAGGTGTCGGGGCCGCCATCGGCCGAGCAGCCGTCGGTGCAGTCCGCCCCCACCGTCGATGAACAGAAACCCGGGGTGCCCGCGGTCCCCGTGCCCGAACACGAGACGTGGCCGCGCGAGGGAACCGAGAACTCCGACCGGCAGCTCGACGTCAAGGCATCCAATCCCGTGGTGCAGCTCCCGGCCTCCCTCGGTGACGACCTGACTCCTTACTGGCAGCAGTCCCTGAGCTGGCAGCCCTGCGGCAACGCCCTGTGCGCCACCATGAAGGTGCCGCTGGATTGGGACAACCCCGGCAAGGCGGCGCTGGACATCAAGGTCACGAAGGTGCCCTCCACCAACCCGACGAAGGGTCCGCTGTTCGTCAACCCCGGTGGCCCCGGCGTGGAGGCGGGATCATTTGCCACGAAGCTGGGAAGTGACAAATGGAAGGGATATGACATCATCGCCTGGGATCCGCGCGGTTCCGGGGAATCCACCCACGTGCAGTGCGGCACCACCGAGCAGACGGACAAGGCATATTTCGCGGACGGCACCCCGGACGACGATGCGGAGAAGACCGCTCTCAACGACGCCTGGGCCGCCTTCGCCCGGGAATGCCGGGAGGCCTCCGGGGAGCTGCTGGACCACGTCTCCACCATCGAGAACGTCCGCGATCTCGATCTGCTGCGTTTCCTGACCGGGGCGGAGAAACTCAACTACCTGGGTGTCAGCTACGGCACCTTCGTCGGCTCGATGTACGCGGAACTGTTCCCGGAGCGCACGGGACACCTGGTGCTGGACTCCGCCGTCGACATCACCAACGAGGGAGAGGTGTTCCAGGCCGAGGGTTTCGAGACGGCCTTTGGGCTCTATGCGGACTGGTGCGCGAGTGAGGGGTCCTGCTCCTTCGGGAACTCGCGTGACGAGGTGACCTCCCGCATCAATTCCTTCCTGCAAGGGCTCGACGCCAACCCGCTCAAGGTCGGGGACAGGCAGGTGACGCAGGGCCAGGGCGCGGCGGGGATCGCTTTGTTCCTTTACTCGGGGGAAGAGGTCTATCCGAGACTCACCCAGTCTCTTGCTGCGGCGATGAACGGCGACGGCAGGGCCATTCTCAAGGCCTCCGATCTCCTGACGGGCCGCACCGACAATGGGTGGGAGACCGTCGCCTATGCCTTCCCGGCCATTCGGTGCGTGGACCAGCCGGACGCCGGGGTTGCTGCCACCGATGACACACGGAAGAAGGCGGCTGAGAAAGCCCCGGTTTTCGGCAGCAACATGGGATCGGATCTGGTCTGCGAACGCTGGACCGCCAGTTCCGCACCCAACTTGAAATTGACCGGCAAGGGGGCGGCGCCGATTCTGGTTGTGGGGGCGACGGGGGACTCCGCCACCCCCTATCAGCAGGCCGTCACCATGGCGAAGCAACTGGAATCCGGGCATCTGCTCACCTACGACGGTTCCGGTCACGGTTCCGTCACCTCGGGTAATGCGTGCGTGGACGAGACGATCACCGCCTATTTCGAAGACGGAGCCCTTCCCGAGGACGGCAAGACCTGCAAGTGAGGAGGCGCATCGCCTACGGGTGCGGATGAGTGTCGATCCCGGGGCTACCCTTGGTGCATGTCTGCGATAAGCCGGTTCATTGACCGCATCTGGCCTCCGGCCTGGCTCTACTCCACCTACGAGGCCCAGGTGATCAAGCGACTGGATCGCTCAGCCATGCCCCGTCACGTGGCGGTTCTGGCGGACGGCAACCGGCGGTGGGCGCGGCTCAACGCACCCGGGCAGCCCCTTGTCGCGGGGTATCGCGCGGGGGCCGCGAAGCTGCAGCAGTTCGTCGAGTGGTGCGACGACATCGGCATTCCCGTCATCACGCTGTGGGTGCTGAGTACCGACAACCTCGACCGGTCCGCCGCGGACGAACTGGAACCGTTGCTGGAGGTCATCGACGAGCTGGTGGTGAAGCTGGCGGACACGGGACGCTGGCGGGTGCAGGCGGTCGGTGATCTCGACCTGCTGCCCACGGAGCGGGCCGCCAGCCTCAGGGCATCGGCTGCCAGGACGGAAGCGGTGGAGGGCATGCACATCAACGTCGCGGTCAGCTACGGCGGCCGACACGAGCTGC
>ERZ773073.1330-NODE-1330-length-11807-cov-7.335602_pt1 | contig 11807 bp, 15 predicted proteins | sample MGYA00580616_ERZ773073 | MGnify/ENA primary metagenome ERZ773073 (study PRJEB29015, sample SAMEA2737960) | human oral metagenome | biome: human oral; feature: human-associated habitat; material: dental | place: China | collected 2131 ...
TAATTAAATTAATATTCAATTAAGCTTCAAAGAGACACATATTTTACAATGGACCGCTATTATTATACTATGTTTTTTTGTTAAATACAAGTAAAAATTTATTAATTAATAAAAAAATCTATTTTAAATTGTTTCATATCAGTATAGAATTTATCACTTAAATAGTAATATCTTTCTGTGTATTCATCAGCTTGACCAGCATTATGAACTTCAGAAATTTCTTTAAAGATAAGCTCTAAGTTTTCCATAACTTCAGCTACAACTTCAGGATCCTTTCCATTTAAATTTCTAGCAACAACATTTTCTTCCATTTTTAAATTGCTACTAACATTAATATATTTTTGTTCTTGGATAAATCTGTTAATATTATTTATTACATCTCTAACTTCTGGTTTCATTAAACTCCTCCTAAAATAATTTTTAATAATCTTATTATACTATATTTTATTAATTTTGAAAAATTAATTGTAATTTAGTATAGAATAAAATATAATTGAGAAAAATGAGAAAGAAAAGGTGAAATATGAAAAAAATAGCAATATTTCTATTTGAAGGTGCAGAGCTTTTTGAGATAGCAAGTTTTACAGATATCTTTGGTTGGAATAATATAGTTGGCTTAAAAGAATTTAGAGATATAAAGGTGGAAACAATTTCATATAAAGAAGAGATTAAATGTACTTGGGGTGGAACTTTAAAAGCAGAAAAGCTTGTTACAGAAAATAATTTAGAAGAGATTTTCTCTTATGATGCTCTAGTTATACCAGGTGGTTTTGGTGGAGCTAATTTCTTTAAAGATAAAGAAAATGAAATCTTTAAAAAATTAGTTAAACATTTTTATGAAAATAATAAAATTATTGTGGCTATTTGTACAGCTGTTATTAATTTAATAGAAACAAGAGAAATAAAAAATAAGAAGGTGACAACCTATCTTTTAGATAATAAAAGATATTTTAATCAATTAAAAAAATTTGATGTCATTCCTGAAGAAAAAGAAATTGTTGTAGATGAAAATCTATTTACTTGTTCAGGACCGGCTAATGCTCTGGACTTGTCACTATTAATTTTAGAGAAAATGACATCTAAAGAAAATGTTGAAATAGTGAAGAAAAATATGTTTTTAAAATAGCTATTTTCTTTTTACAAAATATATGATATGCTAAGAGTACAAACTAAAAAAAGAGGTGGTATAATGAAAATAGGTGAAAACAAAGTTGTAGCATTGGATTATAAAGTGTATGATGCAGATACAAAGGAATTATTAGAAGATACAGCTGAATTAGGTCCTTATTATTATATTCAAGGTATGGGATTATTCCTACCAAAAATAGAAGCTGCATTAGACAGCAAATCAAAAGGATACAAAACAACAATTGAAATACCTATGGAAGAAGCCTACGGAGACTATGATGAAGAATTAGTTGAAGAGTTAACAAAGGCTGATTTCGCAGATTTTGAAGATATCTATGAAGGAATGGAATTCGTAGTAGAACTAGAAGATGGAAGTGAAATGGTAGCTGTTATAACAGAAATTGATGGAGATAAAGTTTATACAGATTCTAATCATCCATTCTCTGGAAGAAACTTATTATTTGAAGTAGAAGTTACTGATGTAAGAGAAGCTACTGATGAAGAATTAGATCATGGTCATGTTCATGAATACGAAAATGAGGAGTAATATAGTATGAAAATAGCATTAGGTGCAGATCACGGTGGATTTGAATTAAAAGAAAAAATAAAACAACATCTAAGCAAAAAAGAAGGAATAGAAGTTATAGATTTTGGAACTAACAGTACAGAAAGTGTAGATTATCCAAAATATGGTCATTTAGTTGCAAATAGTGTAGTTAATAAAGAAGTTGACTTTGGTATCTTAGTTTGTGGAACTGGTATAGGAATTTCTATAGCAGCTAACAAAATTAAAGGTATAAGAGCTGCAAACTGCACAAATACAACTATGGCAAAATTAACAAGACAACACAATGATGCAAATATTTTAGCTTTAGGTGCTAGAATAGTTGGAGATGTTTTAGCTTTAGATATAGTTGATGAGTTCTTAGCTGCTTCTTTTGAAGGTGGAAGACATCAAAAGAGAATAGATGAAATAGAAGCTTGTAATTTATTTTAAGTAGGTGATAAGATGGCAACATTATTTACAAAGATTATAAATAGAGAAATTCCTGCAGATATAGTGTATGAAGATGATGATGTAATTGCTTTTAAAGATATAGCACCAGTTGCACCTGTTCATGTACTTGTTGTGCCTAAAAAAGAAATTCCAACTATCAATGATATAAGTGATGAAGATGCATTACTAATTGGAAAAGTATATAGAGTAATAGGAAAATTAGCAAAAGAATTTGGAATAGACAAAGATGGTTATAGAGTTGTTTCTAACTGCAATGAGCATGGAGGACAAACAGTATTTCATATCCATTTCCATTTGATTGGTGGAAAACAATTAGGAACTATGGTTTAGGAGGAGAAATGAAAAAAATATTAATATTAATAGTAATGGTTTTAGGCTTAGTGGCATGTGGAGAAAAATTTCCATATACAAGTCAAAGTACTAAAGAAAAAATGATAAAAGAAGCAAAAGTAGCTATGGAAAAAGCAGAAGAAACAAAAAGTGAGAAGGATGCTCAAGTTCTTCTAGAAAAAATGGGTGAAATAATAAAAATCTCAACTGAATTAGAAAAAAGAAGTTCAGAGGGAGATGAAAAAGCCAAAGAAGAATTAGAGAAGTGGGAGAAACTGATAAAAGAAATAGAAGCACAATAATTTAAAGAAAAAGTGTAGTTATTGCTATTAGCTACACTTTTTTATGTTCTAATATATTCTAACTTGCTAACACTGTTAGAATATGTTAGAATATGTTAGAAAAAATAAAATGTGGTGATATTATGGAAATGAAGGAAAATATAAACATTGAATTTAAAAGAGAATTTACAACAGAATTAAAAAAAGAAGTAGTGGCTTTTGCAAATACAAATGAAGGAACTATTTATATTGGAATTGATGATTTTGGAAATGTTATAGGTATTGAGAATGCTGATGAAATAGTTAATCAGGTTGTATTATCGATAAGAAATTCTATAAAACCTGATATAACTATGTATTGTAACGTAAAAATTGAAAAAATAGAGAATAAAGATGTTATAGTTATTAAAGTACAAAGAGGAACATTAAGACCATATTACATAGCAGACAAAGGTTTAAAGCCTTCTGGTGTTTATGTGAGACAAGGAAGTTCATCTGTTCCAGCTAGTGAAGAAAGCATTAGACAAATGATAAAAGAAACAGATGGAGATAGTTATGAGAAACTTCGTTCTTTAAATCAAAATTTGACATTTGAGTACACTGAACAAATTTTTAAGGAAAATAATCTGGTATTTGGTTTAAGTCAAAAAAAGACCTTGGGTTTAATAGGAGAAGATGATTTATTTACAAATCTTGCTTTACTTCTATCTGAACAGTGCAATCATACTTTAAAAGTGGCAGTATTTGAAGGGATAGAAAAAAATATATTTAAAGATAGAAAAGAATTTAAAGGTTCATTATTAAAGCAAGTGACAGAAGCTTTTGGATTTATCAATCTTGTAAATAAAACTGAAGCAACTTTTGAAGGTTTAATTAGAAAAGATGAAAGAGATTATCCAGTAGAAGCTATAAGAGAAGCCTTATTAAATGCAGTTATTCATAGAGAATATTCGTTTAGTGGTAGTACTCTTGTAAATATATATGAAGATAGAATAGAGTTTGTTTCATTAGGTGGCATAGTCTATGGCTTGTCGTTAGATTCAATTATGTTAGGAGTATCACAATCAAGAAATGAAAAATTAGCCAATATATTTTACAGATTACATTTGATTGAAGCTTATGGAACAGGAATAAGAAAGATATTTGCTAATTATGAAAGATATAATATGAAGCCAACAATCAAAGCAGAAGTGGGAGCATTTCAAGTTGTTCTCCCAAATATACATTATAAAAAGATAGAAGAAAAATTATTAGTAGATAATTCATTAAATAAAAATATTGAAAAAGATAGCACTGAAATAAAGCCTTTGTATATGGATATTTTAAACTTTGTTACTGATAAAAATGGAGCGACAAGAAAAGAAATAGAAGAATATATAAATTTTAGCCAAACAAGAGTTATAACCCTTTTAAAAGAAATGTTAGAATTAAACTTAATAAGAAAAGAAAAGGATAAAATAGATAGAAGAAGTTATAAATATTATAAAAAATAAATTTTTGTACATTTTTTGTTTTAAAATAATTTATGCTATAATGAAATATAAAAAATACAGAGGTGATAATATGAAGCCAATAATTGCAATAGTAGGAAGACCCAATGTTGGAAAATCTACTCTTTTCAATAATTTAATTGGAGATAAGATAGCTATAGTGGACGACCTACCTGGAGTAACAAGAGATAGATTATATAGAGATACAGAGTGGAGTGGTTCAGAATTTGTAATAGTGGATACGGGAGGACTAGAACCAAGAAACAATGATTTCTTAATGACTAAAATAAAAGAACAGGCAGAAGTTGCTATGAATGAAGCAGATGTTATTTTGTTTGTTGTGGATGGAAAAGCAGGACTTAATCCTTTAGATGATGAGATAGCATATATATTAAGAAAGAAAAATAAACCTGTTATCTTGTGTGTAAATAAAATAGATAACTATTTTGAACAACAAGATGATATTTATGATTTCTATGGATTAGGTTTTGAATACCTTGTTCCTATATCAGGGGAACATAAAGTAAACTTAGGGGATATGCTAGATATAGTTGTTGAAATTATAGGAAGAATGGATTTCCCTGAGGAAGATGAGGATGTTTTAAAATTAGCTGTTATAGGAAAACCTAATGCTGGAAAATCTTCATTGGTTAATAAACTTTCAGGTTCAGAAAGAACAATAGTAAGTGATATTGCAGGTACAACAAGAGATGCTATAGATACTTTAATTGAATACAAAGACAATAAATATATGATAATAGATACAGCTGGTATAAGAAGAAAATCTAAGGTTGAAGAAAGCTTAGAATACTATTCTGTGTTGAGAGCATTAAAAAGTATAAAAAGAGCAGATGTATGTATCTTAATGTTAGATGCTAAAGAAGGTCTTACAGAACAAGACAAGAGAATAGCAGGAATAGCTGCTGAAGAATTGAAACCTATAATAGTTGTAATGAATAAGTGGGATTTGATAGAAAATAAAAATAATGTAACTATGAAAAAAATGAAAGAAGAATTATATGCTGAGCTACCATTCTTATCTTATGCTCCTATAGAATTTATTTCAGCTCTAACAGGACAAAGAACTACAAATCTTCTTGAAATATCTGATAGAATCTATGAAGAATATACAAAGAGAATTTCAACAGGACTTTTAAATACTGTATTAAAAGATGCTATTCTAATGAATAACCCACCAACAAGAAAGGGTAGATTAATTAAAATCAATTATGCAACTCAAGTTTCTGTTGCACCACCAAAATTTGTTTTATTCTGTAATTACCCAGAACTTATACATTTCTCTTATGCAAGATATATAGAAAATAAATTTAGAGAAGCATTTGGCTTTGATGGAAGTCCAATAATGATAAGCTTTGAAGCTAAGAGTAAAGATTTATAAATATGAGATAGTAAAAAACAGCTCATTGCTAGCTAAATTTCTTAACGATAAAAAATCAAGAGTTCGCTGTAAATTCGACCAACTCACTACGTTCAGACACGTCGAGATTTACTCGGCTCACTCTATTTGATTTTTTATCTAAAATTTAGATGCAAGTTCACTTGTTTTTTACTATACTCCAACTCTATAAAGCTAATTATATAAAGCTTCAATTCTTATCATAAAAAAATTTTAAAAAAAAATAAAAAACTTTTAAACTTTTTTCTAAGGGGTCTCGTCTAAAGGTTATAGATAATAAAATTTTTTTCTCTCCCCCCAGAAAGAAAAAAGGCCCTTCTCTTAAATGAGAAGGGTAATTTCCCATAATAATAATGAAAAAAATAATAGATATGCTAATCCCGCAAAAAAGTCCATATAAAAAATGGACTTTTTTTATTTTATTTTTAGAAAAAAAATGATAGAATATCTATTATGAAAAATATAGATAAAACAAATAATAATTTAGAAAAAATTGAAAATTGTATTGATTTGGCAGAAAAAACTGATATGATAGTATATAGTAAACAATTTTTTCCAATATCTCAACTTAATAAGTTGAAACATCATGAACTAAATTTCTCTTTTAAGGGTCTAAATGAAGACTGTGAAAAAAAATTATTGGCAGTCTATCCAAAAGATTTTACAGAAGAAGATTTGTTTTTTCCTGTGAAATACTTTAAAATAGAAAAGAAATCTAAATTTATTGACTTGGAACACAAGCATTATTTAGGGAATATCTTAGCTTTAGGTTTAAAAAGAGAAAGTTTAGGAGATTTAATTGTTAAAAATGGTCATTGTTATGGTATTATATTAGAGAATATGTTTGATTTTTTAAAAGAGAATCTTTTGAGAGTAAATTCTTCACCTGTTGAAATTATAGAAATAGATGAAAGTGAGATACCTCAAAATGAATACCAAGAATTAAATATAACTCTAGCTTCCTTAAGGTTGGATAGCTTGGTTGCAGAACTAACTAATTTATCTAGAACTTTAGGTACAAACTACATAGATTTAGGAAATGTACAATTAAATTATGAGGTAGAAAGAGAAAAAAGTACTAAGATAGCTGTGGGTGATACTATAATAATTAAAAAGTATGGAAAATTTAAGATTGTGGAAGAAAATGGCTTAACTAAAAAAGAAAAAATCAAATTAATAATTAGAAAATATATATAGGTGAGGTTATATGAAAAAATTTATAGGTTTTTTATTACTATTTATTGTTATTTCAGTTACCATCCTGTTTTTTGCAAGAGATATTTTGTTAAAAGCTTATTTAGAAAGAAAAATGTCTCAGGCAAATAATGCAGAAGTTACAATAGGTAGTTTGGATTTAGATTATTTTGAACGTTACATTACTTTAAAAGATGTAAAGATTATGAGTAACTTAAATGAAGAAGAAGTCTTTATTTCTATCGATAAATTAAAAAGTTATTACAATATAAACTTTAGAAAGAAAATAATAACTTTTGATGATGCAGAAATAGAAGGAATATCTTTCTTTGGAGATGCAAAATATGATTATAATCCTGAAGAAGATATGGTTGTTTTTGAAAATAAAGTGACTGAAGCTGAAGAAAAAGCTAAGAGAGAAAAGGTTCTGGCTGAGTTAAAAAATCTTTATTTGAATAAAATAGAAGAAAATCATTTAAATTTAAATGAAGTTTTCTCAAGAAATTTAAGTAATAGAACAGATCTTAGTGAACTTGAAAAAATAAAACAAAGCATAAAGAATATTAAAGAAAGCACTGAAAAGAATTTAAATATTTCAGAAGTAGTTGGAGAAATATCTAATATTGGTAAAAGTACAAAGAAACTTGGACAAGATTTAGATATTAAAGATTTAAGTAAGACTGAAGATGAACTTAAAGATGGAATGACTCTAGAAGAATCATTAGATAGAGTTGTAAGAAACTTCTTAAATAGAAATAAACTTGTTTTATTCGATTTAGATGGTTATATCAACATGTACTTAAACCTAGTTTATGAGCAAAAAATATATAGCCTTTCTTTGAAATATAGAAATATTCTTGATGAAATTCGTGTTAGAAAAGAAAAAGATTCTAAATTAGATGATGAAGATGTATGGGAACTATTCTTTAACAGTATAAGTATCACTTCTAATGTTTATGGAATTAGTTTTAATGGTGAAGTCAAGAATTTCTCGACAAGAATTTCAAAAAACACAGAAAATACTGAGTTTAAATTATTTGGAGAAAAGGGAAATACTATAGGGGAATTTAAAGGATTCATTAACTTCGATACAGAACTTACAGAGTCAACTCTAAATATTCCTGAAGCTGATTTAAAAGATTTAGGAAGTGACTTGCTACAAGGTGGACAAGGTGTTTTATTCCAAAGTTTAAAAACTGATGGTTCTCATTTGGTTATAAATGGAAGTGTGCACTTAAAAGATATGAAACTTGATGTAGCAAAAATAATTGAAACTATGAAAATAGAAGATGAAGTTACTAGAGAAATAATAGCACCTCTATTAAAAGAATTAAATACTGGTGAAATTTATTATAGTTATGACACTGATTCAAGAACATTACAAATTAAGACTAATATAGTTGAAATTTTTGATGAAATCTTAAATGGAGAAAACTCTTCTTTAAAATCAAAGATAAGAGAACAAATAAAAGAGGACTTTTTAAATAAAATTGGTGCCTAATATTGACAAATAAAAATAAAAATGATAATATATATTGCCCTTAGGGGATATGATATATTATCATCGAACCGTGTCAGATCTGGAAGGAAGCAGCACTAAGATGTATAGTATATGCATATCTTCCTGAGGGTATCTTTATGTTTGGAGAAATAAATTTAAGATATATGGAGGAAACTTTAATGAAAAATAATAAAATATGTGAATTATTAGGGATTAAATATCCAATATTTCAAGGAGCTATGGCTTGGGTATCAGGTGGAGAATTAGCAGGAGCTGTTTCAAGAGATGGAGGTCTTGGAATAATTGCTGGTGGAGGAATGGAACCAGAACTTTTAAGACAACATATAAAGAAAGCTAAAGAAATAACTTCTAATCCATTTGGTGTTAACTTAATGCTTTTACGTCCAGATGTAGAGCAACAAATGAATGTTTGTATTGAAGAAGGAGTAAAAGTTATTACAACAGGTGCAGGAAATCCTGGAGCTTTTATGGATAAACTAAAAGCTGCTAATATAAAAGTTATTCCTGTTATACCTACAGTTAAACTAGCAGAAAGAATGGAAAAAATAGGAGCAGATGCTGTTATAGTTGAAGGAATGGAAAGTGGAGGACATGTTGGAACTCTTACAACTATGGCTTTACTTCCTCAAATAGTTAATGCAGTATCTATACCAGTTATAGCTGCTGGAGGTATAGCTAGTGGAAAACAATTCTTAGCTGCACTTTCTATGGGAGCAGATGCTGTTCAATGTGGGACTATATTCTTAACAGCAAAAGAATGTATAATTCACCAAAACTATAAAGATATAATCTTAAAAGCTAAAGATAGATCAACTGTAGTAACAGGAACTTCAACAGGGCACCCTGTAAGAGTTATTGATAATAAATTAGCAAAAGAAATGATAGAACTTGAAAGAAGTGGAGCTCCTAAAGAAGAAATTGAAAAATTAGGAACTGGAAGCTTAAGATTAGCTGTTGTTGAAGGGGATACTGAAAGAGGAAGCTTCATGTCAGGACAAGTTGCAGCTATGGTAAATGATGAAAAAACAACAAAAGAAATTTTAGAATACTTAATGAATGATTTAAAACTTGAAGTAGAACAATTAAGAAGAAGACTAGAAAACTGGAACATCTAATTTTTTTTCTTAGTGTTTGCAATATTTTACATACTATGTTATACTTTTTTAGATGGGTAGAATAAAAATATTATGTAGGTGGAATTATGAGCAACCAGGTAATTATAAAAGGTAAAAACGATAGATTGGTAATTGCTTTAAACCCAAAATCTGATTTTTTAGAGTTATGTGATATTCTAAAAACTAAGATATTAGAAGCAAAGAATTTTATTGGTAACAGCCGTATGGCAATAGAATTCAGTGGTAGAAAATTGACAAGTGAAGAAGAAGATATTCTAATTGGAATCCTAACAGAAAATAGTAACATAGTTATTTCATATATTTTTACTGAGAAAAATGAAAAGAACGAAAAAAATGAGAAAAAATCTAAAGAGAAAAAATCTAAGGATCAAGCAATGGATTATTTCCCTGATGTAAAAGATATGCGCTATACTTCACGCCGTATCAACGTTACCCAACGCGCTATTTTCACCAAAACTCTTGCAGAGCTCGATGTACGCAAACGTTTTGGAGTAACCATCACTCGTGTATATCGCGCAGGTATTGAGTTCGTGCCCGCTGCCGATACTAAATTACAGTTTGGTGATACCATTACTGTAATAGGCGATGAATCGCACATACAACTCGTAAGCAAAGAGTTCGGTAATTCTAAACGACGTATGCAAACCCCTCACATAGCCGAGCTCTTTATGGGGATTACTCTTGGTGTATTATTAGGAAGCATTCCGTTTGCTATCCCTGGCATACCTGTACCTGTAAAATTAGGGTTAGCGGGAGGCCCTCTGATTGTTGCCATTCTCATCAGCCGTTATGGCGGTAAATTCTCAGTAACTCACTACGTATCGCAAAGTGCCAACCTGATGGTACGAGAGATAGGTATTGTGCTCTTCCTTGCTAGTGTGGGCTTAGACGCAGGAGCTACTTTTATAGAAACTATTTTGCACGGACAAGGCTTGTACTGGATGTGTTTAGGAGCACTCATTACTCTTATACCACTTATTATTACCTCTTTAGTAGCTCGTTTTAGAGGAAAATTAGATTATTTGGGTATCTGCGGATTACTCTCTGGAGCTTCAACCGACCCGCCAGCTTTGGCTTTCGCTAATGATATGTCGAACTCCGAAATTCCGGCACTCACTTATGCAAGTGTATATCCGCTTACTACATTCTTGCGAATAATGGTAGCACAATTATTGATTGTATTTTTTGTGTGACGTTTCAAAAAAAGTTGTACTTTTGCCCTCTGAAAGAATAAAATATTATGTTTGAAAATATGATGGATATGGTGGGCAAACTCCAAGAAATCAAAGACTTTTGGATAGTTACCTTAAACAAAAACATTAAGAGTGTTACCGATAAAAATGAAGCTACCTTGGCTGAAGTAGCCAAACAAGAGCTTCCGTTTAACTTTTAAAATATAAATCTATGGGTAAAATAATAGCTATTGCAAACCAAAAAGGAGGAGTAGGTAAAACCACTACTTCCGTGAACTTAGCCGCCGCATTGGGCGTATTGGAGAAAAAAGTATTACTCATCGATGCCGATCCGCAGGCAAATGCTACTTCTGGCATAGGTATTGATGTAGATTCTATTGAGCACGGTACTTACGAGCTTTTGGAACACACTATGGAGGCTAAAGATATGATTGTTCACACCAGTTCTCCTAATCTCGACCTTATTGCTGCTCACATCAACTTAGTGGCTATTGAGATTGAGCTCGTAGACAAAGAACAACGAGAATATATGCTCAAAAAAGCCTTAGAGCCTATCAAAGACCAGTACGATTACATTTTGATAGACTGTGCACCCTCGTTGGGACTTATCACCCTGAATGCTCTTACAGCAGCTAACTCGGTGATTATACCTATCCAGTGTGAGTATTTCGCTTTGGAAGGGTTGGGTAAACTTCTTAATACTATCAAGAGTGTACAAAAAACCTTCAATCCCAATTTGGATATCGAAGGCTTATTACTCACTATGTACGATGCGCGCTTACGTTTGTCTAACCAAGTAGTAGAAGAGGTACAAAAACACTTCAGCGATATGGTATTCAAAACCATTATCCAGCGTAATGTACTCCTTAGTGAAGCACCTAGTTTTGGTGAAACTATCATTAACTACGATGCTACCAGCAAAGGAGCTACCAATCACATCAACTTAGCTCAAGAGATTATAGATAAAAACAAAACAGTATAATGACAAAACCTGCTAAAAAACCTGCCTTGGGGAGAGGTATTTCAGCTATTTTTGGCAATAGCCCCGAAGTGGCTATTAATTCTATCAAAGATAAAAATGCCGATAAGATTGTAGGA
>ERZ773073.1333-NODE-1333-length-11801-cov-9.954197_pt1 | contig 11801 bp, 7 predicted proteins | sample MGYA00580616_ERZ773073 | MGnify/ENA primary metagenome ERZ773073 (study PRJEB29015, sample SAMEA2737960) | human oral metagenome | biome: human oral; feature: human-associated habitat; material: dental | place: China | collected 2131 ...
GGTGGCCCCGGTTTTCCTCACTCCCGCACTGACGGGTCCGGTCTCCACGACCGCCGCGGCCCCGGCAGGTGACCTGCCCGCGCGTCCCACCACCATTGGCAGCGAGGTGACGTGGAGGCAGGATGTCCGTGGGCTGATCGACGTCACGGCGGGGGCGGCCGGACCAATCCTGCTCACCACAGACGGCGTGACCGCCCTCAACCCCGGCGACGGGACGGTTCTGTGGAGCTATCGCCGGCCAGGAGCCACGTATCCCACAGCCCGCTCCAGCCACGGAAACGACGACATACATTATGTTTCCCACATGGTGGCCAGCCCCACCGGTCGCCACGTGGCGCTACGGATCCTGGGCCCCAGGGAACTGTGGGAACGACACCCAACGACACACGCCGACCACGATTCGTCCATCAATGCCATGACCGTTGTCATCGACACCCTCACCGGACAGGTGACCGGCGAGCATCCCTCCAACGACTTCTGGCGTCTACAGCTCAGCGACTCCGCCGTGCTGGATGGAGCAACTACCTATTCCCTCCAGGACGGCCACAAGCTCTGGTCCTTCGCAGAAGAGAAGTATGGGTACACGGGCTATTCGGGTCCAGCTGGGCACCGGTGTTTCATCGCAAAGTTCGAACGCGACCAGAACGAGGACCGGATAGCCAGCGCACGGGTGACCCTGACTTCAGACAACGAAGAACGAGGCGTTTCCGAAGAATCCGGGATCGCCCTGAGCGACTTTGGTCCGGTGTTGGTGAACGGCTGGGCGGTGCAGTACGAGAGCCCCATCCCGGCGGATGACAAGGGCGAGTCGCTGCGCACCGGTGAAGGACGGGAAGCCCACGCGGTTTCACTCGATTCCCTCCTTGGACACGGGCATTCCGAAGAGGAACCGGTCGCTCTTGGCAGAATCACCGACGTCCACCACGGTGTCTCGCGCAGGTCGGGAGTCATCCGCACCTCAGAATCTGTCTTCGACCCAGCCACCCGAAAGGTCACCCCCGTATCCCAGTACCCGAGCCTGGCGGGAGCCACGACCGGAATCGATGCGACCATCCGGGAGGGAAAACAGTCGGGGGCGCTCGTCATACACCCAGGCGACGGCTCAGCAGGGCTCACGATTCCCATCGAACCGGGTTCCGTCTCTTTTCCGTTGGAAGACGAAAAGCCTGTTCCCCTCAATTCGGGTGAGGACCCCATCTTTCTCAACGTCCCAGGGATCACCCTCGTGGCTCTCGATCCCGATCGTGAAATCAGCAGTAGAGGCCGGAAGGGCGACTATACCCACACCCACACCCACCGCCTGTACGGCGTGGCAGGGGATTCTGCATGAGCACGAACAAACGGCTGACGCTTGCGATGACTGGCTTGCTTCTTCTCACCGTGATGCTTTCAGGATGTTCTCACCTCGAAACCAGGAGCATCGATAGGCATCCACGACAGGTTCACTCCGTCACCTTCACGAAATCCGACCGGTCCAGTCACGACCCTTTCCCAGAACCTATCCAAACCGAGGACGGTTGGCACATGGAATCCGCGACGAGCCCCGTCCGGAAGTATGACGCTTTTCCCACGGCACACGGTCCCGTCCTGATCACGGGCGCCGATGATAAGGAGATTATTTCCTTGGATGCCAACACGGGATCCGTGAACTGGAGGCTCACCATGAGCACCGGCATCGGGGCAGAGGAAAGGGCCGCTAACACACCGCAGACGTGGGCCTCCACGCAAGAGGCTGTCGCCAGCCCCAACGGGAGGTATCTGGCGATCCGGACTCATTCGTACCTGGACCCCGAGGATTCCGAGAACATTGGCGATCAGCGCGTGGGCATCACCGTCCTGGATGCCGAGACCGGGGAGACGGTTCGCACCGTCGAGGTGTCCGGTTTGGTTCTGGGGCAGGCCCTCACCAATGATTCGCTGGCAGTCGAGATCGCCCAGAACTACTACCCCGCGGGCACCGGGGTCATCGCTGTTTTCTCGTTAAGCGACGCGCAGGCCGAGCCCACCAGCTTCCGCTCTGATCAGTGGCTAATCGGAGCCAGTCCCGAATCCCTGCTCATGTCGCAGGAACTTCCGCCTCGCGAAGGTTCCGGTGCCTTGTGGCCCTATGCCATCACCAGACACAACGCTGCGGGCGAGGAGCTGGGAACCGTGATCGGTGTCCGTGGCCTTCATCCCGGAGGCTGGGTCGATCGTTTCAAGGATCCGGAGGAGGCCGCGGAGATCGTGAACTCGCAGAGCAACGCATCCGAGCGCACACAGGCCTTGGAAGCGCTACAGCACGAGCTGTTCCACGTCGACACCGGAACAACATTGGATGCGGCCACTCTGCTGGTGGCCGATGTGATTCTCCCCACCGGAGCGGGGATTCTTCTCTACACGCAACGCACGGAGGGCGAGGAGGAGAAGACCGTCATCTATCCCACCCCGGCGTCCTGGCTCGACACGACGACCGGTCACACTTCACTGCGTCAGGAGAAGATGACCCAGATTCTGCACCACGCCTCCCAGCACGTACTGAACGACGTTTTCTTGCCATCACTCACAACCCTCACCCCCGGGGTGGAGGCCCCACCGGAGTCACTACCGCTGCCAAAGGAGCAATGATCCATGTCCGATAGCTCGGTTCCAGAAGACGACGCGGTAACCGATGACGTCAGCACTCCCGCCACGGAGGACACCGACACCACCGAACCGGCAACTGACCGAAAATTCGCTTTCCTGTCACGGCACATCTCAACGCTCAGGGCGCTCCGACTCGGTGGCGTATTCACTGTTCTCACGGTGATCGTTCTGGCAATTGTCTGGTGGTCGCAGCTGACGCTACTGTGGGGGATCACACCCCCTTACTTCTGGTTCACACTGGCCATTGTGTTCCTTTGGTTTGTCGGTGTCCGCCTGCGCCCTTTGAAGCGCACACTCGCTGCCATCACCGCCGTCTGCACGATAGTTGCCGTTGGTTTCATGGGGCAATATTGGTGGCTGATCCACGAACAATCCTCCATCTGGATCGTTCTGCCATCCGTCCAGGCCTTGGCGACTCTGGGTTTGGGTGTATTTACTGTTTTCGATGTGGCGCTGCGTGGCATCCGCGACCACCAGAACATCCCGCCTGGTGATCCCTCCGATCCGGCCCGCTACCGCCCCATGAAACACAACAACCCCCATGCTTCGAGTCGCTGGGCCGGCCTGCTCCGCCGGGCCGCTCTCGCATTGGCCCCTGTCACTGCTGCGGCAACCGCGATCGCCCTCCTCCAGGCCTCGGCTGCTCCGATCAACCACACCGCACCACTCCCCGAGGGCCCCCTGCCGGAGCGCTCCACCGGGATCGGCACTACCCTCGCCTGGACACGGGACGTGCCGGGGCTCCTGGCCATCGCGTCCGGAGCCGCCGGACCGGTGATACTCACCCCTGAGGGCCTGACCGGCCTCAACCCCACCGACGGCACCACCCTATGGACATACCAGCGCACAAACGCCACATACAAGGAGATGCTGGGCGTAGAGAGCGGGCAGGGCTCTTTCGGTAATTTGCCGGTTTCCTACCTGGTGAGCAGCCCCAATGGCAGGTACGTCGCCCTACGCATCATGCTCCCATACGAACTCGCGCGGTTCCACACCAACGATGCCGTGACGGTCGTTGTCGACACTCTCACCGGCCATGCAACCAACGAGCACCTGTCGAGCCGCGGCCGGAATCTGCAGCTCACCGATTCCGCCATCCTCGACGGCGCCACCGCCTACAACCTCGACGACGGAAAAGTCCGCTGGACCCTAAAACCCTCGACTGACAATTCACATTTGTATCCCGCCAGCAACTATTCCGGCCCCGCGGGACACAGAAGCTTCATCCTGTCCGAAAAATTCAACGAGGACAGACCAGAGTACAGAAGCAAGTCGTTGACTCTGATGTCTGACGCAGATCCGGCTGACATCACGACGGTGGAAAACATCGCAATCGACATCCTTACCGGTTATCCGGTGATCGTGGGGGGGCGCACAGCCCAGTACACGAAAGCTCTCGTCGTAGAAAGGGAAAAAGGAGAAGACTCGAGAGCCGTCCAAGCGCAGGAGACCCGAGTCGTGACGCTCGACTCCCTCGCAGGACTGGAAGAAATGAAACCCATCGACATGGGAAATACCATTGGGCTCAATGGCGCAGCCTCCCACGCCTCCGGCACACTCGCTGCCTATCCGATCCCCGAGGATGGAAAGATAAAATTTCGATATTCCGGTAAGAGTGTCGAACACCTCGAATGGGGCAAACCGACTGTGGGTACCGTGTTCGATCCAACTACCAACACCGCTACCCCCGCCAATCAGTATCCCGGCCTGGCTGCCGCCACAGTGGGCATCGCCCCCGCGGCACAAGGTGAAACGTTGTCAGCAGAAATCGTCATGAAACCCGGCGACGGGTCCACCGGAGCATCAATCCCCCTAGATTTGCGAACCATGCTTCTATTCCCTCTCGAAGAGCTCAAACTTTCCACTCCCTCACTGCTCCCATCACAGCTCCCGAGGCACATAGGGGGAGAAGCTGTAAACTTCTTCAATACTCCGGAGTCAACCCTCGTCACCTTGAAAATCGACGACAAAAAACTGCTCGATTCACTAGACTGGTACTCTTTGTATTCTCCACGCACGGGCACCGGATACGAGTATGCCCCTTCCTATCGCCTGTATGGTTTGACGGGAGATGCTTCATGAAGCTTCGCAAGCGAGTCATCTGCGCCTTGACCGGGCTGGTGTGTGTCGCCCTGCTGGCATCGTGCACCCCACAACACAGTGATGGCGCTCGCTCGGTGACCATCACAGAAGCTGGGAACACCTCCGAAATCCTCGGCTCTCCCATTCAGACCGACACCGGCTGGGAGGTCACGTTTCCTGAAACGACAAGCACGGCACGTGCCCTCTGCGCAAGAACAAGCGGAACCGCAACCTACTTCAAAACTCGCAACTACAAACCAAAAGACACCTCCTCTACGCCCCCGGTTCCCGGAAGCACTCTGGTTTCTTTAAATCCGCAGGATGGTTCGGTGCGCTGGGCACGCAAGATCACACCAGAAATGCACACATACTACGTCGACGACACGTCCAACACCCCCCAAGGATCATTCCTTGATTTTCAAGAATGCACAAGTACAGCGTTCATCTCCAATGAAAAATATCTGGCCTTCTACCTCCGTCCCTGGATGACCTCCGAGGGAAGCAGCAACATCAGCGATCAGCGCATGAACATCATGGTCCTCGACACCGAAACCGGCAACGAGATCCGCACCGTGGAGGTGTCCGGGCTCGTCCTCAACCAAGCCATCGTCAACGACTCCCTGGTGGTGGAGACCGCCCAAAACTACTACCCCGCCGGCACCGGAGTCCTCAACGTCTTCTCCCTCACAGACCCCCACGCCGAATCAACCGCCACCCGCACCGACAACTGGCTCATCGGCTCCGCCAACGACTCCCTCCTCATGTCACCACAGAACTCACTGATGAGGCTTCCGAAACTAGACTCTTACGTGATTTCCACCATCATCAGGACGACTGTAACCGGCGAGGAGCTGGAAACCTTCACAGGCGTCACTGCCATCCACCCCAATGGCTGGATCGAACGCGCCAAAGACCCGAAAGCGGCAGTGGCGACCGCCGCCAACTCCGACATCACTCCGCTGGAACTCCTGCCTCGGGACCTGATCAATATCAACAGCGGCGCGAGCGTAGACGTCACCGGACAATATGTCACCAGCGTGAACCTGACAACCGGCCCCGGCCTCCTCCTGCGAACAGTCACCACGACCGGGGAAGGAGAGAACAAGAAGACCACCTACACCAACCACTTCTGGCTTCCCGCCACCCCCGACGCCACGGAACCACGCACCGACGACATGCAACGCATCGAGATAGACGGCGCTACTAATAAAGTCCTCAGCAAACCTATCCGCATGGGAGAGGAGGACATGTAGACATCATGTCCAAAAAACCCGAGATCACCCCCACCACACACGACCCAGAAACCCCCACCGACCATGTCGAAACCCCGGCCACGGAGGACGGCGAGACCTCCAAACCGACAACTGATCGAAAATTCGCTTTCCTGTCGCGACACATCACGGCACTCAGGGCTCTCCGACTCAGCGGAATCATCACCCTCTTTCCCGCAATTGCATTGCACATATACTCGGGCAGCATTGGCGACAATTTTGACATACTCAAAGAGCATTTCTCTTACATACTGTTTCCAGCAATTTTTCTGAGTTTACTCATCTGGTTCTGGAGTAGCCTGTACAACACCTTCCGGCGCTTGATTGCCCTGTTCTTCGCCCTGTGCTCGGTTACATCCGCCGGTTTTCTGATGCACCGGTGGTGGAGGCCCTACGATCAGCCCTGGTTCATGCCCGGTTCTCTGGTGCTCTGGTGGCGAAGGCTCTGCAACCAGCCTTGGTTCATGCCCGATTTTCTGGTGCGCTGGCAGCGGAGGCTCTACGATCAGCCTTCGTTCTACTCCGCTTTCCTGTTGTCTTTGGGCTTGGCGTCCCTCGGGCTGGGTTTGCTGATCACAACCGATCTGCTGCTCCGAGGAGTCAGAGACCGTCTGGGAGCCATCCCTGGCAGCCCTGACGACCCCGCCAAGTTTGCTTCTTACCGCGCCAGCGCGGACTCGGTCGCTACTAGGGAGCAGGATTCTTTGGTTCATTCGCATTCTGACACCCACCGCGGTGCTGGTCACGGCGGTTAATGCGGCTAACACGGTGACGAGCCCAGTCACACAGACTTCTCCGACCCCACGGAACACAGGAGCTTCATCCGACTTGAAAGGATCCCCAAAAGTCAATCAAATTACTATGAAAATCAAAATGCATAAGCGAATCATTGATCCCGATATCCGACACCGATCCGACTGGGAAATCGCCGCCACCCCCGATAGCACCGAACCACGCACCGACGACATGCAACACATCGAGATAGACAACAATGCCGACAAGGTCCTCAGCAAACCTATCCACACGGGAGAGGAGAACAAGTAGACATCATGTCCGAAGAACCCAACACTACCCCCGCCACACACGACACAGAAACCTCTACCGACGATGTCGAAACGCCGGTCACGGAGGACACAAAGACTCCCGAACCGGCGAAAGACCAGCGACGATACACTTTCCTTTCGCAACACGTCTCGATGCTCAGGGCTCTCCGATTCAGCGGAATTCTCACCATTTTTTCCGCGATCATATCGTACCCTCCCCTAGGGGGTAACAACAACGCTTTTGGGTCATCCGATAGCGTGTTTCTCGGATTGTTTCTGACAATTCTTCCGATTTCGATCATCTGGGCTTGGAGCAGCCAGAAAAACGCCTGGCGACGCTTGATTGCCCTGCTCGTTGCCCTATGCTCGGTCACGTCCGCCGGTTTTCTGGTGAACTGGTGGTGGACTCTCTACGACCAAACCTCATTTAACTCCACTTTCCTGCTGGCCTTGGGCCTGGCATCCCTCGGGCTGGGTTTGCTGATCGTCACCGACCTACTGCTCCGGGGAGTCAGGGACCACGCGGGAATCACTCCTGACGATCCCGGCGACCCCACCACATTTGCTCCTTACCGCAACAGCAAGGGCGCCCTCACTAGAGGGACCAGGGTTCTGCACGGGATTCTCCAGTTCATTCGCATTGTGATGCCCACCGCGGTGCTGGTCACTGCGGTCATTGTGGCTCATACGGTGGCGAACCCGGTCACGCAGACGACCGCACCGCTTCCCGAAGACCCCCTACCGGAACGTCCCACCGGCATTGGCACCACCCTCGCCTGGACCAAGGACGTGCCGGGACTGCTGGCCACCGCATCCGGGGCGGCCGGCCCGGTGATACTGACAACCGAAGGCGTGACCGGTCTCAACCCCACCGACGGCAGCACCTTGTGGAGCTACACACGGAAAAACACTGACTTCTGCTTGGACGTGAGGTGGTGTGGAGAAGCTCCTTTTCGCGCGCACTATCCATACACCAGCCCCACCGGCCGGTACATTGCCGTGAAGTTCGGCATGCCGAAAGATCTCATCAAGAGACCCAAGGAGGGAATCAAACCCGTTCATGACGCCATGACCGTGGTTCTGGACACCCTCACCGGGCAGGTCACCGGCGAGCATCCATCAAATGAAAAGAACAATCTCCAACTGACGGATTCCGCCCTCCTCGACGGAGACACCGCCTACAACCTCGACGACGGAAAGGTTCGCTGGAAACTGACCAAGAAGAAGGAGAGAACCTACGAGGAAGCCTCCGAAAGAAATACCCGCTCGGGTCCTGCGGGCCACAGATCATTCATACTGGACCGTTCTAATCTGATCTCCGACACCGACCCAACTTCCACCACTGGGGTGGCCAATCTCGCCGGCGATTCTATATCCGATGAGCTGGTGGTGATGGTGAACGGCTGGACCGTCCAGTATACGAGTCCCCCCGATTCCGAGAGCAGGGAGACACACAAAAATCGCGGAGGCAGGGAAGCGCGAGCCGTCACACTCGACTCCCTCGCAGGTCTGGACGACGGCACCACACCGGTTGATCTCGGTAGAATCTCTGGGGTGAATTCCGCAGCCTCTCGGGCATCCGGAACCTTGGCGGTATCTTCCCCGTACGACGACTACCCCAGCATTCGCGATATTATCTACACTCATGACATCTTGGTAAAGGCTGTTTTCGATCCGGCCACCCAACGCGTCACACCCACTGCCGAGGACGCGGGGTTGGCAGCCGCCAAGGTGGGAATCGTGGCGACCTCCGAGGAGGGGCGGCTGTCGGGCTCCCTCGTCGTGAAGCCAGGTGACGGCTCCGACGGTGCCACCATCCCCATAGTCCCGGGCTCCACATTGAAGCCCCCCGAGCGGCTCGCACGAAACCATGACCTGAAACCCATGCAGTTTTTCCCCATCGACACGGACGCCGGTAGCTTGAGTAGCTGGGAGAGGACCGTGGACGCCATGAATGCTCCCGGGGTGACGCTCCTTTCGCTGGATGGCGGCGGGAAGTTCATGCCCCTCTCCCTGCGCTATTACTACGGGAATCACGTCTACCGGCTGTACGGCCTGACGGGAGCCACCTCATGAAATTTCACAGAAAACTGGCCACGACAATCACGGGAGCACTTTTCCTCTCCCTGCTACTCGGATCCTGCACCCACAACACTGATCCTCATTCCGTGAAAATCAGCGACGCCGGAGACGTCTCACACCTCATCGAGACTCCCGTGCAAAACACCACCGGCTGGGAAGCCACCGCGACGTCATATGCCATCCACGACGACCAAGCACCTGCTGTTTCCGCACCTGGTGGCCCCATCGTTTTGTTCGACCCATCCCGCACACAAGAAACCGAGATTTCCCCGGGCGAAACCGCAACGGGAACCCTCGTAGCCTTGAACTCCAAAGACGGCTCAGTACGCTGGGCACAAACAGTAGAACCCGGCTTCCCCGAAAATCATCCCCGCAGTAGCGACGATATGCCCCAAATCAGATTCGAAAAAGACCGAAGAGGGGAGCAGAAACTCATCGCAGCCAGCCCAAACGGTCGCTACCTGGCCGTCCGTCTCCTGCCATACATGGCATCCGAAACCCCCCGCAGCTTCGGTGACCAGCACACGCACATCGCCGTCCTCGACACCGAAACCGGCAACGAGGTCCGCACCGTCGAAGTCACAGGAATCGTTCTGAACCACGCCCTGACCAACAACTCGCTGGCGGTCGAAACCGCTGAAAACTTCTACCCAGCAGACACCGGAAAACTCAACATCTTCTCCCTCGCGAATCCTCAGGAGAAGCCGACCACCATACGCACAAACCGCTGGCTCGTCGGAGCAACCAACAGCTCACTACTCCTATCAGAACAGGATCTTCAGGGCTCTTACGGCGATTCCATCTACGCTCTCACCGCACTCAGCATCACCGGCGAAGAAGAAAACAGCATCACGGGCGTTGCCGCCATTCACCCAGGCGGCTGGATAGAACGCTTCAAAGACCCAGAAACCGCCGCAACCATATTCCAGACAACACCGGAAGAGACGCAACGCACGAAAGAGCTGAATGCACTCCCCCGCGACCTGATCAACCTCGAGACCGGAACCACCTTCGACATCACCGGCCTATCCACAACCGAGGTGATCCTGCCAACCGGCCCCGGGATTCTGATGCGAACAGCAACAACAACCGAAAAGGATGGAAAGGAAAGCACCACCTACACCGCAACCTCCTGGCTTCCCGCCACACCAGACGCCACGGAACTACGCACCGACGACATGCAGCACATCAAGGGCGAAGTGGCCAGCGAACCCATCCACATGGGCGATGAGGTGAGATAGGAGTCATACCGAACAAACCCGGCTGCGACGTTCCTGCACCCACACGATGGTGTCAACACGACCCGCTCGCTGACGCTCGACTTTGCGGAGCCAGTTGGGCTGGTCGATCAACTTTTGCCTGTCCAAAGCGGTGCTGATGGCGGCGTTCAGGCGAGCACGAGCACAACGGCGACGTGGGATGGTTGAGTGATCCTCAGTCGGTTCAAGCAATGACGCGGATCGTGATGCGCCCACACACAATCACCCGAAACCGCAGCGCCCGCACCTGGCCTGACGCCGCATTCAACGGTGGCTAGAACGATTCTGTCCCAGGACGCAGCGCCCTGAGATCGCTATGCACTCTTGAATCGTCGACTCGTCATTCAGGCAACGGAGCATGTGACCAGCGACATCAGCCCTGGGGATTGGCCATCCCAACCAGCCGCTCTCGGCATCCCGAAGCTCTCGGACCTTGCCCGTGGCCTGCTTGTTGGTCAGACCTACCGGTCGGACAATCGTCCAATCCAGTCCCGACTCTTGGACCATATGTTCCTGGGCGGTGTGGTCGGCGAGGGCCGGGGCGAGCATACGGGTTGCCAGATGCCGCATGCCGGGGGGCAGCATTCCTGCGGAAGCGCCAGCGCCCAACGAGGACTGCACGACGATCCGGCGTAGACCTATCTGCCCGGCAGCCTGGAGGACGGCCTGGGTGATGGCAGTTCGATCACGACTGCCGTCGTTACCGCCACCGACGGTGACAAAAACCGCCGTGGCATCCTTCAACGCATGGCGCACGACCTCCGGGTCACGGGCATCGCCGGACACAAGGCGCGCCCCGATAGGACCAGCACCGCGACGGGAAAGACATGTGACCTCGAAGCCTCGCTTCAGCGCCAACTCCGCAAGTTCCCTGCCCGTGCCGGACGAGCCGCCGATGACGCTGATTCGCCGTCGACCACCCTCGGGCTGGTGCACGGCGAGGGTCTGAGGTTCCGCACTGATCGGTTTGTTGACACGTCTCATCACGCCTGTCGCGATCCGGCGCAGGGGCGGGGTCCAGCGATCCCGGAACTGGATCCACGGCCCAATGGCCTCCCGATAAGGCATCCGACCTGCATCGGGGCCGAAAAGCCGGCTCTCCAGATCACCGCCCTTCTGGCCAACGAGACCAGCTACCGCCGAAAGAATTCGGAGCCCAACGTTACTAACAAATCGAACCGGATCCTCGTTGACGACATTGTCCCTGAGATGACACGCGTACTCACCGAGTGCCTTCAGGTCAGGAATTCGGCCCTCGTCGTATTCGCGCAGCGGCATCGGGCTACCAGAGGCCAGCGCATCAGCCAGCAGCATCGCGTCCTCCAGGCCGGAATTGACGCCCTCGCCTGTCGGTGGGATGACGGAGTGGGCGGCGTCGCCGAGCAGGACGAGCCACTCGTCGTGGGACACCCGGGGGCAGCGCACAACGGCGCCGCCGA
>ERZ773073.1335-NODE-1335-length-11798-cov-10.511198_pt1 | contig 11798 bp, 9 predicted proteins | sample MGYA00580616_ERZ773073 | MGnify/ENA primary metagenome ERZ773073 (study PRJEB29015, sample SAMEA2737960) | human oral metagenome | biome: human oral; feature: human-associated habitat; material: dental | place: China | collected 2131 ...
TTATAATTCCTCCATTTTCTTCATTTACCAAATAATTCTGTATTATTTCTGTATACTTTATATCATTATGCGAATGGATAAATAATTTCTTTATTTCATAACTTTCTTCGCTTGAATAATATCTTTCTTTTGTTTCCTTTTTTTCATATATTCGATATCCTTCTTGCTCTAACTTTTTCCTTATAATATTTTTATCTTTTTCAGAATTAACTTTGTAATAAAACTCCACCTTTTCTTTTATAAACTCTTTCTTTTTCACAAGTAAAGGGCTGTCATTTTTATGTTTTTTAGCAAGTCTTCTAATTTCATCATTTCCTTTTTTTATTTCATCCAAAAAATTTAGATTATTTATTTCATAATTCTCATTTGATGAAATAAAACATGGATAATATTTTAATTCAGCTGTCACATTCACATCTCTATTTCTTAAGCAACTATTACATCCAAAACTACAGGTACATTTCTGCATTTCTATTTTTAATTTATTTTTATATAGATAAAGTCTCCTTCTAGCAATTTTATCCGTGACAAGAGTTAGCTCCTCCTTAAGACTTTCTTCAATCTGTTCTAATTCTGTAAAATATTTATATATTTCCTCTTTTCCTTCTATTACTAGCAATTCAAGAAATTTTATATAATCAACATTATTTTTTAACCCATATTCTAAAATTTCTTTTATTTTCTCTTTTCCTGTATTTATTCCTTTTAACAAGACAAAATTCAGTTTAACTTCTATTTCTTTTTCCTTTACTTTTTGTATATTTTGTGTAACTTTTTCAAATCTTCTATTTTCATTAGGCACACATATAATCCTTCCATAATCTGCTGGATTTAATGAATGGAGTGATATGTTAAACTTAGCTTTCCCTTTATATTGGTGAACTTCATCAATAAGTTCATCTGTTATATATTCTCCATTTGTAACTATTGTAATGTCTGGATTTTCATTATTTTCTCTTAATTTTCGAAAATACCATATCACATCTTTTATCTTTAATAAAGGCTCTCCACCAGTAAATGTAATATCTTTATAGCCATTTCTTAAACCTTCCTGAATCAATTTATATACTTCTTCTTTTGTCTTATTTGACTTCCTGGAACTCTTCATATCAAGTCCTTCTTCGTGACAGAAAAAGCATTTATAATTACATTTTTCAGTTAATGATATTCTCAAAGATTTATTTGTTTTTTCTTTAGGTTTTATTAATCCCATATTTTTTTCTACTTTCACAACTTAAATTTTTCTTCTCCTTCTAAGAGTAACCTAAAATTTTAATAAAGTCAATAGCTATATGCTATTTTTTCATTTTATTTCTTTATTTAATTGTACATTACCTATATAACCTAAAATTTATGATTAATAACCTATTTTTTGAATATTTTTGAATATTAAAAAGGAGCTATTCCATTTAAGACAGCTCCTAGAAATAATTTTTTATATTGTGTGATTTGAGATGTTACATCCTTATTTTACTGGATATACTACTTTTACTCTACTATTTTGTGGAGTTAGCTATAACTGGCTCAAGGTCTCAATCCTTATTTTACTGGATATACTACTTTTACTTGACAGGGTTAAATCAGCTAGTCTTGAAGACGCTGCGTCTCAATCCTTATTTTACTGGATATACTACTTTTACATGATATTATCAGCTACGAAGAAAGAATGGATATTTGTCTCAATCCTTATTTTACTGGATATACTACTTTTACGTTTGCGTATATTAACGCAACATTGTTTGTGATAAGAAGTCTCAATCCTTATTTTACTGGATATACTACTTTTACACTGAAGACACCATTTGCATAACCCATTATTGTACGTGTCTCAATCCTTATTTTACTGGATATACTACTTTTACGGGTAAAGAACGAAGAAAAACATGTTAGCAAAACAGATGGTCTCAATCCTTATTTTACTGGATATACTACTTTTACCCGTCTTTTTGAGAAAATCCTTTATTTATCAGTACTACAGAGATTTTTTCAGATATTAAAATTGAATTTTTTTGACTGATTTTTATTATTTTTTGATATTTTTTTATCATTTTCCGTAACTCCGAATATGCATTTTTATTAGCTTTGAGAGGATTTTTTCTCAATTTTTTATTTCTTGTAGTGGTAGGAATTTTTTCTACAAACTTATTTTATCATACTTTTTTGATTTTTCAAAGTTTTTTTTAAAAAAAATTATAATTGTAAATGTTGTTTTTATAAAAGTTTTTATAAAACATATCATTTTAAATTAGTAGTTATCAAAAATCTATTATAAATAAAAAAAGAGAAAATTAGCTACAATTCAGGTTATTGAAAAGAGTATTTTCTCTATTGCTTTTATATTTTTAATGATTATCTTCCACAAATTTTTTTATAATAACAGTCTCTGCATTTTGTTCCGCCTTCTACTTCTAGTGGGTATCGTTCTGTTTCTATTAGTTCCAATATTTCGGAAATTTGTTGTTTTATTTTTTCAAAATCTTTTTTTGTATATTCAAATTTTTTCAATGAATGTCCATTTAAAAATAATATATAACCTTTTCGAGAGTTGATGTTATAATTTTCTTTAATTAGCATAGAAAACATTGCCATTAGATATTTGTATCGGTTTTCTTCTCTTGCGGTATATTTGGAATTGTGATAATAAAGTGGGACTATTGTTCCGTCTTGTAAATAAAGTATTTCGTCTATTTTTCCATAAAAATGATATTTTTCTGAATATAATTCTTTGTTAAATTCTTTATTCTCCCATTGTTCCAAGTTTTTTATGTCCTGTTTTCTTAATTTTAACCTTTCCCATATCCACTTTCTATTTATTTTCCCTTTTTCTTCTACTCTTTCTTTTTCCGCCTTTTTAAAGTCATTCATTTTATTGCCAAATATTTTTAATACTTCTTCATAATATATAATTCTAGGACAATATATATAGTCTAAAACTTCAAACATTGATATTTTTTGAGATTTAACAACTTCCATCTTATTCACCCCCTTCTAAAAAAATAATACTGGCTTTTCATCTTTAACAATGTCCTCTTCAAAAGCCAAGCCTAGCAATGTTGCCTTTTTATAATCCGCTTCACAAACTGGAAAAATATATACCGAATCTTCTCGCAAATCAATAACTTTTTTACTTTCTTTTATAATTTGATCTATTTCATCTTTTTCTATATTTCCCAAAAATACTGATTTCTGAACTCTGTATAATCCATGCTTTTGTGCTATCTTAATTAATCTACTTCTATTTCTGTCATCTGTTATATCATATATGAACCACGTCATCATTTTCAATCACCTGCTTAATGTATTTTAAATTTATTCAATTATAATTTATTAATAATTTTATTTCGATATTAAACGATTTGCCAATTCGTGACATTCAAATTGTAATTTATCCAAACTTGATATATTCCTGTTATTATACCGTACCTTTTTTTCCAATCTGTTATAAAAACTTTCTACCAAAACTTTTTTTCCGTCACCTACTAATGTAACTCCGTCTCCTTCTCTTTTGAAAAAATATTTTTGAACTTTCTTTTGAGTAAACAAAGAAAATACTGTTCTACTTGCTAAATGTCTATAACCTTCTATAATATCAAAAACAAGTGATTTTTTCCCATAATTATCCGTATGAATTATTCCAATATAAGGATCTAGGCCCGCTATTATACAGGCTTTTTCAACTTTACTGTATAATATTCCAAAAGCATAGTTTAACATTGCATTAAATTCATCTTGAGCAGGGTGCATACTTCTTTTTTCAAATTTAAATTCTTTTGGCATCAATTCTGACAATGTTTGATAGTATATTTTCCCAGCATTCCCTTCATATCCCATCAAAGTCCCTCTTTTTGCATTTACATCCCCTTCCACCAATTTAATTTGATAAATATATTTTTTCATTTCCTTTATTTTTTCATCTAAAAATTTCTTTTTCGCTTCTCTTTTTATTTTCAAATCTTCCAAATGTTCTGCACAATTTTTAATCTTTTGTATCAATATCTGTTTTGCTATCTCAACTCCTTTTTGAGTACCAAATATTTCCAACTGTTTTCTTCTTATGTTAGCTGTCGATCCAAATTTACTTTGCCAAAATCTTCCATAAGGATTCCCAAAATCATCAACAATTATAATATCAATATTATTTTCCACCGCCAATTTTATCACATCCGTTGTTAAAAATATCCCTTTTGCCAGCACCAATGATTTTATCTTTTGCGGAGCCACCGCCACCTTTTTCTCACTCGTCGTTATCTCAAACAAATCATCTCTTTTTTTCACCATTGTCCCTAAATCTGTTATATATAGTTCCATAGTCTTTTATCCTTTCTTATTTGTCTTTTTCAAAGTTCTCCAAAAACATTTATATTTAATTAACTAACTCCTATACAAAAACTCTTGTTTTCCTTTAATTTTCTTAACCAAAATCTTATTATTCCCTTTCCTAACGATTATTATAATATTTATTATTTGTGCATTTTATTACTTTATCTAAGGATAACCTAAAAAATAATCAAAGTCAATAGCAAGCCACAATTTTCATCTTATTTCTATTATTCCCCCCTATTTTTCAAATAATCAAAAAAAATAAGCATTGGATTTTTACAATGATTATTAATATTTTTTATTCTTTATTCTACTTGATATACTACTTTTACAGCGGTATACTTTACCATACTTTTTTGATTTCTCAAAGTTTTTTTTAAAATTTTATACGGAGGTAAATTGTAAATGCCGCTTTATGTAAAACATATTGTTTTAATTTAGTAATTATCATTAGTTTTTATATTTTTTTTATTTTTCGAAATTTATTATACAATTTATGAAATTCAAAAAAATTGCTTCAAAAATTTTGAAACAATTCTTTAACATTACTTTAGATATTTTGTAGATTTTATTCGTATTTAATAAATTTTACATGTTTGAAATAACTGATTTTTTTTACAGTTTCACCATCTTTTATTTCTTCAACGTTTCTTTCAGTGTAGCTATACACAGGAATTAATTCATTTCCTATTGACCATTTTACAAGATTGTAAGTGTATCCCCAGTTGCCTTGTATTAAAATTATATCTCCTTTGCCAAATTTTTTTTTAACAAAGTTTTTTATTTTTTCTAAATTTTCTTTATAATCTTTATTTATTGAAACATTTGACCACATATTTTGTAATTCGTCTGGTAAACTTTCAATATCTTTTACTCCATATTCTTCAATTAATTCTTTTTCCTGATTTTCTGTTAATTGATGCGAAAATACTAATAACGCCTTTTTCTTTTTCATTTCCTATCTTTTTCCTTTCATTTTCGTAAAAATCAATTTTTTTTCGTAATCCATACACATTATAATTAATACACAATCATAAAGGAGGTGGTAGATATGCTTACTACTATTATTGTTACTCTAGTTATTACACTTTAAATAATTAATCACTTTTGTAAGTTAACTGTTCGTTTCGTAATCTTTATTGTTTATAATTAATACATAATTACAAAGGAGGTGTTAGTATGAATCCTATTATCATTGGTGCCATTGGTACAATTATTACTGCTGTTATTACTGATACTTTAAATAATCTTTAATTCGTAAGTTCATTGTTCGTTTCGTAATCTTTACCGTTTATAATTAATACATAATCACAAAGGAGGTGATAAATATGAATCCACTTATTATCAATGCTGCTGCTACTATTGTTACTACTTTAATCATCAAGGCTATAAATGATAATTAATCTTATGCTGCCTTATTTCTCTTATTACAAATATAAAGGAGGTGTGTATTTATGAACCCAATTATTATCAGTGCTATTGCCACTATTATTACTACTCTGGTTACTGACGCTTTAAATGATCTTTAATTTTTGTATCTTTATTGTTTATATTTTTAGGAGGTGTTCTTATGATTACTAATATTCGTGATATTCTTCTTATTGATATTATTCCTATGATTACTAATTGATGTCTTTATCGTCTAACCAGTGGTTATTCCGCTGGTTTTTTATTACCATTGAAATTTATCTGAAATAAATATGCTGTAATTTGCTTTTTGTGAATTTAACAGTATAAAATCTTCTTCTAAAAGATTATTTTTTTTCATTTCTTCTTTTATTAATTTATTAATTTCTTTTATTACTGATTTTACTTCATTAAAGATTCTGGATATTGGAGATGGATTTTTAGCTTCCTTTCTTAATTTTCTATCTCTATTTTCTAAAATATTACGTACTTCGTAAGATCCTAACTTTCTTTCAGTATTAGCCACTTCAAGCAATTTATAAATAGGTATGTATTTTATATTATTTGCTTTTAAATTCACATTTATTTCCAAAAAATTATTCTTTGCTTCGAGACAAGGAATTTTTATAAAAGTTTCTCCAAAAGTCAGTTTTAGAGTTTCCTCTTTCAGCTCTTTTTTAAAATCAAAATCAATAATATCTTCGTCTTCATATATATAGTTTGTTATTTCATCTAAATTATTAAATTCTTCTTCTATTCCATCAGCTTTAATTTCATCATTTATTTTTTTGACTACTTCATTTAAATAAATTTTATTTCTTTTGCCTGATAAGAAATATTCTTTCGCCATTAAATAGTAATAGTATTTATCCTTATCAAATTCAAAATACTCTTCTTCAAATTTTTTAAAATCCTTTTCTTTTATACCAAAAGTTTTGTCATTAAATTTAAACCACTCAATTTCTCTTTTTTCAAAATCTTCATAATTTTCATATAAAACTAAAAACAATAAAAAACATATAACTTTTTTTAACTTATTTTGTGTTTCCTTTTCATAAGATTTCTCATAATTAAAAATTATTTTCAATATTTCTTCCAACTTGTCATAAAAACTATAACTGTCCTCATCCAACATTTTATCAAGATCAAAAATTTTACTTATTTCACTATAAAAAAATGCCATATCATCTCTTCCTGTTATCTTATAAAACTTCGCTACATTATGATAATCCATTTTTTCTATTGCTTCATTAATCATTGTGTATATGCTCAAATGTTCTTTTATAGGCTCTTTCATAAAATTTAAAGTCATAGTTGGATATAAATGTATATTCCCATTAGCTTTCTTTATTCCCCCATCGTTTACAATATATTTTGAAATTTGCTTTTCATTCCAGTTAATTGCTCTAATTTGTCTTTCCGATGAAATTCTGTACATTGCTGTAGATAATGTTTTCATTCCCAATGTAGTGTCAAAAATAGTATCTAATTTTGATATTTTACCTGAATAAATTAATTTTTTTATTTCTTTATAGCTTTCTTCGATAGTATTTCCAACTATCTGAATACCAAATGATTTTATATTTTTCCCTTTCATATCTTCTGAAATTTTGTTAAAACTTTCTATAGTTTCTTTAGTATACAAAAAATATATTTTTTTTACATTTTTAAATATCCTTAAATCCTTTTCAAACGGCAATTCAGAAAAAATATCCTTCTTTTGCGAGTAACTTACAGCCGAAACAATTTTTGTAATTCCAAAATTATCAAGATCAGCTTCTCTTGCAAATTTTTCTCCCTGTTCTTGAATTATATTTTTATAATCTCTTTCCAATAATAATTTCTCTTCAGATGTCATTTTATTATTTTCATAAAAATACAATTTTAAAACTAAGTCCAGTAATTCTCTATTTGTTTCATAACTTTTATCAACCATATTTAAAATTTCATTTTTTATACTATCAAGTGTCTGTTTCATTTTTTATTTCCTATTCTGTAACATCATTTTTATTTTCCCAAATTTCTTTAAATTTTTTAAAATTTTCTTCCAGTTTTACTTTAAAATCTTTAGCATCTAATGAACTAGGTCTAAATCCTGCATGATTAATGTCATTTCTAATACCTGAAATATCAGCGAATATTTTAGATAATTCATTTATTTTTTTCACATTTAAAATTTTCTTTTCTAGTTCAGATTTTATTTTTTCTATATTCTCTTCTTTTTTGGGATTATTTAATTTCTGTAAAATTTTAGAAATTTCTCCTCTTACATTAATATCTTTATACTTATCACTTTCTCCTATTTCTTTTAATATTAATGTAGTTATACCTTCTTGCAACATAGTCATTCCTTGCTGTATCAAATCTTTATCTATACACCACTGAATATTATAAATTATATTTTCCTCATTTCTATACTTAAATTTTTTAGTGTCTGAATATATATTTTCTATTAAAAGTTTAAATGGTTTTAAAAGACTACTTTCTTTTACTTCTTTTACACTTTCATTGATATTTTTCATTTCGAGTGCTGCTATTATTTCATTTCCTCTGTTAGTTCTAAAATTTAATGTCATCTGCTGAATTTTATCGGCTATTTTTCTAAAATTACGTGCTTCTTCGTTTTTACCTTTACTTTCCTTTAAAATTGGAGTCAAGTCATTTTTAGCTAATTTTTCAATTTCTTCAGCTCTTCCTGTATTTACCAACGTATATCCTGCTAATATCCAGTCTTGCAACATAGAAAAACTTGTAATATCTATAATTGGAGCCTCTTTAATTTCCTCACCATTGCTATTTTTTGATAAACGTGACATTTCAAATGCACCATAAAAAACTTTCTTTACCTTTACATTCTTTAAAAATTTTGCCATTTGTAATAAAGTAATTCCTAGCATTGGCATAAATCTGAAACTATGTGTTATATCAAAAACAATTTCATCATTTTCATTTAGACTATCATATATTTGTTGAAAAATTTCCCATATTCCCTTTTCAGTAATATCTTCAGATATATCAACTACTTCAAAATTATATCCTAATTCTTTCACTAAAGAATCATAGTGTCTATCTTTAGCACTTTTAGTACACAGTATATATTTTTTATCAAAATTATTTTCAAAAATTTCTACAATAGCATTTTGCACAAATTTTACATTTTTGCTCTTTTCTTTTTCAAATGTATAAACACATTTTTTATAATTCCCTAATCCTAAAAAACTTAAAAATACTTTCCTTGATTTTCCTTTTTCCATTTCATATCCTCTCCTATTCAATTCATTTTAATATTTCTATTTTCTTAAAAGTCCATTTGCATATTTATTTTCATAATAACTAATAAACTTTTTATCATACATTACAGTTCTTAAAAATTCTATAGAATCTTTCAAGTATTTTATATCATTATTTACTTGAATTCTTTTGCCTAAAGAATGTGAAATATCATTTCTTATTTCTTGAGATTTGATTAAAATTCTGCATATTCGGTGTTCCTTTTTTTCTAATTCATTTTTATGTCTTATCCCGTTTAACTTTCTTTGAGAATAATAAAAATGATCCTTTATTTTTAAACCTATACCTTTTTCACAATTATCCAATCCAAATATATCAATCACAAAATTTCTTATACTTTCATTTATATTAATTGCAACCATAGCATATTTTTTTTGATTAAAATACCAGTTCCCTAGTTCTAAAAGAATCTCATAATCTTTTTCTGATTTTTTAAAATGTTTTAAAAAATTCTCAACTACATTTGGTATTATTAATTTCCCTGGACCTTCTATCGTATTCATTTGATTGCGTAATTTACTTAAAGATTGTATATTTTGTTTTATAGTTCCAACATAATTCAAATTCAGTCCATCAGAAAAATCTTTTATACTATTCTTAACTTCCTTATCTTCCATTATTTCTAATAACCCATAACTATTTCCATAACTCTTAAATTCATTTGCTCCCTTTATCCATTTCATCAAATCATAAAAAGCCTTCAAATCAACTATAGGTGCTCTTTTTTTAGGTCTAGCATTTTCTCTAGGAATATCTCTACCTGCTTCAAACATACCATATGTAATTTTTACAATATTTATTTTTTTATCAAGAACATCAGTTATGTAATTCATAATCAAAAACATCCACATAGCACTTGAACGAAATGAATGAGTTATATCAATGTAAACTTCATCGCCATCACTCAACATTTCTCCAATTTGCATTATTAAATTAAAATTTTCAAAAATTTCATTTTCATTAATTCCAAATTTTGTTACTATTGCCTTAACCCTACCTTCAAATTTTTTATTAAATTTTTCTATATTAATTTCTGAAACATCCGAATCTTTAGTTGCATTTACAATTATATTTTCCAATTCATCTATGTAATTTTCGTCTTCTAAACTTAATTCAACTGTTGAATAATGTAAATACAATTCATCCCACATCGAACCAACTGTACCAATATATATTGTTTTATCTATTTTATAATGCTCCTCTAGTACCGAAGTAACAAATGTTCTATCTACATACAAATTATTTTCATTATCAATATAATAATCCGCTAAATTATACCCCTTACCTTTTTCTTTCTTTCCTCCACCAATTCCTGCTATTAATACTTTTGCCATCTCTATTTTTCTCCTTCTTTTCCAATTTATTTTTTTAGTACCTTCATTACTCCCTTTAACAATCTTTACTTTAATATTCACTTTTTATCTAAGCATAACCTAAAAACTTATTGAAGTCAATAGAAATACATAATTTTTTATAAATAAAAAAATAATCATTGCTTTTTACACAACAATTATTAATATTCCAATCCTTGTTTTAATGGATATACTACTTTTACTTTATAAATGAGTACAATAGATATTACAATTTATGTATTAGTTTCAATCCTTATTTTACTGGATATACTACTTTTACCTTCAAAACAGACGAAGAAAAAGAATCTGCTTCTAAATAGTTTCAATCCTTATTTTACTGGATATACTACTTTTACATTTAATTTGTAACAAGGTTTGATCTGATTTGCCTTGTTTCAATCCTTATTTTACTGGATATACTACTTTTACAAAAGAAAACTTTAAAGGGGGTGAATTACTGTTTAATGGTTTCAATCCTTATTTTACTGGATATACTACTTTTACAATAGTAACAGAAATTGGTTTATTCCCATTACGTAGCTTGTTTCAATCCTTATTTTACTGGATATACTACTTTTACTTTAGCTCTTTATTCGATTGTCTACATATTCTTGGTGATGTTTCAATCCTTATTTTACTGGATATACTACTTTTACCCGTACTTTTGCGAAAATCCTTTATTTATAAGTGTTACAGAATTTTTTTCAGATATTAAAATTGAAATTATTTGACTGATTTTTATCATTTTTTGACGTTTTTTTGGCATTTTCCGTAACTCCTAATGTTGATTTTTATTGACTTTGAGTGAATTTTCTTTCCTTTTTTTAATTTCTTGTAGTGGTAGGAATTTTTTCTACAAACTTATTTTACCACATTTTTCTCTTTTTTCAAAATCTTTTTGGATATTTTTTCAAAAAAAATGAGAACCAATAATTAAAGCTCTCATTTTTGTATGTTTCCAAACTTAAATTAAATCATCCGCATTCACATCTTCATCAAACTTAAAATCATCATCATGCAAATGGACCACTTCCAGTGCTTTCTCATAATTCGTAGATTTTTTCGAGAAGAAATCGTGCTGTGTTGTTTCCACATTTAATCCATTTAACACAATTGGATTTACATTCTTCACTTCAAATTCTTCTTCAAATCCTAGATTCATCAAGGCTTTATTCGCATTGTAACGGATGTATTCCTTCACATCGCCTGTAAGCCCTAAATCACCGTAAATTTCATCAGTATATTTTGTTTCATTTTCGTATAAGTCGTACATCAATTTTTTCAGTTCAGCTCTCATATCAGCTTTTTCCTCTTCGCTGAAAGAATTGTATAATTCTTGGAACAATAATCCTACAAAAACTCCGTGAATCGATTCATCAGCTATGATTTTCTTGATTATATCGCAACTTGCAACCATTTCTCCCTGTC
>ERZ773073.1337-NODE-1337-length-11793-cov-13.021639_pt1 | contig 11793 bp, 12 predicted proteins | sample MGYA00580616_ERZ773073 | MGnify/ENA primary metagenome ERZ773073 (study PRJEB29015, sample SAMEA2737960) | human oral metagenome | biome: human oral; feature: human-associated habitat; material: dental | place: China | collected 2131 ...
AAATATAACCCCAGAATCTCGTCTCCTGATTTTGACGCGTAGTGACGACATAAAGTCTATATTTATTGAGGTTTTAGGCAGTGAAAGAGTATTATTTGCTGACCCCAGCAACGTATCAAAGGATAGCTTGAATGGGATATGCAGCAGATTGCGAGGCATGTTTTAGCTTGATTGACGATCTACTCTAACTAGATACTTGCCATAACCAGATTTTTTGAGTGGTTCAGCGAGTGTGTCAAGCTGCTCTCGACTGATCCAACCGTTTTTAAAGGCAGTTTTTTCCGGACTACCAATGATGCGGCCAGCTCGTTTTTGGATGACACGAACAAAATCAGAGGCATCGGTCAGACTGTCGATCGTCCCAGTGTCTAGCCAAACATCACCGTTGTCTAGGGTCTGAACCTGTAATTTGCCGCGGCGGAGATATTCGGCATTAATGGAGGTGATTTCTAACTCACCACGGTCAGATGGTTCGACATTTTTGGTGATTTCGACTACATCATTGTCGTAGAAGTATAGACCAACAACGGCAAAGTTTGACTTTGGCTCGGTTGGTTTTTCTTCGATGGAGATAGCTTGGTTTTGCTCATCAAACTCGACAACACCGTATCGTTCTGGGTCTGTTGTTCAATAGATTTTCTAGGTCTAATATACATTCATTGAGCCGTAAGCTTTTTGAAGTCAGTGCTTTTAGGATAAAAATCTCTAATTAGCCCATTAAAGTTTTCATTCCTGCCGCGTTGGCTGGATTTATACGGGTCAGCAAAGTAAATATCTGCAGCCAGCGTTTTCTCAAGCGGCACGGCCAGCTGCTAAACTCAGCCCCCATTGCCGTAAGTAATGGTGGCAACATTACTTTTGCCAAAGACTCTTTCAATATCCACCTTGGTTTGTTTGGTAATACTGGCGGCATTGTAGCCAATAACTAAACTAATAGAGCCTAATCCGGACTTACGCTCGGTATGGGTTAATAGTCTATCTTTAGTATCTAGTCCAAAGATGGTATCTCCCTCCAGATCGGTATAACTTTCTATATTATCTATACTCGCCGGCCGGCCATGAATAGAATGCTTGCCCCTATTGGTATTGTTGCATGGTAATTTAGCGGTATTCTTAAATGGTTTACCGCGTCTACGGAGCGAACTAATTGCTTTCCTTGCGCTCATTGCGCTCATTGCCATTAAGGCCATAGATGTAACGGTAGATGGCCATGTGGGATACGGGGCGAAGCCCCATATCTCCTGTCCAGCCATCGTTATCTTTAAGAGCTTGGCCTGCCAGTAGGGCGTCTATTCGCAGGGAGATTTGTTCCGGCGGCCATCCGTAACTTGAGTTTAGCCTTAATATATGCCAGTGTCCGGGCATATATTGGTTCAGTCAGTTTCTTACTAGTCCTAAAGACGCCCGAATGGCGTTTAGCAGCATATTCTCGGGCTAGTTTAGCATTGTAGCTATATAGCTTGCTATGTAGCCTCTGGCGCCTTTTAACACCCTCTTTAGCCTTACGAATGGTACTAACCATAACCTGGCCGCGGTACTTGCGGCTATCTAGGCTGGCAATGGCCGGTATATTAACACGCTGTCTATTCTTATCCCGTTTTCGACCCGGGCAGTCTTTGTATTTGCTCCTCAATAAAGCTATTAGCCTCGCGAGAGATAGTACTGGTTGAGCGTCCAAGTGACTTGGCAATGGCAGTGTATGATTCACCATTCTTTAACCTATTCTTGATAACTATACGTTCATCGCAGCAAAGTTGCATATGCTTGTTGTTAGACGCGTTTCTAACGTCCTTGCCGGTTAATTGACTTTCCAAAAATCCATTAAACCACGGGACTAAAATTGAAACGTGTCTTTATTGAGCTTATCCTTTGCGGTTGAGGTGTTAATGGAGGGGTTCTGTTGCTTTTTATATCTATGATGGTATAATTTTGGTACACATGAAGCTTTTAGGCGACCTTAAGCATACTGTTCTTGATAAACGCAACCGACCATTTTTGCTCATCTTTGTAGTATGTACGGCGGTGTTTTTTATCATGTCATTGAAAACTGTTTTTCGCGATGATGATATCTGGTTTGCAGCAAAGACGGTTGAGTTTAGCTTGTTTGACTGGATTATCTATCGTTGGAGCAGCTGGAGCAGCCGAGTTTTTCCAGAGATGATGCTTTGGCTACTGGCACCTCGACCAGCTATTTGGGCACTGTTAAATACTGTTGCGTATATGGTCGGCACTGTTTATCTTTTTAAATTTTACCGCTCAATCCGTACAGCAAATAATCATAAAACTGATATAGCGGCATTTACAGCTAGCTGTGCATTTGTATGGCTGCTGTCGCAAGGCGTAGCGACAGAATCGGTTTTTTGGTTAACTGGTTCAGTAAACTATTTCTGGGTAGGGACATTATTCTTAATAGCAATTTATTTGCCTTGTGCTATATTTTTACGGCGCAAGATTTCGGTCGCACAGACAGTTGTATCGTTTATCGCTAGCGTTGCTACAGTTTTATCGCACGAGCAGTTTGGTTTTATTTTGACACTGATATATCTAGCAACACTTGCCTGGTATTTGCACCAGAAAAGCCGGTCGAAAAAAGTTGCAGCGCTATTAGCTGTTATGACCGTGTTATTGTCTATCGGTGTGTTATGTGTTGTTCGTGCGTCTGGTAATGTTTTGAGAATCCAGCAGGAGATTAACAACTGGCTTCCTGACATGCTAACCGTGCCTACAGCGGTGCGAGTAGAATCTTCCATCCGATGGTTTATGGATATTGTAATAAATCATACAGGAGCGTCATTGTCAGTAATATGGTGTTTGCTATGTATAATGCTTTGGCGGCTCCATAAAAAAGTCCTAGCTATCATGCTTGGTGGTTTCGCTAGTGTGTTCTTGCTAGCTAAAACTATCATGCTTGATGTGGAGCTTATGATGCTATTACGCAAAGTTCATTTTGGCGGTATTGTTAATTTTCATGCTTCATGGCGTTATGTTGGCGGGTTTACGCAATGGATTCCGGTGTTGTTTTGGTCATGTGCGCTAGTAATGACTGTCGCTGCAATTGCTACCGCTTTTGATGTAAAATCACGTCAAAAAGCGGCGATAGGCATTATGGGCTGTCTCTTAGCGGCTGTTGCGACGGCGATGTTATGGGCTTCGCCAACGATGTACGCTAGTGGATATCGAGTGGTGTATGTAGCGTCGCTACTGTTGATGCTGGTAGTTTTACTGCTAATTGGTAGGCTAGCGGAATTGAAGCCGTAGTTAAAACCCGGTGGAATAGATAGGAGTGTTCGCTACAGAGCGAGCAATTCCGGGTCGTCCGGGTCTTTACCGTCTAAAAGAGCCCTTAATCGTAAGTCGGCTTTGTAGGTTGCTGGTATTTCACCCAGTGCAGCAACAGGTTCTTTTTCGGGTAGCCAATCATGCCCTACGGGTATTATAGTCGGAATTTGCCGCGTAACATCATTATTCATAATTCGCATCGCTGCTTCTATAGCTGTTCTCCAGTGCGGAGTACTGACGCTGACGCTCATGGGCAACTCAAGGTCTGCTGGATTTTCGTTGAATACTCCTAATTCTATCAATTCTTTGTATTGTGATTCGGCGGTCGGGCGCGGGTTGCCGCCGTTGTGGCGAGGTATGGCTGCGGCATTTAATAGGGTAGCTTTGGCGCCGTTTTTTAGGTGGTAAACTGTCATAGCAGAGTCGCGCATAGGAACACCAGCGTCAAGCAATTCTTGCACTGGCTGGTCGGCTGACGTCAAAGGCAACTCTTCAGGCTCATTTTTCCAGTCAATTACATCGTAGAGCATTGCTTCGAGTGCTAGTCTACCCATAGTGTACTCATCGGCGAAAGCTTCATTCCAATCTTCAAAGTCGGGATTAGTATGCTTTTTTAGCTCATCTCGCCAGTGTGGTTTACTGAGCAGCTCGTTCATATCAAACGTTTTGCCTAGTTGTCGCTGAACAGCTGAAACGATAGCATCAGGGTTTGATTCGTTTGGTACTCCCGCCCAGCGTCGACGCTGTCCAACTAAAAGATGTGCGTTATGGACGCGGCCGCTTGCCGGATCGTCGCCATAAGCAGCTTGCAGCCGAGCTGCCATTTCCTCCGGATAGCCACCCAGCACTAAGCTATGTCCAATTTCTGCATCGGGCGGAGTCGATGAACCCTCGCTGAAACCGAGGTTGCCGTAACTCAACTTTTTGATAGAATCCCAGTAATCCCCGTGATTTTCTGGAGTAATAAGAACCTTGCCTCGCACGCCTTCGGCTGTACCATGTTGAGCGCCCATCCAGTGCCGCCACATGAACTGACGAGTGTCATCTGATAGCAAACCTCCCGCTTCGACGTCTTTTTGTGCTTGTTTAGCTCCTTCGGCAAAGGCAGAATTAATAGGGTCAGTGGCGATAGATCCTAGAATTTTCGAAATTGTTTCTCGGTTCTGATCGAGAAACAACTCCTTGGGTACCCAAGGCAATTTATCTGCGACGCGAGGGGCTTGAGCATTCTTACTCATACCTTCATTATAGCATATAGGCTTATGTTTTGTCAAGGGTTTTGTCATGGAATAGCCATAAGTAAACTACAGAGAAGAGAGGTAGTTACCGTACCCAGATTTTTTGAGCGGGCGCGCTAGTTCGTCGAGCTGCTCGTGGCTAATAAAGCCCTGTTTGTAAGCAATTTTTTCCGGTGAACCGATAATCTGTCCGGTGCGGGTCTGAATAACGCGGACGAAATCTTCGGCGTCGGTCAAACTATTAATGGTGCCGGTGTCTAGCCAGACGTCGCCGCGTTCCAGGGTGGTGACGGTCAATTTGCCACGCTGGAGATATTCGGCGTTAACAGAGGTAATTTCCAGCTCACCGCGATCAGACGGCTGAACATTTTTGGCAATTTCTACCACGTCGTTGTCGTAAAAATACAGCCCGACCACCGCGTAATTGCTCTTCGGCTGGGCTGGCTTTTCCTCGATCGACACCGCCACATTGTTATCATCAAATTCGACCACGCCGTAACGCTCCGGGTCGGAAACTTCGTAGGCAAACACCGTGCCGCCATCTGGGTCGGTGCAGGCTTGCAGCGAATCATCCAGCGCATCGCCGTGGAAAATATTATCACCCAACACCAGCGCCACCTTGTCGTCGCCAATAAATTCCTCGCCGATGATAAATGCTTGGGCGAGTCCGTTCGGGCTTGGTTGAATGGCGTAATGCAGATCAAGCCCCCACTGTGAACCGTCGCCGAGCAAACGCTTAAATCCAGCTTGATCTTCTGGTGTAGTAATAATAAGAATCTCGCGGATACCCGCTTGCATCAGCGTTGTTAGCGGGTAGTAAATCATCGGCTTGTCATAGATTGGCATCAACTGCTTACTGATTGCTTTGGTGATTGGCCAGAGGCGCGTGCCAGATCCGCCAGCTAAAATTATTCCTTTCATAGTAGTCCTCCTTGGAATAAACTTATTTGATCATCGGGCAATGCTCGAAATAACGTATCATTGAAATTATTTGGATTAACGACAATATACTCGCTATTTGGGTATAATTTTATAAATTCTGTAGGAACCTTAGGTTCTTTTTTACCGTATTTTATCTCAAATGCTTGAACAGTATCTTGTTCATCTTCAACAAGGTCAATTTCCTGTTTTTTGTTGTTTCGCCAGTAATACGAACGAACAAGACGGTCTGTCGTAGAGAGGTATTTCCTACGTTCAAGGATACAAAAATTTTCCCATAGAGATCCAGCGTCTTCGCGAATATGTAGAGGGCGAAAATCATTAATTAGAGCGTTGCGGATACCGAGATCTATAAAATATATTTTCCGAAGCCTACCAACCTCGGCTCGGAGATTTTTACGGTATTGATTGAGTCTGAAAACGATAAATGCTTTTTCCAGCAAATCAATGTAGCGTTCGACAGTTTCGCGGCTGACGCCTAGTTTTCGGCTGAGCTCGCTGTAGTTTACTTCGTTTCCTATCTGGTATGCGAGCAGTTGTAGTAAGTTGTTTAAGATGGTTTGGTCGTAGACGACAACAGGCGAGAAAGCATCGCGGAATATGTAATTGATAGCCATATTACGAAGACGTTTCGATGCCTCTTCTCCAGAAAGTGTCCACATACCAGGATAACCGCCGCGCACAGCTAGCGTACGGGCGTGAGCTAACATTGATGGGGTATCTGTAGACACTTCTCGCACGCTAAGGGGATAAAGCTGGATTTCAATACTTCGTCCGGTAAGAGGTTCAGCGACGCGATTCGCTAAATCAAGGCTAGACGATCCAGTGACGAGCAGCGGGATGCTCGGGTAGCTGTCGTGTAGCAGCTTCAGCGATATTCCAATATTTTCGACCCGCTGCGCCTCATCAATGACGACAAAATCGGTGTCTCCGATATATGATTTTAGCTCCTGGGCGGATCGTCCTGTGAGGTTGGCGACAACTGTTGGATCATCGCAGTTGAGGTAGAGCGGTTTCTTATAGCTTGCGGCAACCTGTTTCGCAAGCGTTGTTTTACCGGTTTGTCGAGCGCCATAAATAATAGCGACAAGCCCTTGACTAAGAACGGGTTTTACTGTTGATTGAGCATCTCGCTGAATCATATATCGTAGCGTAACATAGTGATTAACGCAGGTCAACCGTCGAAAAAACGGTGATTAACGCAGGTCAACCGTCGAAAAAACGGTGATTAACGCAGGTTTGTCGTCTCTTTCTTGATATATTCAGATAGATCGTCTTGCCAATTGCGGCTAGTAAATCCTGTCGCATGCAGTTTGTCGAGGCTCATGTCCGATCCGAGCGGTCGCGGTGCGACGCCAGGCTTATTGGCAAAGTATTCGGCAGTGGTTGTGTCGGTGACAGTCAGGTCATCGCGACTGGCGAGCGTGAAGATTTGCCGGGTGATATCAGCCCAGCTTGCCAGCGGACCGTCGTTGGTGACGTTATACGTACCATAATCAGCGTGCGTGGTGAGTAAGTGATCAATTGCTCGTACGAGTTCCGATGTAAAGGTTAGCCGACCAACCTGGTCAGATACGACTGTTGGTGAAATATTCTTTTTAGCGAGTTCGAGCATGGTACGGACGAAGTTTTTACCTTCACCGATGACCCAGGTGGTGCGTAAGACGTAGTGTTTTGGTAATAGACTAATAACAATATCGCCCGCAGCTTTACTATCGCCGTAGACAGACAAGGGGCTGAAACTCTCAGTTTCAAGATGTGGTTCACGTGTGCCGTCAAACACATAATCGCTTGAAATATGTACAAGCGCCATGTTGTGTTTCAGGCAAACGCGTGCGAGGTTTGCAACCGCCTCGGCGTTTACTTTCCATGCGGCGACACGACCCTCCGGCGTTTCGGCGGCATCAACATTTGTAAATGCGGCGGCATTGAGAATTATTTCAATCTGAGACCAGTCAAAATTTTCAACAGAATCACGGTCTGTGATATCAAGCTCGGTTATATCGGCAAATCTGCTATTGGGATATTGCGCGCGTAATGCCGTGCCAAGCTGCCCGTTTGCGCCAACGATAAAGATTTTATTGTCGTCCATAGTTAAACCTCCAGAGGAATTACATTTGCTAATAACGGATGAGCAGCGTCTTTACTGGAAATAATCGCGTCTTTTTGCGAGATTGGCCAGTCAATGCCAAGGACTGGATCGAATAAGTTGACGAACGTATACTGCGCGTCCGGCGACCAGTGCGCGTCAACAAGATAGGTGTAAGCGACGTTGTCGTCAAGCGTTTGGTAGCCGTTAGCAACACCTTGCGGCACGAAGATCGCTGTTCCCGGATTGATCTCATGCGTAAATACGCGACCGAAGTTTTCGCCTTTTCGCAAATCGCACCACGCACCAAATACGCGTCCGTTTGCTGTCGAGATAAATTTATTCCACGGTTCGGCGTGCAAACCGCGCGTCGCGCCGGCTTTATCGTTGAAACTGATATTGTTTTGCACGATTGTAAACTTAGGTAAGCCGAGAGCCTCCATTTTTTCTTTTTGATAGTTTTCTTTGAACCAGCCGCGGTTATCGCCGTGGACAGGCAACTTCACGACGAACAGACCAGGAATCGGCGATTCGGTGACGGTTAATTCATTGTATGATGATGGATCAAAATTCATATAATTCTCCTTATTGCCCCTGCTTAGCGTATGCTGCCTCAACTGCTTCTTTTTGCGGGCGCCACCAGTCTTCATGCGTACGGTACCAATCAATAGTCTGCAACAGGCCATCATGCATGCCAGTTTGGTTATCGGTATAGCGCGGCTGCCAGCCTAGTTCGCGGCGCAACTTGCTTGAATCCATGGCATAACGTTGATCGTGGCCCGGCCGGTCGTTGACGTGCTCATACCAGTCTTTGCCTTTGCCCATCAACTCACAGATTTGCTCAATAACCATTTTGTTGTTGACGTGGTCGTTGTCAGCGCCGATGATATATGTCTCGCCGAGCGTGCCCTTTTCCAGAATTGCATGTACGGCAGCGTTGTGGTCGTCGACGTGAATCCAGTCGCGAACTTGCTCGCCGGTACCGTAGAGTTTCGGCTTGATGCCGGACAAGATGTTGGTAATTTGGCGCGGAATAAATTTCTCAATATGTTGGTATGGTCCGTAGTTATTAGAGCAATTGGAAATGGTTGCCTTAATTCCGAAGCTGCGCATCCAGGCGCGCACCAGCATGTCGCTTGACGCTTTGGTGCTGGAGTAGGGGCTGGATGGATTGTACGGCGTACTCTCGGTAAAGCGGTTCGGATCATCTAACTCTAAGTCGCCAAACACTTCGTCGGTACTGATGTGATGGAGCCGCTTATCGTATTTGCGCACCGCCTCTAATATCGTATACGTGCCAACGATGTTGGTTTCGACGAACGGCCAGGGATTGCGCAGACTATTATCGTTATGGCTCTCGGCAGCGAAATGAACGATAATATCGTTTTTTGCTACGAGCTTATCCATCAACTCGGCGTTGCAGATATCGCCCTCAACAAATTCAATGCGGTCGTTGACAGATTCAAGATTAGCGCGGTTGCCGGCATACGTTAGTTTGTCAATTACCGTTACGTGGTATTCGGGTTTGTGTTTCACGGTGTATTGCACGAAGTTTGACCCGATAAACCCCGCACCTCCCGTGACAAGCAAGTTGGTCATATAACTAGTATATCATCACGATGAATAGCCGTTCGGGTTCTGTGATTGCCAGCGCCAACTGTCGCGGCACGCATCTTTGATCGTCAATTCAGCGCGCCAGCCAAGCTCGTGTTCAGCTTTACTACAATCAGCGTAGCAGGCGGCGATATCGCCTGCGCGGCGCGGTTTGATTTCGTATGGCAGATCTTTGCCGCACGCTTCGCTAAACGCGTGAATGATTTCGAGAACTGACGTACCGTGCCCTGTGCCGAGATTGTATACGTGCGCGCCCGTTTGCATATGCTGCAGAGCAGCGACATGTCCGCGCGCTAAATCAACGACGTGAATATAGTCGCGCACACCTGTGCCGTCTGGTGTATTATAGTCATTGCCAAATACACCAACACTCGTTAATTTGCCAACGGCGACTTGCGCGACATACGATAATAAATTATTCGGAATGCCATTTGGATCCTCGCCGATCATGCCGGATTCGTGGGCGCCGATCGGGTTGAAATAGCGTAAAATCGTCGCCTGAAAATCAGTATGAGCAGCGCTGTAGTCACGTATAATCTGCTCAATCATGTATTTCGTCCAACCGTACGGATTTGTGATACCGATACCGGTTTGCGATGTTTCGCGCAGAGGAAGCTCGCTCGGTGTGCCGTATACGGTTGCCAACTTGAGAATACTAGTTTCTTCACGGTATGCTTACGCATTGCTTTAAGCAGTGTGAGTGTTGAAACGAGGTTATTATCGTAGTACTCAAGCGGCTTGGCGACCGATTCGCCGACTGCTTTGAGACCCGCGAAATGAATCACAGCGTCAATAGGATATGTTGTAAAAACATTATCAAGCACTGTCTGATCGCGAACGTCTGCTTGAATAAATGGAATAGTTGTGTTTGTAATTTTCTCGACGCGCCGCAGGCTTTCGACATTAGCGTTTACAAGATTATCAATTACGACAACATTAAAATTATGTGCGATAAGTTCTATGAGCGTATGGCTGCCAATGTAGCCAGCGCCGCCCGTAACAAGGATTGTTTTCATAATTCTATGATAAAATAAAGAACGTTAGACAGCAAACGACGGAGGATTAGATGATGAAAATTGTGATTGTGAGCGGCTACTTTAATCCGCTGCACGGCGGGCATCTTGATATGATTGAAGCAGCGGCGCAGATGGGCGATAAGTTGATCGTGATCGTTAATAACGATAAGCAGCAGCTGCTAAAAAAAGGCAAGATCATTTTAGATGAAAGTAACCGCTTGCGTTTGATGCGGGCGCTTAAAGGCGTTGATCAGGTAATGCTTTCAATTGATGAAGATCCGACGATCATTAAAACGCTTGAAATGGTAGCGGGACAATATCCGGGCGACGAATTGATTTTTGCAAACGGCGGTGATCGTGATACTGAAAAAGCAATTCCGGAAGCAGACGTATGTAGAAAACACAACATCACTATGCGTTTTGATGCGGGCGCGGGTAAACCCGACTCATCGACGCGTATTAATCGGGCAACAGGCAACGAATAGTTATCGCCACTGGTCGTATACGACTTTGCGTAGTTTTGTGAGGAATAGCGACTTGTCAAAGCGCCGTGCTGTGCGATTGAGTTTACTCGGGAACCAACGAATTGTTTCGGCGCGTTTTATCGCTTCGACGACATCGTCGACCGTTTGACGAGCGAAGAGTACGCCAGTCTCTCCTTGGGTAACGATATCACGCGTGCCGGCACTGTCGTAGCCAATAACAGGTGCGCCGGCGGCGAGGGCCTCAACGCTTACAATGCCGAAGTCTTCGTCGCTTGGGAAAACAAAACCTTTTGCGTGATTGAGCGCACGTTCAACGGCTTCGTCAGAGGCGTCGCCGAAGCGATCGGTATAAAATTCAATCGTTGGACCGGCGATTTTACGCAGTTCGTCGTGCATTTCTCCTTTGCCGAACACTTTGAGCGGTACGCCTAATTTTGTGCACGCGGCTACTGCTAAATCAAATCGTTTATTCGGCAACTGGCGCCCCAGCGTGACATAGTAATCGCTGCGCGTACGGGCGGGCGTGAATCGATGTGTCTCGACTGGTGGGTAAATGACGGTCGCTTGCTTGCCATAATAGGTTTTAATACGCTTTTGCGTCTCGGTGCTATTAGCGATCCAAACATCTACGCGCTGTGCTGCTTCGTAGTCAAGTTTTCGCTGGTGCGGCACGAGAATTGGCATAAGCGTCCGTATGACTGGATTAAGCATGCCGAACCCGGGTTGTTTGCGGTATAAATCGTAGTGGCTCCAATAATAACGTGCGGGCGTATGGCAATACGAAATAATTTTTTGATCGGGACGCGATTTTTTGATCTGGTTCGCATTCAAATAGGCGCTCGTGAGAATGATGTCAAACTCTCTTAAGTCGAACTCCTGAAATGCCTTAACCGCAAGCGTTGGAAATAGCCGATGCGTTTTGCGCAGGAATCTTGGTAACTTTTGTAGTTTTGATGTGCGTACATCGGCGTGGTTGAATGCGGGTACAGCTTCGGGATTGTATAGCGCAGTATAAATTGGCGCATCAGGGAAGGCTTCGTGCATCGCAAGCACGACATTCTCGGCACCGCCCATCACAGTGAGAAATTCGCACACGATCGCAATTTTCGGAGTAGCCATAATGATAGTATACC
>ERZ773073.1343-NODE-1343-length-11750-cov-3.510646_pt1 | contig 11750 bp, 12 predicted proteins | sample MGYA00580616_ERZ773073 | MGnify/ENA primary metagenome ERZ773073 (study PRJEB29015, sample SAMEA2737960) | human oral metagenome | biome: human oral; feature: human-associated habitat; material: dental | place: China | collected 2131 ...
CCGCCATAAGCCGTGTAGCCGTGTAAAGAACCAGGCCGGAAGTGGATAGCATCCGGGAATCTTGTGACTAGACGTAGCTGAGCCAGTCGGCATACTGTGGCAGACGGCCGTTGACGCAGTCGAAATACCGTTGTTGCAGCTGTGCCGTGATCGGCCCGCGCACCCCTTCGCCGATCTGGCGGTTATCAAGTTCGCGAATCGGCGTAACCTCGGCGGCTGTGCCGGAGAAAAAGGCTTCATCGGCGATGTAAATATCGTCGCGCGTCAGGCGGCGGGTGCGGACTTCCAGGCCGAGATCCTTGGCCAGCGTAATGATGGTGTCGCGCGTAATGCCGACCAGCGCGGAGCTGAGCTCCGGTTCGTAGAGCACGCCCCCCTTAACGATAAACAGGTTCTCGCCCGAGCCTTCGGCAACGAAGCCGTCAACGTCGAGCAGCAGCGCTTCGTCATAACCATCATCGGTGGCTTCCATATTAGCCAGGATGGAATTGGCGTAAGTTGCAGCGAACTTGGCGCGCGCCATCGTCACGTTAATGTGGTGGCGGGCAAAGGAAGCCGTTTTGACGCGGATGCCTTTTTCCATGCCATCGGCGCCCAGGTAAGCGCCCCACGGCCAGGCGGCGATGGCGACGTGTACCGTGACTCCCTTGGGGGAAACGCCCATTTTTTCCGAACCATAGAAAGCGATAGGGCGGATGTAGCCGGATTCGAGCTGATTGGCACGCACGACTTCCTTCTGTGCTTCGATCAGTGCAGATCTATCGAAGGGAATTTTCATCATGTAAATGTGCGCCGAATTGAACAGGCGTTCAGTGTGCTCCTTGAGCCGGAAAATGGCGGTGCCGGATTCGGTTTTATAAGCACGTAGCCCTTCGAAGACAGACAGGCCGTAATGCAGGGAATGCGTGAGAACGTGCGTATTCGCTTCGCGCCAGGGGATGAGTTTTCCGTCTTTCCAGATAAAACCGTCGCGGTCGGCCATTGACATGATGTTTTCTCCCTTTGCTACTACAGATATGGCTGGAATGTCTGGCTATGAATGCAAAAGCCTTGCGTATGCTCAGATACTGCAAACTTCTGTCAATGCCAGAAAGCGGCCATTTTAGCCGATTTCATGGTGGCTTGGCGGTAAAATGGCGCTTTCAGACCGATCTCTGACCCATGACCCGGAATCTGCATGTGACCGTTGCCGCCATCGCCGAACGCGATGGCCGCTTTTTGCTTGTCGAGGAAGAAACCGACGCGGGAATCCGCTACAACCAGCCCGCCGGACATCTGGAACACGGCGAATCGCTCACGGACGCCGTCGCTCGAGAGACACTGGAAGAAACCGGCTACACCTTTGTTCCGGACGCATTGGTCGGCGTTCACCACTGGCATAAACCGGCCAGCGAAATGACATATGTACGCTTTGTCTTTGCCGGTGTGGTAAACGGGCACGATGCGGCGCGACCGCTCGACCAGGGCATTATTGCCGCGCACTGGCTGGATTTTCAGGAAATCCGCGCACTCGAACGGGATGGACGCCTGCGCAGCCCGCTGGTTATGGGCGCTCTGGACGACTGGCGCGCAGGCCGACGCTACCCACTGGTAGCAGTGAAATTTTACGGATGATGCGACGGATCAGCGGATCATCTTATCGGAGCCAATGCCGCGCGCAGTACCGGCTGGAGATGACGGCGGGCGCAACGGGGATGGCGATGCATGGCAAGGAATTGCAACGAATAGCAAAGAATGGCGGCGGACAAGGCGGCAGACTGGATGAGGATGGGTGAAAAACGTCATGGGTGAGAAAACGTATACGCAACTGCTGGAAGAGGCCCGTCAATGCGTGCCGGCAGAACTGCGGGAAGGCGATGGGCGCACGGTCGTCGTTGGTCTGTCCGGCGGCGTCGACTCCTCGGTCGCCGCACTTTTACTCAAACAGTGGGGCTGGCACGTCATCGGGCTGTTCATGAAAAACTGGGAAGACGATGACGACGATGAATACTGCTCGTCGCGCCAGGATTTGATCGATGTCATGAGCGTGGCCGATACGATCGGCATCGATGTTGAAGTCGTCAATTTCGCCAGTGAATACCGCGAGCGGGTATTCTCGATTTTTCTCGATGAATATCAGGCCGGGCGCACGCCCAATCCCGACGTGCTGTGCAATTCAGAAATCAAGTTCAAGGCCTTTCTCGATCATGCGATGGGGCTGGGCGCCGAAAAGATCGCTACCGGCCATTACGCGGGCGTCCGTCAGGTGGACGCCGTGCATGGCGCGGACGGTAAATTCCAGCTGCTCAAGGCGGCGGATGCGACGAAGGATCAAAGCTATTTTCTGCATCGCCTCAATCAAGCGCAGCTTGCGCGCACCCTGTTTCCGCTGGCCGGGATGCTCAAACGGGATGTGCGCACCCTGGCTTCGGCGGCAACGCTGCACGTTGCACTCAAGAAGGATTCGACCGGCATCTGTTTTATCGGCGAGCGTCCTTTCAAGGAATTTTTGATGCGTTACCTGCCGCCCTGCAAGGGTGAGATTCGCAGCCTTGACGACGGCCGATTGCTGGGCGAACACGACGGGCTGACCTTTTACACGCTCGGCCAGCGTAAAGGATTGCACGTCGGTGGCGTCAAAGGAGGCAAGGGCAGCGATACCGGTGATCATGCCGCCTGGTTCGTGGCCAAAAAGGAGATGGCGCGCAATATCCTGTATGTCGTTCAGGGGCACGATCATCCCGCGCTGCGGGCGACGGCGCTGCATGCCGGTCAGCTTTCCTGGATCGCCGGCGATCGCCCGGCGGACCGGCCGCAGACGGCGCATCCCTATACGGCCAAAACGCGCTATCGGCAGGCCGATGCCCCGTGCGTTATCGAGCAGATCGACGCAGCGGGCTGCCGCCTCAGTTTTGCCGAGCCGCAATGGGCTGTGACACCGGGGCAGTCCGTCGTGATTTACGAGGACCGTATCTGTCTGGGCGGGGGCATCATTACCTGAGAGGTTCCGATCCAACCAGTGCTACGGCCAGGTTCCCGGCAGATTAGCGTTGCCGCCGTTGCGCCTTGTCTTCATCAGCATTGCGCTGGCAGAAGTCGGTTATCCTGGCCTGTCGCTCTGGGCAGAGCTGGCGTGAGACTGCAGCGGCGGTGACCGGCGCCGATTTTTCCGCGATCCTCGGTGTGCTTGCACTGTCGCTGGTCAATTATCTGTTTCGCTTTCTGCGCCAGGTCCGCTATTTGCATCTGCTCGATGCGCGCCTACCGTGGCGCATTAATCTTGCCGCCTGTTTTTCCGGTTTTGCGCTGACGACCAGTTACGGGAAGCTGGGCGAAACCCTGCGTTCGTTGTTGCTCAAGCCGCGAGACGTGCCGGTACCAGCCAGCCTCGCGGCCTTTCTCGCCGAACGTGTCAGCGATGGGTTGGCGGTGTTGTTGCTGGCTGGCATCGGTCTGTGAGAGTATGCATCGGCGCAGGGCCGGTTGTCGGCGGAGTGTTGCGAGTATTGCTCCTCGTTTTTACGGCATTGCTGCTGGCGCGGCTATGTGCCGTCGTGCTGCATTTTCGCCGCTGCTTTACACTGCCGAGCATGACGATGGGGCTGACCTTGGGCATCGCTGCCTGGCTGAAGGCATCGGCGTCTGGTGGCTGCTTGCCGCACTGGGGCATTCGCTGGCGGTGGTGACTGCGCTGTTCGTTTACGCGTTTGCCCTGCTGGTCGGCGGACTGTCGTTTCTGCCGAGCGGCCTGGGTAACCGTGAAGCGACGATGATCGGGCTATTCTCGTTGTACTAGGGGCTGTTTTTCTGGCGAGACAAAAAACGATGGGACCGGAATCATGAGTTTGCGTGCATGGGGACGTTTGCCGGTTATGCCGGCGGCGGAAGAAATCTGGTTGAATGACCGTACTGCGGCGCTGCCACCGTTATCTTCCCTGATTTCTGCTGCTGGCGGGATGCTGGCGTATGGCAATGGCCGCAGTTATGGCGATGTTTGCCTGAACAGCGGCGGGGCACTGCTGCATACGCGCGGTCTTGACCGGCTGATGGCGTTCGACGCAGTCACTGGTGTGATGACCTGCGAGGCGGGGGTGCTGCTTTCCGAAATCCTTGATGTTTTCGTTCCGCGTGGCTGGTTTTTGCCGGTGACGCCGAGCACCCGTTTCGTCACCGTCGGCGGGGCGATCGCCAACGATGTGCACGGCAGGAATCATCACGGCGCGGGGACGTTCGGCTGCCATGTCCGCCGCTTCGAGTTGCTGCGCTCGGACGGTTCGCGCCACATTTGCTCACCGCAGGAAAATGCGGAACTCTTTTCTGCGACGATCGGCGGCATGGGGCTGACGGGGCTGATTACTTGGGTCGAGCTGGTGCTTAGGCCCATCCCGAGTGCGTATATCGAGGTTGAAAACACACGTTTTTCCGGCCTGGACGAATTTTTTGCCCTCAATGCCGAGGTCGAGGCCAAACACGAATACGTCGTCGCCTGGGTCGATTGCCTGGCGCCTTCGCTACGCGGTATTTTCATGGCGGGTGATCATGCGCCGGAGGGCGGTTTTGTGATGCGGGGCCAAACGCGGTTGGGCATACCGTTTACGCCGCCATTCTCGCTGGTTAACCGCCTCTCGTTGCGTGCTTTCAATGCTGCGTATTACAACCGGCCGCTGGCCTTGCATCAGATCGTTCACTACGCGCCGTATTTCTACCCGCTCGACGCTGTTCAAAACTGGAACCGCATTTACGGGCCGCATGGATTTTTTCAGTATCAGTGTGTTCTCCCGATGGTGGCGCGCGAAGCGGTCGGCGAGGTATTCAACGCGATTGCCGCCGACGGCCGCGGTTCTTTCCTGGCCGTGCTCAAGACTTTTGGCGAGCGGACCAGCCCCGGCATGATGTCGTTCCCCATGCACGGCCTGACGCTGTCACTCGATTTTCCCAATGATGGCGCCCTGACGCTGGCGTTGTTCCGGCGGCTCGATGCGATCGTCGAGGCAGCCGGTGGGCGCCTGTACGCAGCCAAGGATGCGCGCATGAGTGGCGTTTTCTATCGCCGCAGCTATCCGCGCTTTGAGGAATTCATGCACCATGTCGATCCGGCCTTTTTGTCGGATTTCGCGCGGCGCGTGCTGTCATGATGGTTACAAGGACGGTGGGAAGGTAAGCATGCAAGAAAAAATCCTGATCATCGGCGCAACATCGGCGATTGCCGAGGCCGTTGCGCGCCTCTGGGCGGCGCGCCGTTGCGCGTTATTTCTCGTCGGCCGCCGGGAGGAACGCCTGGAAGCGATTGCCGCCGATCTGTGTGTCCGCGGCGCGGCTTCGGTTGAGTGCTTTACGATGGATGCGTGCGACAGGGAACGCCACGCCGCCATGCTTGACGCGGCGCTGGCCTCACTTGGCGGGCTGGATACTGTTTTGATCGCGCATGGTTCCTTGCCCGACCAGAAAGCCTGCGAGGCTTCCGTTGAGCAGACGCTGCACGAGATCGACAACAACGGCGTTTCGGTCGTTGCACTTTCAACACGACTGGCACAGCATCTGGCCGGGCAGGGGCACGGCTGCCTCGCCGTCATCGGCTCGGGCGACGGGGATCGCGGCCGACAGAGCAACTACGTTTATGGCGCGGCCAAGGGCATGGTTGATATTTTTCTGCAGGGCCTGCGCAACCGGTTGGCAAGAAGCGGCGTCCAGATCCTGACGATTAAACCCGGTTTCATCGATACGCCGATGACGGCGGCCTTTGCCAAGGGGACGCTGTGGCGCACGCCGCAGTCGATTGCCGGCGATATCGTTGAGGCGGTCGAACGCCGGCGCGATGTCGTTTATCTGCCGGGATTCTGGCGCGTGATCATGTTTGCCATTCGCCATATTCCCGAATGTATTTTCAAGAAGCTGTCATTGTGAGCCGCAGGGGTAACGCGCAGACATGGGCGCCAATATGGCCGGCGTGGCAGCAGCGGCGATCCGGTGAGCGGCTGGAAATGCGCTTTGCCGTGAGGCTGCGCGCGTGCCGTATCGTTGTGAGCGCGTTGGTCTGATGCGGCGGAAAATCGCGCTGATCGTTGCCGTGGTGCTGGTCGGCGTTGCCGCCGGCCTGGGTGCAGCGGCGCTGTCGGCGTTAATTCACGGTGTTGAAATTCTGGCCTTCGGACAGGGAGAATCGGCAGCGCTGCGCATCGTGACCGACGGCACGACGCCTTTGCGGCGTTTGCTGGCGCTGATGGGCGGCGGGGTGCTGGTCACGCTCGGCTGGTGGTGGCTGCAAACGCGCGGCCGGCCTGTGGTGAGCGTCGAAGCTGCCGTGGTGGCGGAGACATCGGCGACGGCGCGGCCGCCATTCCCCGAAGGCGTCATCCATGCATTACTCCAGATTGTGGCCGTCGGTGTAGGAGCGCCCGTCGGGCGGGAGGTGGCGCCGCGCGAATTGGGTGCGCTGTTCGCCGGACGCATCGCCGATGCGCTGAAAATCGATGATGAAATGCGGCGCGTGCTGGTGGCCTGCGGCGCGGCCGCCGGGCTGGCCGGTGTCTATCATGTGCCGTTCGCCGGTGCGATCTTTGCCCTGGAAATATCGCTCGGCGCGTTTACCGTGCGCAATGCGAGTATCGCTTTGGCCGTTTCGGTTATTGCCACGGTGGTGGCGCGGATCGAGGTTTCGCCCGAAGCGTTTTATGCCGTCGGCCAGGTCAGCGTTTCGATTTCTTCCGTGCTGTGGGCGGCTGTTGTGGGGGCGCTGGTGGGGCTGCCGGCTGAAGGCTTTGGACGTGCGGTCAAAGAAGCTGAAAGGCGCCGCTGCCGGAAATTTCAGGTGCTCTGGGCAATGCCTTTGGCGTTTTTATTGAGCGGCATCGTGGCGATCTGGTTGCCGCAAGTACTGGGCAATGGTCGCTCGGTGGCGCAGACTGCGTACTGGGGGGCGTCGCTCGGGCTATGCGCGGCGTTGCTCATCGCCAAGGCGGCCGTGGTTTTGCTGACACTGCGTAGCGGGGTGTTCGGCGGTACGCTGACGCCGGCGCTGGCGCTCGGCGCAGTCGCGGGGCTGTTGGCAGGCTTGCTGGTGCAGCCGTTCTGGCCGTCCGTCGATTTGCTGACGGCATCCCTGGCGGGGTCGGCGGCTTTTCTGGCAGTGTCGATGCGTGCGCCTTTGACCGCGCTGGCGCTGGTGATTGGATTTACGGCGCAGTCTGCGCCGGGGTATCTGACCCTGGTGGCGGCTGTGGCTGCGGGCATGTTTGTCGCGGCGCTGTGGCCTGCGGCGCGCCGGCATAATTGATGCGTTTGCCTGATGGCGAAAGGGCAGGCGAGGGCGTGGGATAATGGACGCCCATCCAATGCCGGATTTACGAAGGAGCGCGATCTCATGAGCAATGCAGGTACTTTTCCCAAGGATATTTACACGGAACCGCAGGCCGATGTGCATACGCTGAAATGCCTGGGGCCGCTGACACGCATGGCTGGACTTTGGCAAGGCGAGCGCGGCATGGACGTTAAGCCCAAGGCCGAGGGGCCAAAGCAGCAGACTTATGTGGAACGCATCGAACTACAGCCGATCGATCCGCAGACCAATGGCCCGCAGCTGTTCTATGGACTGCGCTATCACACGCACATCACCAAACCGGATCAGGTCAAGACTTACCATGACCAAGTCGGTTACTGGTTGTGGGAACCGGCGAACGGCACGGTCATCCACACCTTGACCATCCCGCGCGGGCAGGTGGTGATGGCCGGCGGCACGGTTGCGCCGGATGCCGATGAGTTTGAACTCACCGCCCGCCTGGGCGATCCGGTTTATGGCATTTGCTCGAATCCCTTTCTCGACCATGCATTTAAGACCGTCGAGTTTCGCATCCGGGTCCGGTTTAACGACGATGGCACCTGGTTCTACGATGAAGATACGGTCATGAAGATTCAAGGACAGGCGGAATTGTTTCACCATACTGACCATAATGTGCTGACCCGGATCGCTGAGGCGACGCCCAATCCGTTGGCGCGCGTCTGAGCGGTGATGGCAGGCAGGAAAGCCCGTCTGGTACTGCAACAGTCGAAACGAAAAAGCCTGTGGCAGGTGACTGCATAATCGGAGAAAAATGCGGAGGATGCCGTGCTCGTTAATTGTGTTGCCTATCTGAATGGGGCGCGTCTGGCGGACATTGCCGTTGAGGATATTGGCCGTTACCTCGGGCAGCCGGGATGCTTTGTCTGGGTGGCCTTGTGCGATGCGACGCCGGAAGAACTGGAGTTCATGCGCAAAGCGTTCGGACTGCATGAACTGGCGGTGGAAGACGCCAGGCACGGCGAACAACGGCCAAAAATCGAGGAATACGGCGATTCGCTGTTTTCCGTCATGCGGCTGCTGGATTTTAAGGAAGGCGAATTCAGTGTTGGCGAGCTGGACGTGTTTGCCGGGCACAATTATGTTCTCTCGATCCGGAATAACAGCGCGCGGGATTTCCAGGCCGTGCGCGAGCGTTGTGAACGCCAGGCGGGGTTGCTCAGGCAGGGCGCCGGATTTGTGCTTTATGCCCTCATGGACGCGGTTGTTGATCGCTATTTTCCGATCATTGACGCGCTGGAAATGACGCTGGAGGAAATCGAAGAGCGGATTTTCGAAAAGGGCGCGGCCAATGCCAATGTCAGGCGGTTGTATGACCTCAAGCATCAAGCCATGCAATTGCGGCATGCCGTTGCCCCGCTGCGGGAGGCTGTCGGAAAACTCTCCGGCGAACTGGTGCCTGAGTTATGCGCCAACTCCCGCGAATATTACCGCGATGTTTACGACCATCTGACGCGCATCAACGCTTCCATTGACGCCATCCGTGAAACGATCGGCACGGCCATTCAGGTGAATCTTTCGATGGTCACCATCGAAGACAATGAAGTCACCAAGCGCCTTGCCGCCTGGGCCGGGATCTTTGCCATGGCAACCGCTTTTGCCGGTATTTGGGGAATGAATTTCAAGAAAATGCCCGAACTGGGCTGGGCATATGGTTATCCGATGGCGTTGGGCGTCATCGTTTCCGCTAGCGTCATTCTCTACATCCGCTTCAAACGCGCGGGCTGGCTGTAGCGGAAGTATCTATCCGGGAGCGGTTGGGCGGCGGATTATGCGCCGCCGTGTCTTTGGGCAAAGTCGAGCCGCTATTGGCGCTTTTGGAGCGCCCCCGAAATCCAAAAAACAGGGCAGAAAACATAAATTGCTCTGAGGCCCTTTAAATACAAGGGGCTCAGGGCATCAAAAAACATAAACTGGAACACCGTGCCCGACCAACCCTCTGCAACCCTTATAAACAGGGCATCTCCGGGCAGGCGGCCGGAAACGCCCTATCCACGCGGGTTTCGGAGCATGTGCTCTGAGATGCCCTGTTTACGCGGGCTCCAAAGGCGCCTGTCGGTGAATGTGCTGCGTGTGGCCGCCGGCCGGCGCCGATCAGGCTTGCGGCACGGTGTCGATGAAGGCCGGTCGCTGCATCAGCTTGTCGTAAAGCCGGGCAAGGTTGGCGTACCGTTCACGCCAGTTGACTTCAGGCAGGCGGAATTCGAGATAGCCCAGCGCACAGCCGATGCTGACATCCCCCAGCGTGTACTGCTTGCCGATGCAATAGGCGCCGTTCCCCAGGTCGTTCGACATGTATTCGCAGCCGCGGGCGATCTTGCCGTACTGGCGGTCGATCCATTCCTGGCTGCGCTGGAGAGACGGGCGCTTGCGTTCAAGGAAAATCTGCGCCGCCGCATCGCAGATGCCGTCAGCCAGAGCGGCCCAGCGCTTGACTTCGGCGCGCTCGCGATTGGATTCGGGCATCAGCTTGTTGTTCGGGGCAACGCTGTCGATGTATTCGACGATCACGCCCGAATCGAACAGCACGGTCGAATCGTCGAGAATCAGGACAGGAACCTTGCCGAGCGGATTGATGTCCGGAACGCCGGACGTTGCGTCCCACGGCGAATCGATGACAAATTCGTAATCGATCTTCTTCTCGGCGAGAACGACTCGTACCTTGCGAACAAAGGGGCTGGTAAGCGTGCCAACAAGCTTCATCTTTTAGCGTGAGGGGGCAAAAATGACGCGGTCGATTATAGCATCGGCCGCAAGGATACTGCTCAATAGTGTGAAATAGTGCACAAATTTCACGCCAACCCAGGTCGCTGATGCTACACAATTTTGCCGGACACACGTGCGCGGCCGTCACCGTTTCCGCTCAGGTAGAATGGTGCCGGAACCGCACCGTTCGATCGGTGGCAGATGCGCTTCGCACCGGGCCGCTGCCTTATGTTTTGACAAAAATGACAGGAATACAGGAATACGAGATGTCCGAAATGTCTTTTCAACCCATTGTTGCGCTGTCGCCGCTGGATGGCCGTTATGCTGGCCGGGTTGACGCGCTGCGTGCGCAGTTTTCTGAATATGGCCTGATTCGCCGTCGGCTGGAAGTGGAAATCGGCTGGCTCAAGGCGTTGGCGGCCGAGCCGCATTTTGCCGAGATTCCGCCGTTTTCAGCACAAACCAGCGCAGCGCTCGATGCCCTGGTTGCTGGGTTTTCTCCTGCTCAGGCCGTCGAGGTCAAGGCAATCGAGGCAGAGACTAATCACGACGTCAAGGCACTGGAATACTGGATCAAAAAAGCCTTGGCCGATACTCCTGAAGTGATGCGCGTTGCCGAATTTATTCATTTCGCCTGTACTTCGGAAGACATCAACAATCTCTCGCACGCGCTGATGCTCAAATCGGCGCGCGACGAAGTATTGTTGCCGGCGCTCGACCGCGTTATCGAACGCATGCGCGACCTGGCGCATATGCATGCCGCCCTGCCGATGATGTCGCGTACCCATGGGCAACCGGCCACGCCGACGACGCTCGGCAAGGAAATCGCCAACGTCGTCGCCCGGCTCGATCGCGCGCGCAGGCGTATTGCGGATATCCGCCTGCTGGGCAAAATCAACGGCGCGGTCGGCAACTACAACGCCCACATGGTCGCCTATCCCGACGTCGATTGGGAAACCCACTGCCGCAACTTCGTCGAAATCAGCCTCGGCCTGACCTTCAACCCCTACACCATTCAAATCGAGCCGCACGACTATATGGCGGAATTCTTCCAAGCCATCAGCCGTGTCAACACGATTCTGATCGACTTCAACCGCGATGTTTGGGGCTATATTTCTTTGGGTTACTTCAAACAAAAAGTCAAAGCGGGCGAAGTCGGCTCTTCCACCATGCCGCACAAAGTCAACCCCATCGACTTTGAAAACTCCGAAGGCAACCTCGGCATGGCCAACGCCGTATTGGGCTTTTTGTCCGAAAAACTGCCGATTTCCCGTTGGCAGCGCGACCTGACCGACAGCACCGTATTGCGCAATATGGGCGTAGGCGTGGGCTATACCGTATTGGGTTTTATCGCCCATCTGCGCGGTCTGAACAAGCTTGAGCCGAATCCTGCCGCCCTTGCTGCCGATTTGGACGCTACTTGGGAGCTGCTGGCTGAGCCGATTCAAACCGTAATGCGTCGTTACGGCGTGGCCAATCCTTATGAGAAGTTGAAAGATCTGACACGCGGTAAAGACGGCATTACGCCTGAAGTGTTGAAATTCTTTATCGAATCGTTGGAAATTCCGGCAGAAGCCAAAGCCAAATTGCTTGAGTTGACTCCTGCGTTGTATGTGGGTAAAGCCGAAGAGTTGGCAAAACGAATTTAAAAGGTTTTTGCAGGGCGCACTTTCTTAGTTATTGAGATTTTTTGATAGATAAGAAACCAACCCTTTGCATCCGACAAATTAAA